>Ga0307507_10000075_pt1 | contig 155326 bp, 84 predicted proteins | sample 7_EM_MG_FD_207223 | JGI IMG/M metagenome (GOLD analysis project Ga0307507, IMG submission 207223) | Populus trichocarpa ectomycorrhiza microbial communities from riparian zone in the Pacific Northwest, United States - 7_EM | ecosystem: Host-associated > Plants > Roots > Unclassified | place... | reverse complement strand
GAACCACTGCTGCCGTAACAAACCTACGGACGCGCTAGTATTACACACTGTACTCTACTCCTGTAGAGTTATTAGGGGGCGCCTGTTACTCGCCCCTTTGCTTTCTATTGCTATTTCCTTTGCAACCTGGAACTGGTCTAGCACATCCACTAAAATATATAATGTTAATAATAATACAGAAGTTAAAGTTATAGTTATCTTTAAGGGTGAACTTAAATCGGCTAGGAGATTTCTAGTTTATTTAGCAGTAATAGCAGTACTTTATAAGATGCTTAATTATCTTAGCCTTAACTTTATAACCTACTCACTAAAGAACCCTAAGCAATCTATAAACTAATAGGTAACCAAAGCAACGATATAGTTAATATAACTCCAACTTAGTTAAATAGCTCTAAGCAACGCTTCTTTCTAGCTATTAAAGGAGCAACTAAGGGTAACCCTACTTACGTATAACGGGCACCCAATTATCTCCCTAAACAAGCATATTCTTAAGGTTATTAAGCTTAATGCCTAACTTATCTATATCTTAGATACAGAATAGAAACGGAGTGTTTGTGGGAATAATATAGAAAGTAATATATTCTAATGGGGTTTGGACCTTAATTATACTAAGAGAGATTATAGTACCCTTGCTAAAGCAAATTGTATATTAGCCTGCCATTAATTAGTCAATCTAAACAGAGCTATTAAGCTACTAAAGAGCTTAAACTTAAGGTTCTCCTACTATAGATACTCCTGCGGCTCTAGTATCTGGCATAATACCATAAAAGACATTTGCTGAGTATCTGTTATTAAAGGAGAACGCGGAACTTTCCTTTAGCTTATTAAAGATATCTAACTTTATAACAAAATAGAGCGTAAATTGGTTATTAAGGACAGCAACAGTTTATATACTATTTACCTTACTATACTTAGTGAAGTATTGGTTAGGAGAGTAGTCCTTAATTTCCATATCTATAAGGAGCTGTTTAGCCTTATTAACCTCACCCTTAAGATCTTCTTCGCCTTTATATTAAACCAGGAAGCTTTAAAAGTAGGCTGTAGTAACCTTACAATTTCCAATATTTTATACGCTTTGGCGAAACTTATTATATGCCTCCTTTTATCTATTAAGAGGGTGCCTAGTTAGCTAGCAATTTGGCTTCTTATAAACATAGCATTTCTTTTATTAATTGTTTTAAGATAAACCTCCATAAGGACCTCCACAATTACTTTATAGTTAATATTAATTATACCCTCTACTATATCCCCTACCCCGGCCACCATATATTTAATCAGTCTAGTTATAATTATATTAGTCAGCCGGGTTAATTAAAGTAGGTTAGGGTTAGGTGTTAAACTACTATACTTCTTAAGAGCGCAGAGTGGTGCTAATAGAGGATCTTAATTAAGCATATACTCCTTTATAAGTATTTGCAGGATTAAAAGGAGTAAGGTTACATTCTTTAACACCTTAGTATACGCTAATAACTTAATCGCGTAGGCTAAAGTCCTTTTAATATAATTCGGATAAACCATACTAAATTATCTAAAGTTGGTTAAAGAGCCTTTAAAAATAATTAAGTTGAGAGGCATCTAGGTTTATAGCAATAATTCTTAAAAAGGTAGTCTCTCTCTACTCCAATATATACTGCTACTTATTCTCTTCTGTTTTAAAGTGGTATCTTATCTTATATATCATTTGGTTAAAATTATATCCTTTTCCTACCAAACAATTATAATAGAAGGTACTAGCGCGGCCCTTAAGCATAACGGAATAAGCGTTATAATATTAGTTAGGTTCCAGTCCAACCTTCTAGCAACAGTTATAGAAGATACACAGCTTTAAATTAAGAATATTATATAGTTCCCTACTAAACCTCTTCTCCTAGTCTAAATAGAGCTTTATAAGCTCTATAAGCATTTTTAAGGTGCCTCTAAGCAGTATTAGGCCACATCAAAATTACGTTAGAGATTAAGGTAGGGATTGCTTTATAGGCTGTAGTAAAGATATAGATCTTAATAGAACACAGTGTAGTACCTAATTTTACTATAATAGAGTTTGAAGGTTATTAAATCGCGAAGCAAGGGGATCTTGCGCTTGCTCTTAAGGGGTAGTAGTTAAAGTTATAGATTAAATTAGTAGAAGCGATGGATACGGAATATAAAAACTTATGCCTAGAGCAATAGAATTAGGACGCGTCTCTGTTGGTATATTATTTAGATTCCATTATAAGTTGAGCTTCTTCTTATTGCGTAGTTAATGCTCAATCTCTTATAGAGTCCATTTATGCTCTTCTTCTGCGTTAATAACTTGCTCCTAGATATTATCTCTAATAGTACCCCCATCTATAGGGATAAACACTCTATTCTCCTAAAGGAAATTACGGAAGTTTTATACAATATCTTTTTTTACAAGAGCCTATGTTTCCTTTATCCGTCTAATAAAGTCCTCCTTTATGCAATACTATAGCATAGTATCGTTATATTCGCGGTCTGTATAGTATGCCATACAGTATACTAAGAATCCGTTTAGGTCCTATTGCTCAGCATTTATAGGGTTAATGTCTATGTCCTACGTCTCCGGGTTAATATCTTTCTTATACTACTTTAGGTAGGTTAACGCTATAATAGGTTAAAGGTAGATAGGGTTTTCGGTTTTATAGGATCTTATAGGTTTGCTATTAAAAGGTAGGCAATTTAAGATATTATTTAACGCGTTTTGGACGTTAACTTAGGACCCTAGGTTTAGTAACACTTTTAACCTAAAGTACTTAACCAAATCTTTATAAGCGTAGTTGTTTGACGCGTTTTGGACATTAACTTAGGACCCTAGGTTTAGTAACACTTCTAACCTAAAGTACTTAACCAAATCTTCGTAAACGCGATTATTCTGCGTAATAGACGCAACTTGGTATCTCCTAGTACTCAGTAACACTTCTATTACTAATTTTCCGCAAGTCTAAGGTAGCATAGTATCGCCGGGATCCATTCCATATAAGCGCATATAGCACCCCTACACGAGACTGTCTCTTCTGTTAAAAACCTTGCTGTTCTATAGTTGTGTATTCAACTACTAATCAGTGTTGGTAACATAGGGTAAATTACTAGTACTACTTAAGTAGATACAGTGACGTTGTTTAATAATGCATAATTTATTAGAATAAGGAAGGGCAAGGAGCTTAAGACTCCTCGCCACACTAGTGCCGCGGCGTCACATAACGACCGCTTGCCTTATTCCCGATAAAAACATTTAGCTACTAATATCGCATTAATTAAGTCCATAGGGATTATATATCGCATTTTTATAAGACGGTTAACTACTACTATAATATTTATAAACCCATTACTGCTAGGCAAGTTAACTATAAAGTTAATTAAAATATTACACCATCTTTATATCAGAATTAGTAGTGGTTAAAGTACTCCTTACTTCTTTATATAAGAGGTCTTTCTACACACGCACATTCTATATACTTAAACGTATTTTTGTATATAGTTGTGCATTATAGGCCAGTAATATACTTATTAAACAATTTTATAAGTTTTTATATAGCCAGGATATCCTACCACAGGGGAGTTATATATAAATTTAAGTATTTTAAATTATAAGGGTTTAGAATTTGGAACTACTATCTTCTATTAATAGTATAATTAATTATTTTAAATTTTGCATTTAGCAAGTGTAATATCCTTATACTATTATTTTCTAGTTTGGATCGCCTTTATTATATCTACTATCTATACATTGTTCTTATATTTATATTCTATTAGCTTATTAATTTCTATTTCCTATTTATTAACTTCTAATTTATTTTTATTAAGTTCTATATCTAGAAATATAGGATTTAGTTTTTTAAAATGCTTAAGGGGTAGTAAGATCTATAATTAATTTATAATCTGTTTATCTAAAGCGTTTATAGGTGTTGGTCACACAGGGTGACTCACCAATAACGGCTACTTGAGTAGGTTACAGTGATGTTGGTTAAAAGCTTGATGATTCTTGTAATAAGGAAGGGCGAGGAGCTTAAAGCTCCTCGCCACGCTAGTGCCGCGGCAACACGTGATATATTCCCGACACTAGCAATTCTTCTTTTATAGTTGCCACTTACATATATATACCGCTTAACTAGCATAACAAATATCAATCCTCCTTACTTACTATTGCTATTGCAATATGTAACGGCTCGCACAAATACCTTTAAACCAAAAAAGAATTATTAGGGAGTGGTAGGAAGACATATTGCGAGGGCCGCTAAGGCGCTAGTAGTAAGCAAACTAATAGCGATTTTCTATTCCGGGGATGTAAAATCCTGATTGGTTATTGGAAGTTAGGGTCCGCAGAATACCGCAGGTAGTATGCTCTAGCATTGTTACGAAGTCTTGCTCTTACTCCCTTTTAACCCAACCTTTAACTCGTATATATAGAGTGTTTGTGTTAACAAATGTTTCTAGAGCCTTATTTAGGTTTGCCTTCGTCATTACATCTACTGGGTTGTCTTGGCTATTAATCTATTAAATTTTAAAGAGTTCTTGCCGCTTGTAGGATTGCTAAAGTGCCATAATGTTAATTATAAGGCGCTTTTTCTTTGTGGTACCAAGCTTGACTAAATACTTATAGAGGGAATATAAGTCGGTACACACGATTATAGGGATAACGGAAAGTTTAAGTTAATCTATAATTATTTTTAGGGTAGTTTTAATTATAATTGCTATATTAACTCCGCTAACTATTCTATATATCTCTAACGCTAGAATGCTTTGAGTGACATACTTGCTCTTAGTTAAGCTCCAGTGGATAAAATTGCTGTGGATTGTAAAGTCATTCTCTCTAGTAGATTTGTTTGTAATAATAATCTTATATCCTAGCTAGGAGCTAAAATCTTTGTTATTTATAAATAATCTATTAACAAATATAAAGAGCTTAGCGGTAGGAAGATTAATAGGTATATAGAGTAGTCCCCAATCGAGATGGTTTATTTGCCAGGAAAGACGCTTATTTAGGGCAAGAACGTTATCCTTAGTTAGTTCCTAGTGTTAAGCGGCAATAGAGAGATTAAATAAAGCCTTGGGTTAATAGATAGAAGTAATATAAGCTCTATAAGCGCGTTGCTCTATATATCCTTGCTTTAGAGAATTAATATTAATAACGTTAATCTTCTTACCTTAACCCTTCTGGCGTAAAGCAATAGAATCCTTGTTTAGGGAGAGGATGCATCTATTAAAGAGTAATAGTGTTTTTAAGTTAAGCTTTTCCTTTGGCTTTGCTATAAGATTTGCCTTTACTAACTTATCTTCTTTAAGAGCTAAGAATTGGTCGTCTCCTAAGATAATTATATTATTAGTTTACATGCTGACGATTCCAAATAGAGTTCCTATAGTTATTATAAGGAAGCAGGGATTAAATATAGAAGTAGTTATTAAAAGCTTCTCTTTATAGTGCTTGCTATAAGTAGCCCACTAATAGGTTCCTGCCTCTGCAATTCTATATAATGGCTTAAATATAACTATAATTGTATCTTCGGGATATTGGTGGCGAATTTACTCTGGAAGGTATGCTAATATTAAGCGCTAAAGGTGCGTCTCTAATTAGGTATAGGCCTAAGTAATATCTTATAAATAGACCACTATTCTATTCTTTATTAAGGAGGGAGCTAGCGCAATAATAACTCACTAACTAGCTTATTAAATTATGGGAGATTATATAAGAATTATCTCCTTGCTATTATTGTTATAACCTTAGATAATAAGCCTTAATTTTTTAAATAGGGTGTTAGTAGCTTTGCCCTTAATCTTATTAACTATTTTTGACTTAAAGATGCGAACTTTATTAAACTTGGTAGGGTCATACTTCTTAAATTTAAAGACTCCTCTTGTAATAAGACTATTAATTTCCTGCTTATTAGAAGCTTGGAAAGGAACTTTAAGGGTTATAATATAACCTTCCTTTTAGAGTTGTTTTGCGAGCTTAAAGTCAGCCTTCTCCTTAGCTGTTATAAAGGCTATTAATAACTCAACTCCATTCTTAATGGCGGTAATAAATTGCTCTTTAAAATTAATAAGGTGTTGGCGATTTTATAATCCCTTTGGGCGACCTCTACCGCGTTATAGTTACGGCATATCTATTATAATTATATTAGAATTGTAGTCGCCTTCTAAAGCACGTTTATTGTGGTTCTCCTCTAGGGTATCTTTTAGGGCATCTTATAAAGGCTTAGAACTGTTATCTTTATAGTAAGGCTTAATAATAGTTAAATGGAATTAAGTGGGTCTGTAAGGCATCTAAATAGTATAAGTTTAACCATTAATTGTAATAAGTTGATGTAGGCCTAACTATCCTCCCTTTTTACGCCATATGTGTACCTTAGACTAGAGTGGCAGATTAAGTATAGTTAAGGTGTTTAGGCCATTTCTTATTCCTAGTACGTTATTAACCTAGCGTGTAGCGTAGAGATGTTAGACCTCCTTTATTACTTTATAAATAGCCTCAGCCCGTTGCACAATGGAGGGAGATGGTGGAGAATTATTAGTTATTTAAGGGTAGGCGCTAAAGACTAGCAATATGGGTATAAGTCTATCCGGGCCAGCGGAATTGTTAATAGCTTTAACAGCCATTTATAAGGTAAGTTCTTCGCTAGCGTCCTCTAGTTCTAAAGAGATAATCTTATATACGCAGTGTAATAGCGTGTGATATCGCTCCACTTTTCCAATACTATTATATGCCTTAATAGGGACTTCCTTAACCTTAATTGCTATTGCCTTTATTTATTATTAAAACTCTATAGATAAGAAGTTCTTTCCTATATTATGGATAATTTGGTTAGGGGGTCCTTAGTAAATATTAATTTAGCATAATTAAAGGGTATCCTATGCGTTCCTAGCTAACATATCCTTTAAGAAACGTGCGGCTTAGAAGAAGGTTAAGAAGTTAATAACTTGGAGTACTAGCTTGCCGCTAAGATATATAACGTTAACAATAATACAGAAGTTAAAGTTATAGTTATCTTTAAAGGTGAACTTGAATCGGCTAGGGGACTTCTGGTTTATTTGGCAGTAATAGTAGTACTTTATAAGATGCTTAATTACCTTGACCTTAACTTTATGGCCTACTCGCTAAAGAACCCTAAGCAATTGGTGAACGGATAGGTGGCTAAAATAATGGTGTATTTAACGTAGCTCTAACTCGGTTAAGTGGCTTTAAGCAACGCTCTTTTCTAGTTAATGGAGGAGCAACTAGGGGTGACCCTATTTGCGCACAACGGGCACCCGATTATCTCCCTAAATAAGTATATTCTTAAGGTTATTAAATTTAACGCCTAATTTATCTATATCTCTAATGCAAAATAGAAACGGGGTGTTCGCGGGAACAATATAGAAAGTAATATACCCTAAGGGGGTTTTAACCCTAATTGTACTAAGAGAGATTATAGTACCCTTGCCAAAACGAATTATATGTTGGCCTGCCGTTAATTGGTTGATCTGAACAGAGCTATTAAGCTGCTAAAGAGCTTAAACTTAAGGTTCTCCTACTATAGATACTCCTACGGCTCTAGTATCTGGCATAATACTATAGAAGACGTTCGCCGAGTATCTATTGTTAAAGGAGAATATAGAACTCTTCTTTGGCTTATTAAAGATGTCTAACTTCGTAATAGCATGGAGCGTGGATTAGTTATTAAGAACAGTGACGGTTTATATACTATCTACCTTACCATACTCAGTAAAGTATTGGTTGGGAGAGTAGTCCTTAATTTCCATATCTATAAAAAGCTGTTTGGCCTTATTAGCCTCACCCTTAAGATCCTCTACGCCTTTATATTAAACCAGGAAGCTTTAGAAGTAGGCTATAGTAACCTTATAATTTCTGATGTTTCTTGCACTCTAGCGAAACTTATTATATACCTCCTTTCGCTTATTAAGAGAATGCCTAGTTAACTAGCAATTCGGTTTCTTATAAATATAGCACTTCTTCTAGTGATTACTTTGGAATGAACCTCTATAAGGACCTCTACCTTTGCCTTATAGTCGTTAATTATACCCTCTGCCGTATTGCCTACTACGGCCACTATATGTTCGATTAGTCCAGTTGTGATTATATTGGTCGGGCGGGTCGATTAAAGTAGGTTAGAGTTAGGTATTAAATTGCTATACTTCTTAAGAGCGTAGAGCGGTGCTAATAGAAGATCTTAATTAAGCACACACTCCTTTATAAGTATTTGCAGGATTAAAGAGAGCAAGGTTGTATTCTTTAACACCTTAGTATGCGCTAATAACTTAATCATGTAGGCTAAAATCCTCTTAATATAATTTGGATAAACCATACTAAATCATCTAAAGTTAATTAAAGAGCTTTTGAAGATAATCAAGCCAAAGGACACCTGGGTTTGTAGTAATAATCTTTAAGAAGGTAGTCTCTCTCTATTCTAATATATACTGCTGCTTATTCTCTTCTATTTTAAAGTGGTATCTTAACTTATATATTATGCGGTTAAAATCATATCCTTTTCCTGCTAAATGATTATAATAGAAGGTACTAGCTCGGCCCTTAAGTATAACGGAATAGGCGTTATAGTATTTATTAGACTCTATTCCTACCTTCTAGCAACAGTTATAGAAGATGCGTAGTTTTGAATTGAGAATATTATATAATTCCCTACTAAACTTTTTCTCCTGATCCGAATAGAGCTTCGCAAGCTCTATAAGCAATTTTAAACTGCCTCCGATTTGAGATTGAGATGGAGGAGGTAGGAGTTGCATTATAGGCTGCAGTAGGGATGTAGGTCTAGTTAGTGGGGTCCAAAGGCTGTTAGATCACAAAGTAGGGGGATCTTATACTTACTAAAGGGCAGTAGTTAAAGTTACGGGTTAAATTAGTTAATATAGGGGAGTTAAAGACGGAGGTAGAAGCGTCTCTAATAGTATATTGCTTGGGTTCTATTATAAATTGAGCTTCCTTATAGTGCGTAGTTAGTGCTCAATCTCTTATAGAGTCTATTTGTGCTCTTCTTTTATATTAATAACTTGCTCCTAAATGTTATCTCTAATAGCACCCCTATCTATAGGTACAAACACTCTATTCTCTTATAGGAAGTTACGGAAGTCCCATATAATATCCTTGTTTGTAGGAGCCTATATTTCCTTTGTCCATCCAATAAAGTCCTCCTTTATACAGTACCATAGCATGGTGTCGTTGTATTTGCTATCTTTGTAGTATGCTATATAGTGTAATAAGAATCCGTTTAAGTCTTATTAATTAACATCTTTAGGATTAATTATAGCGGTTTTCTATATCTCTGGGTTAATATCATCCTTGTACTTCTTTGGGTAGGTTAATGCTATAATAGCTATTATTAAAGATTGTTTAACGCGTTTTAATAAAAATTAAGGGAAATAAAGGTTGTTTAATATATAGTTGGGTAGTGATTGTGATCCTATAGTCTGCGAAGGTACACCAAAGGTATTAAGATGGTTGTTTTAATGCGTTTTGGACGTTAACTTAGGACCCTAGGTTTAGTGACACTTTTAACCTAAAGTACTCGACCAAATCTTCGTAAGCGTGGTTGTTCTGCGTAATAGACGCAACTTGGTATCTCCTAGTACTCAGTAACACTTCTATTACTAGTTTTCCGCAAGTCTAAGGTAGCACAGTATCACCGGGATCCATTCTATATAAGCGCATATAGCACCCCTGCACGAGACTGTCTCTTCTGTTCGAAAACCTAGCTGCTCTGTGGTTGACTGTGTATTCAACCACTAATCAGTATTGGTCACATAGGGTGACTTACCAATAACGGCTACTCGAGTAGGTTACAGTGATGTTGGTTAAAAGCTTAATAATTCTTGTAATGAGGAAGGGCGAGGAGCTTAAGGCTCCTCGCCACGCTAGTGCCGCGGCGACACGTGATATATTCCCGACAATAGGTAAGTTCTATAATCATTATATTAATGTATTAGGCTTTTAATTAAGTTTACCCGGTTAATATATAATCTTAAAGTTAAATTATAAGAGGTATTTAGCCTAATAAATTTGGCGCTGTATTAGTTGTTTTATAGTTATAAAGTATTATAGGTTCTTATAGTCCGTTAATATGCGTATTAGAAATAACAATCCTTTTAGCTTAGGATGCTATTATTTAAAGCATCTAATAATTATAAGTAGTTCCTTATTATATATCTTATAGTTTAATTTAGCAGGGGCGAGTTTTTAAAAGAGAAAGGCTACTAGACATAGTTCGCCATTCTTATTATATTATAATAATACTCCCCCTAGCGCATAATTAGACGAGTTAGTTTTAACAGTATATTTAAGGTTAGAGTTAAAGTAAGTAAGAATTAAAGTAGTTATAAAGTAATATTTTAAATTATTAAAAGCTTATTTGCATCTAGCGGTCCATTTAAATTTTATATTCTTTTTTATTAGGTTTACTAATAGCTAGGCAATTTCTAAGAAGTAGTTAATAAATTGTTAATAGAAATTTATAAATCCTGGAAATCCTTAAATGTTTTATATATTACTAGGGCTTTTCTAGTTTATAATTGTAGCAACTTTCTTAGGGTCTATTTTAATTCTATTATAGGATATTATTAAGCCTAAGTATATAACCTTAAACACGTGGAACATATATTTTTTAATATCGCATTATAGGCCTGTATCTTATAGGCGTTTAAGGACTATTCTAATATATTTCCAATGTTTAGAAAGCAAGGACAAGTAGATTAAGATCTTATTAATATACGCAGTAATAAATATATTAAGGAATTTATAAAGCATATTGTTAATATATTACTAAAATATACTAGGACCGTTCTTTACGCTAAATAGTATTACTAGGTATTTAAAGAGTCCCTATTATATATAAAAAGCTATATACTTCTTATCTCCTTTATATATACGGATTTTATTAAAAGCGGCAACTATATTAAGCTTCGTAAAGTACTATACTTTTACTAAGTAATTAAGCGTCTCTTAAATTAGGAGAATTGGATATTGGTTTTAAATTATAATTATATTTAGAGCTTAATAATTAACATAGAGTCTTAAGCCTCCTTCTAGCTTTTTAATAAATAGTATAGGTAAGGCAAATAAAAATTAACTAGGGCGAATAAATCCTTTTTCTAAATGCTTATTAAGGTATTATTACATTATAAGCAGTTCTTCTTATAATATACTATATAGCGGACCGAACTTTGGTGTTATACTAGGCTTAAGTTTAATTTTAAAATTATACTTATCTTAGTATGGGGCTAGTTAGTCTATAAATTGTTTTTTAAACTTATTAATTAAATTATAGTACTCTTTAGGTATAAGAGGTTAAGGATTAATATACTATTTTAGTTTTAGTGCTTTCTTAATACCTTCCATAGTTATAGCAAAGATTTTATAATTTTATCTTTTTGCTAATAAAATAAAGGGTGCGGCCTGTATTATATAAATTTTAAAAGGTTTTAATAAAACATCTTTATATTCTTTGCCATAATTAGCAGTTATAGCTTTATTATCTTATTTTAAGGTTTATAGCAAGGGTAATTTATATTATATTAAATCTAAATAGTTATATGCATATTTATAGGGCATATAGTTTTTTAAGCAATAACTTCGGCAGTAAGTTATATAGAACTTTAGCGTTTCTTTAACCTAACTAATTAAGGGGTTGTATTACTTTAGCCATCTATATCTAAGTATAACTTTATATTGCTTTAAGGGTGTTATAAATAGGGAAATATATTTAAGGTGTTTACCTATTCTTATTTTCACTAGGGTATAGTATATTATTTTACTATATATTAAGGGTTTGCTATTAAAGCCTTATAGGCCTTAGGGCTTATTAAGTTTTTTTAATTTTAGGCATTATATAACAGAATCTTGTAGTAAGAACTACGGTGGGTCCTGTTATTGGGCTAGGTATATAGATATAAACAGGTCAATAACGTAATAACAACTGGTGGAGTGGTTGCCTAACAGATTAACTCTAGTTATATTCTGAGATTCACTATAAGGAGAGAACTATCTACAGTAGGGACTAAGGTCCTTTAAATATATAACTATATGCCTAAGAAATCCTCTCTTATACGTAAGGTATATGTTATCTATATTAAACATAATGTTCCTTCTATTTAATATAGTTACCACGTTTAACGCCACATGACTTTAGTTACCACTCTTTGTTATATAGTTCCACTAGATCTATTCTAAACTGTGCCTATATTAACTAACTAGCTTCTACTAACTCTTCTCTAAGTAGTTATAACATCGTATTTAAGCTGTCTGTAATACTATCTCCCTTCTCTTTATCTTTGTCCTTAAAGATTCCTAACATCTCCAAGTTATTTACTAGAGGTGTAATGTCCGTCTGGTTAACTTAGTTGATATTTTTACTTATTATACCTAAAGCATCTTCTTCTCTTTCTTAGGTTGAGTGTTGCCTACATACTATCTCTTTAGTACTATTACTAGGCGAAGTAATATTAACTCCTTACTCTCGGTGCGCAAAAGAGGGGTTAGTTTATATTATACTAGCAAACCCTTTATCCTAATAACCATCCTCTTGCTTAGAGTGCACTAAAGTAAACATTTAATTATCCTACAACGTTCGCTCTTCTTCTAACGCTAAGTGTGCGCGTCCTATAACTCTTAACAGTCTTTAAGTTCCCTAAGTAACTTATTATAGGGTCTCGTGTTTAATCTACCGCTGCGAAGCTTAATGGTAAGCTAGCCTTAGCGCTGCTTAAGGTTTAACGTGCGTCCAAAGAGTCCGCACGCGTCCTTAAAGCTCAGCGTCTGGCTCATGCTCGTCTTTAACGCCTTAAACATATCCGTAAAAAGGTTCATTCTAAGAAGTGGAAACTGGCTTAACAGGGTTTGGCTAAGCTAGGTAATAAATGGGTAGAACTTCTAGAGAAGGAAACAACTCCAAGTAATATAGTAGTTGCTCCTCTTGGGTCCCCCTTAGGTAACTCATCCTTTAGCAATCCCTTTTTAATGCTCCCTAACCTACTTTCTTCTAATACTCCTATACCTTTCCTATAGCGTTCTCTAGGTTGCTTAGTGGTTCCTAGGTAGTCTTACTATAGCCTATCCACTTTACTTTATACTATGTTTTGTTATCTACGTCCTTATAACTAATAATCTTTAAAACTTACCATTCATCTTCTTCCTGCCCTCTATACATGTCTGCCTTATAGACTAGTAGCTTAACATTCCCGTGTGCTGGCTCTAGCATTGCGACATGCTGTATAGGGTAAATTCTTATTTTGGCTGGTAGGTTTAACTTAAACATAACTAATAAAATCCTTTGTATAATTTTAAAAGGTCCCAGTCTAATATAGTCTAACTTTTTACTTAGTTGTTAACTCTTAAAATTTTTGTATAATAGCCACACTTTATCTCCCTCCTTAAGATCTGGTCCCTTAGATCTCTTAGCATTATAGTACCTTTTTATTCGTTCTTGTACTAGTTTTACTATTTCTTTAAGGTCTATATAAAGATTTATTAAAGTCTCTATTCTTTCTTTAGCTATGCTACTTATTTTCTTTGCTTAACGTAGCAATAATAATGATTTTAGCTTATACCTATAATTCGCCTTAAATAGTAACGTTCCCATTCCTTTTTGTAGTGTTATATTATATGCAAACTATATAACTAGTAATAATAATACCCAATTGTTCTATGCGTGATTAATATAGTGCCTTAGATACTATTCTAGTGTCTAGTTTAACCTTTCTATCTATCCGTCTATTTGCGGATAATACGCTATTGAGGTTACTGCGCGAACTCCTTATTCCGCCAAGAATACCTCCTAAAATACTACTATAAACCTCGGATCTCTATCTAATATAATCTTGCTTAGTGCTCCGTGTCTTATAAATACTTCCTTAATATAGATTCTAGCAATATCTTCTACTAATATTTCTTCTATATATGCTATAAAGTACACCCACTTTATAAGCTTATCCACTATTACTAAGATCACATTATAATCTTGTCCTATAATAGGATCTTTTAACTTTAGTAACTTAATAGTAAAGTCCTATAATATAACTTCCCACGGTCTTTCTAGTGTTTTAATAGGTTATAGCCCTCCATACGGCTTATGCCTTATTAGCTTATTTCTTTAGCAATCTAGACATTCTCTTATAACTTATCTTGCTAGTCCCCAGGTTCCTTAAACAATGTATTCCTCTTAAAGTCTTAACACTAAACCTATAGCTCCATTGTGTCCTTAAGTTAGTCCCTTATAGAATGGTTTAACAAACTCCTTTGCAATAGACCTTAGAACATAGGTTGCTTCTCTATTCTCATACTATTCCATGTCCGGATCCTCTATCTATGCTTTTTGGATCTTCTATATCTAATCACTCTCTAGTAATTCGTGGATCTAACCTTCTCTAGTTGCTGCGATTCTTAGGTAATTATACCTAATTAATCCGTCTTAATCCTTTCGTAGTAAAGCCCCTGACAGCTTTTTATTACTTTATAGTTTAGCCTTTCTGCTTAGAGCATCCGCTTATGCATTATCTGTACCCTTAGTATTCTATAAGCATTTCCGCCTACCTAACCTATCTTTAGTTAAGTTCCTTTATTATTAGAAACCCTATAAGGTTCTTATGGTCCATTTTAACCATAAATGGTTTCTCTATGCCTTATAAGAATGCTCTCTATTTCTTTAACGCTGCAACTATACCTAATAACTCCTTATTGTAGATATTATAGTTTAGTTCTAGTGGTGTTATCTTCCGACTATAATATACCACTAGATGCTATGCATCCTAATGCTTCTATAGCAAATATACTCCTAGTGTAAAGTCTAATATATCTGTCTCAACAGCCATCTCTAACTTTGGTTGGTAGATCTTAAGGACTAGTTTCTAGGTAAACAACTCCTTAAGTTTCTTAAACAACTTCTTTTGTTCTATTCCCTATACCTATAGTTCCTCTTTCTTTGTTAACCGCGTAAACGGCTTAATACTTTTCAACTACTGTGCCATAAACCTCCTATAGTAGTTGCAAAACCCTAAGAATAATCTTAACTGTGTAATGTTCTCTAGTTCTTGCTAACTAACTATAGCTTCTATTTTCTTTAGGTCCATACTGATTTCTCCTAGTTTAATAATAAATCCAACAAAATCGGTCTTTTTTATAAAGAACTCGCATTTCTTGATTGCTACTAGCACCTGTTCTTCTTGTAGTCTCTTTAAGACCCACTTAATATACTCTTTATATTCTTTCTTACTTTCTAAGTAGATAATAATATTATTAAGGTATACTATAATAAATTTATTAAGGTATTCTCCTAATACACTATTGATTTGCTTCTAGAATGTTACTAGTGCGTTTATAAGCCCAAACTGTATAACTAATGGCTTGTATAGTCCTTCCTTTAACCTAAAGGCTGCCTTTCTTAATCCTGACCTAATAGTACGCCTACCTTAGATCTATCTTTATAAAGATCTTTACGTTGCCTATCCTATCTTAGATTTCGCTAATTAAGGGTAAAGGATACCTATCCTTCCTAGTGATGCTGTTCAACTGTTTGTAGTTAATACACATCCTAAGTTTTCCGTTTTTCTTTAGGATAAATAGTACTAGATATCCTACTAATGACTATAACGGTCTAATATATCCCTTCTATAAGTTCTCCTAGATAAACTCCTTAAGTGCCACTAACTTGGTTTTAGTAAGCTTATAGATTAGAAAGAACTTTAGACTTATTTCTTCTTCCAATTCTATTTTATGGTCCCATACTATATACTCTAACAGCTTTTTACTTTCTAGTGACCACAACTTTTTACTATACTTATAGTATCTCTTTAGTATATAACTTAAGCCTCACATAGTCTCTTTGTACGTTGCTCCGACTTAGTACTATACTAACTTGGTTTATTGCCACACTTTATACTATTAAGTATCTCTAATATTAACCTAACCTATAACCCAATTAATCTTTAGATTATATTCCTGTAACTAAGGCATTCCTAGTATCGCCTTGTCTTTCCCTAATAGTAAGATATTAAAAGACATTCTAACTGGTCTCCCTTTAATAGTTAACTAAATAGGTCCTGTTTTAAGATTAATAATGCCTCCTCTATAGGCTATCTAATCTCCTAAAATTATTGTAAGTGGATATAGGTGTTCCTTTTGTTTATGTGGTAACCCTATTCTTTCTACTACCTTTAGTGATATATAGTTCCTTATTGCTCTACTGTCTATTAATGCCTTAAACTATTAATCTTGCTATTTAACTTATAAGTTTAGGTGTCGTCCTTAAATTCCTTTAAGGGTTTAAGGCTCTACCACTAGTTCCCTCTGGTCCCGTAGGCCTCCCCTTTTCCTAACTATTAGCTACTAGATCCTATTTATACTTAGTCTACCTTTAGCCAATACTTAGTTCGTTTCTTTTCCTCTATATGCTATAGATAAGTATTCTCTAGGCAGTCCTACCACTATTGTCCATTTAGGCATTCTTTTATAAGGAATCTTCCGGGTTAAAGTACTAGGTCCCCTTAACTCTGTACTTCTATTAGGTGCTATTTATATATATACCTAGTATCTCTAAACCGTTTTTCCTCTGGTGCCTAATATATCCTTACTAGGTATTTTCGGTTCTTATCTTTTAGTGCCCTATTCATATTGCACATATTATCTATATAAGCTATCTATAATAATGTATAATGCGCTAGGTGACTTGGGTTAACTCTTAGCTTGTCTTTGTCCTTAAGTTTAAACCTATACCTAGTTAATCTGACTACTAGTATTTCTGCTATAGGTACTAAGATTTATTGCTTGCTTCTCCAGTCCCTAGATCCTTCTTCTAGGTTCCTTAATATTATAATTAATGCTCCTTTAATATAACTTATGCATTTTTTGGTAATAGGTTAGTCTTAGACAACTTTTTCGTCTAGCTATATATAAAAGTCTTCCCATTTATTGTTGTATTGTTGCCTATACTACTTTCCATATAACTGGTTTAGTGTATATAGTCTATCTATAAGAAAGTACCTTGTTATTGCTGCGTTGTGATATTCTTTAGTATATCTTTCTTTAAATTTAACTAGAATATCTAGATCCTTTTCTTATTCCAGTTCATCCAACCACTTTACTCTAGGCGTCCCTACACTAGGCCTATTGGTGACTCTTTGTATAGGTGCTCTATCCCTTATATAACCTGGCATAGCTAACCTTTTATCTAGCTTTTGCTCTTACCATGCGATAATTCTTTGTCTAAACTTATCTATAGTTTCTTATTTTCTGCGTCTTATAGCTAAATCCTTAAAGTCGTCTTGCTTCTTAATCTTAGTATTAACTTTTTAATCTTTAGGCTGAACACCGTGTTTACCTGGAACTAATATGGTCCTTATTTATTTCTTAAAATCTTGGCTTCCTAATGACGTTCTTATTCATTCCCTAAACTTATGGTTCTTAAACTTGCATCCTATACTTATTCATTTGTTACTAAACTAAGTTGCTGCTCTTTCCCATTGGTTTTTGTTTATTATAGGTTCTTAAGCTGTCTTTAGCACGTCTTATAAGTCTAGAGCTTTCCTTATCTTTTCTTAAGAATCTTAGACCTATGGCCTTTTGCCTTTTATAAGTGGTAAGCTAGCACTAGCAGTTATCTACTTGCTTAATTATCTCTAGATATTACTCCTTCTGTCTTATAAAGCGATGGATGCCGTATCTAATAGTGTTATAATACCCGTTACTAATCCGCGTTTTATAGTGGTTTTAGTCTCTACTTCTGTTGCGTTATTAAGGTGTAAGTGCTCCTAGTTAGCCTCCTTTTCTTTCTTATTGCTATTAATTAATAAGTACTCTAACTCTATTGTTATTATTACTAATCTCTATCTGTATGTTACTTTAATATCTTAATCTAGCTTATAGAGTTAATTTTATTTTTTATCTAACTCTCTAGTTCCTTTAAGCCCTCTTAACTCTAGCTCTTACGGCTAATAGCTTACGCTATACTTAGCGTCTTTATAAATTTGGTATATATTGTTGTAATAAAACGCGAAGTGTTTAATTAAACACTCCTTAGTCCTATGTAACATCCCTATATCCGCGTTATTATACTCTAACAACCTAGTGCCCTTTACCACGTAGTTACTCTAACTACCTCTGCAATCTCTAGCAAAATAATCTTATTTTCCACAATTTACATAAGCTCTATCTTTAAACTATTTCTTTTATTATAGAGTCCGCCTAAACATCTTCTGCTGCTAAGATCCCTAGTTTAGCCTCTGCTCCCTAGTCCTATAATTACTTAATCCTTAACTTCTAGGTTTCCATAATTTCTTTATCCATCTCTTGGATTCTTTGGTACCGCTTAGGTCTATTAGCTCTGCGCCATTCTATGGTTTTTAGCTCTATATTTGCTAATACGTACTCTGCGCCTTATATAACTATAGAACTCTGTCTTACCCTTTCTTAGCTTGTTCCCTTTAATAGATCCTATTATTGATCTTTATTAACTGATATATTAAGTCTTATAGACTTTCCGTATCTTCTATTAGGATAATTACGTCCTAAACTTTAGCCTTAAGTCCCTATTTATACTATGCTATAAGCGCTCTATTGTTCTACTTAACCTATATTATAAGTGTCTAAAACTGTGTTATATACTTAATTGCTAAAGAATATTATTATTATTATTCATTGCTTAACGTCCAATTCGGATCCCTGTTAGGCCCACGCAGACTACTCCTTATATATATATGGGGAGAAAACTCTATTTGAGAAAACCCCGTAATCCGTCTCCCTACCTTTTAGGGCTCGCTTATAAGTCGCCTATAAGTCACTAGTGGTGCTCTACTACCTTACTTTTTAACCTCCTTGGGAACCACTGCTGCCGTAACAAACCTATAGACGTGCTAGTATTACACACTGTACTCTACTCCTATAGAGTTATTAGGGGGCGCCTATTACTCGCCCCTTTACCTTCTATTGCTATTTCCTTTGCAACCCAGAACTGGTCTAGCATATTTTGGCTAATAAGCTACCGGGTAGCCGCCTTAAGGCCTTTCTATGTTAAGAGCAGTATATTATAGTTTTCTATGCTAGCTACTAAGAGCATTGCTTCTTAGCTAGTGCGTAAGGGGCATAATAGTATTACGTGTTTTAGTGTCTATCTTAGCCAGCCATATTTGCACCTTAGGCTACCTACTAGGATACCTACCCAGTAAAGCCAATCTTTTAGTCCTATTATTCCTATCCTTAAGAGTGTTGCCATTATATTTTCTGCCTTTGTTAGGCCCTCTTAGAGCCCTTAGGTATTTACCTCCCATAGTATTACCTATGCTATGGCTTAGGTTCCCCTTGCCTAAGCCTACCTCTATACCTTTAACTCCCATTTATCTCTCCAGCGTCGGTCCAACCAGTATTATATTGCGGTAAATGGTTTTCTAGTACTCTTTTATGCTCTACTTTGGCTCCTTTCTCTTTCTTACTATTATCTTTACTAGCCTCTTGCGCGTCTCCTTTCCTTCTCTATATAGGCCTGGGCCCTAGCGCCGCACTATTCTTCTTCTACTTTCTCTACCTGTTTTCCTAATATATCTTCCCTACTTTGGGGTTGTTGGTTTCTTCTCCTATAGGGCACCCTAGGGTCCCTCTATAGTTTGTTTAGGCATGTCTTAATATACTTTATAACATTAGAGTTATATTCCTTTTGCACCCTTTACATTGTATCGGCTTTAATATATAGTTATAGGGGGGGAATATTAGCTTCCTTTTTAAGCAGTGCTATGGCCGTTCGCTTATACCCGCCTATTATACTCCTAAGGCAGGCTATTTGGACCTTTTGGAGTGGTTTAAGGAGTGATTTAGGGGGGCCTTTTTTAGTTTCTTTAGTGGCCCAAATGCTAGATCTATACGTTATGGTTAGCCGGACAACTGCTATATATAGTAGGCGTAACCTCTGGAAGCATGGACCCTATATAGAATTAATAATCCTGGACATGGCGATATACTATACTTGGCCCTTATGGGCCGCTTGCGTTGTATATACGCTCTACCGGAGCTTACTGTCTACCCACACTCCTAATACCCTTAGGCCTTAAACTAGTTAACCCCCAAAGCCTTAGATATGGATTGTATGCTAAAGATCTGCAGATTAGTTACGTTTTCTTATAAAATAGATTAGCTGGTATTTCTCTAGTAAGAATTAGACTCTATATTATCTTACCCATTCTATATAGGTGTTATAGGCTTTCTCTAGTGTCCTATAGTTCTCTGCGGCTGTTGGCCTATATGTAATTAGATTTGTGTTATTAATAAAGCCTATCCCCTAAGTCGCCCCTTCCTTAAAGATATTAAGTAGGTTGCTTATAAAGAAGAGGAAGAGTATAGGCAATAGAGGTAATCCTTATAGTATTCCTATTACAACTATAATAGGGGGGCTTTAGTATCTGCTAAAGATTAGTAATATTTCTTTCTGGCCTGTAAATCCTTAAATAAACTAAATAATCTATTCTAGGAAGCCCTTTGCCCTAAGGATGTATAGGAGACGTTTATAGGGTATATTGTTATAGGCGCCGCTAATATCTAGGCTAAGTATTAATACTATAAAGTCCTTTCGCATAGCCCATATAGTTTTAATGGTAGTAGTGAGTAGTATAAGTGCTAATAGTATTAAGCGATTCTTTCTTACCCCTATTTAGCTTTGTGGTAGTAGGGCGTGTTCCTCTGCTATATCTGCTATATAGTCCGCTATAACCTTTTCTAAGATCTTGCTTAAGGTGTTTTCTAAAGTAATAGGGCGGTAGCTTCCTGGAATTAAGTAGTCTACTTTACCTTCTTTTTATAAGATAACCGTCGTTATGGATCTTCTAAGTCGCGGGTAGTAGCCTATTATAAAGTATGCTCTGGCTATGTCTGCAAGCCAAGGTGTTATAAGTGGTCTATAGGTCTTTAGGGCTTTATTTAGGATCCTATCTGGTCCTAGTACTGTGTTATTTAAGAGGCGGCTAATAGTTCTAGCCATTTCTTTAGTTATTATATCGCTATTAACCCTTAGGTGAGTTACTAGTGTTTTACTAGTAATATTGCTAAGGTCTGCTGGAGCTAGTTAAGGGAAAAATCTTTCTATAAGGATCTTTGCCTTCTTATTATTGTTGCTTGTGGCCTATGGTTCGCCTGCTCTTTATAGGGGTAGTAGGTATAGATCTTCTACTAGGCGTCCTGCCTTTTTCTTTACCTATTTCGCTATGGTCCAAAGGCCCTTATTATAGGGGAGACTTAGGTTAGTAGTATATTTATTTATAAACTATCTTTAGTTATTCCTTACTTCTTTTCTTAGGGTATTCTTTAGCTGGTTTTTTATGTCTTTATATTGTCTCTTATCCTTAAAATTGTGGCTGCTTGTATATTTCCTCCTTGCTTGTTATTGGCCGGCTACAAGGGCCGCGCACTATACGGACTATGCGTGTCACGCGTAGGGGCCCGGTTTTGAAATTAGGCAGTGCTCTTTTAGCCTACTTTTAATTGCTGTCTAGATCCTTTCTAGTCTTTAATTAATTTCCTTAGGGGTAGCCAATAAGCCTCGCTTGTTTAGTATTGGGTGGATTTCTTCTAGGTCTTAGAGTTATTGTTTAATTATATTAAGGAAGCTATCTATGTTAAGCTTCCTTGTTGCGTATCTTTTACCATTTAGTTGCGCCTTAATGTCCAGATCTAGTTGTATTTGGATAGGGATATGGTCTGAGGTAAATGCCTATTCTTCTTTAGGGGAGCACCTTTTAAGTCTCTAGTATAGGTTTTCGTCCATAATTGTAAGGTTAATTGTACTTTTGGCGGTGCCCTATTACCATATAATTGCACCTAGGGGGGTAGCTAGCTTAAGGCCCCTATTATCTATAGCTCTTAGTAGGCACTCTGCCTGTTAATTAGCAGCAACATAGATGCCCCCCCACTATAGGTGGTAGAGGTTTATGTCTCCTAGTAAAATAGACTCTGCGTATTTAGTTTCTAGTAAGCTTATTATAGATATAATATTCTCTATCTATACTACCCCTTTAACCCTAGGGTTATAGATATTAATAATTTATACTGGTCCCCTATATATCTGGATAGTTATAACTGCAATATCTGGGTTAACTGCCTGCTATAACTATAAGGTAAGGCTAATATTTTTGCTAATCATAAAGTATATATATATGGCTGCTTTTGGTTTATATAGGAGCTAGAATCCTTAAGGGCAGTATATTAATTGTATATAGGTATTGTAATACGGCTCTTATATAGCAAGAATATGGTGTTTCTCTGGGTCTAGACTATCTAGTAGGGGCCTTACTAGACGGTGGTTCGTATTGCCGCAGTTATACTGTATAATGGTTAAGTGGCGGACCCCTAGTGGGGGTCCTTTACCTCTTCTTTACTCCTTGCTTCTTCTATTTCTACTTTCTCTAAAATATTTAGAACTTCTATCTCCTGTATTTACTCCCTAGCTACTACTTATTTTATATAGAGCTTTCCATTTCTGTATTTTATGTTCCTACTAGCCTTTCTAAATCTAAGTTTGTTATTACCTCCGGTTCTTCCCCCGTTCTCGCCGGTTGGCTATATGCCCCTTATAAGCCAGCTATGTATGTTATATTTACCACGTTAAATCTAATTCTTAATTATCCCGGCCTTGAACTTGCTGTAGCTATCTATAGGGGTCTTCCTACTGGGCGTTCTCTCCCTTATATCCTATACATCCCTTGTGTCCCTGTTCGGTCTGGTGATATTGCGCGGCGTCACTTTTAGCCCGTTAAGGCTTGGGATGGCTGGCTTAGCCCCCTAATGTTAAAGGTAGGAAACGCTAGGAAGACACCTGCGTCCCCCTAGCTTATTACCTGTTGTTTCTATTTGTATAACTTAGCGTGTAGTTGTTCCTATAGCTATTAAGCCCTTTCCTTCCGTCTTCTGTATTTAATGTAGTCTTCTCTCTCCTATGCCTTATATATGCTTTGGTGACAGTTCGCGTATTTTATTTGGTCTTAATTTATATATTATCTTATATCGTGGGGGCCTGCATAGTGGCCGTAGCACACCTATGCTGTATATGTGGATTGGGTGTGTCCCTATTATGTATAGCAATAACATTGTTCCAGGCGTAGTCTGTAGTTATAGAGCCTTGTGTTATATATAAGGCCATTTATAATTATTCCTTTTTGGATAAGGAGTTTTTGTATTCCTAGTGTATATATGCTAATAATAAGGGAGCTATATATTTGTCTATTATTTCCCTAGCGAGTCTCTAGCGCCCCTTATATCCTCTTATTATTCTTATTATATGCTTGGTTTGTATTTTCCTGTTAAAGCTATTAGATTTGGGTAATTACAAGTCCTAGTATAAGGCGTTCCATTTATTTTACTATTTCCTGTATAGTTACTGTATTATCCGCCTAGCGTCCCCTTTCTACCCTAAGGCTTATGGGAACCAATAGGACTTTAACTAAGTAATCTTCATAAAGCACTTTTATGCTAATATGCTCTCCTAGCCTGTCCCCTGCCCTTATGGCCCGTTCCTTTGCCTATTGGTCCTTTAGGGTGACTCTAATGTCTCCACTCCTAAGGTATTAGACTATAACGGCGTTATAGACCTCCTTATAAATCTCTATAAGAACTTCTGTTTCTAATTATCCCCTAAGTTCCTCTGCCTTTTCTATATTTGGTCGTATTATAATTGTATACCCAGTTATTGTCTTTAGGGGGGTAGGTTCCCTATATTATAAAAGCGCAGCTATAGCGGCCTAGGTGCGGTTCGCCTATAGGGGGGGGTTTTATTTATCTTTAATTTTGTTTAGCCGTTAGAGGATTTAATTAAGGGTTTGCTAAAGGGGCGCCTAAGATTTACTAGACTGGAGCCATTCTACTAGCTATATTAGTTTATAATGGCTAACAGATACTCCCCTATAGTTCCGGATACTAAACGCGTCTAATAGGCTTTATATTTTGTCAGATGCCTTTTTAATTAGGGTATTTCCGCTTTCTAGTATAGTATTCGCCCGTCCTTGTTGTTGTTATAGGGGGCTATTGTTGGGTATAGGTCTGGCGGTCGCACATAACTGCGTACCACCGTCGTTCCACCTGTGCCTCCCCTGTGATATATGCATCTTAGGGGATTATTAGGGTGTTTTTCAGGGTTCTTTTAGTTGGTTTGGTCTTTTTGGGCTAGGTGCAGCAAGAGCTCCAAAAGTTTATAGTGAATATTAGCGTATGCGTATATCTGCTAAAGAATATTATATTAGGTTTTAAAGCTTTTATTCCGCTATAGTTAATACTTCTAGGTCTCTAAATATCTATATTAGTCTTTCCGCGAACCCGTTCCAACTGGTAAACATAAACTATATCTTAACCTTTACTACGCCAATTCCATTAATGCATTCTTTAAGTATCCTATTATTGTCTAATAAGCAATTAACTATTTCCTATAACTAACCTCTTATAACCACTTATAGTCCGTATCTGCTATACTAGTGTCTCCTAATCCTAAGGTAGTTATTACCGTTAATGGCATCACAACTGGTGCTTTAGGTGGCATATTGTTTAACTTTATTTAATACTATAACCTTGGTAGTAAATATATAATAAAACCTTATAGTAAGAACTACAGTAGGTCCTATTATTAGGCTGGGTATATAGATATAAACAGGTTAACAATATAATAATAACTGGTAGAGTGGTTGCCTAATAAATTAACTCTAATTATATTCTAAGATTTACTACAAGGAGAGAACTATCTATAGTAGGGACTGAGGTCCTTTAAATACATAACTGTACGCCTAAGAAATCCTCTCTTATACGTAAGGTACGTATTATCTGTATTAAACATAACATTCCTTCTATTTAACACAGTTACCATATTTAATGCCACGTGACTTTGGTTACCACTCTTTGTTATATAGTTCCACCAGATCCATTCTAGACCGTGCCTATATTAACCAACTAGCTTCTGCTAACTCTTCTCCAAGTAGTTATAATATTATACTTAAGCTGTCCATAATACATTAAGTTTTTTTAATTTTAGGCATTAGGTTTTTATATAGTTTATATTAATAAAGCCTATACTAGTAGCTCCGCTATCTATTAGGATTTATACCTCCTTCTATTTTCTAAGTATTTAAATTTAGCTAAGTATATTAAGGGAGTTATGCTATATATTAGCGCTAAAAGAGTCTAGACACTTATACTCTTCCACTTTTTATTCTAAGGCGCAACTTAGCCTTAGAATAATTTATTTTCTAAGTTAACTAAAGGCGAGATGCTTTATAGCAACCGAATATAATTTATAGAGTGGGTGTAATTTAAGGAATAAGTATAACTTAAGGATTAAGAGGAACTATGGCGGACCTTTTTAAAAGGGTAAGTTTAGTAATACTTTTAAATATGTCCTTTTTTACTATATCTAAAGCATTCTCCATTTATAGCTTGGGTTTTTTGTTTATTAGTTCCTAAGGGTATATAGGATTAAGCGGTATTAAGGTCTATAGGTGTAACAGAACCTTATAGCAGGAACTACAGTAGGTCCTATTATTGGGCTAGGTATATAGGTAAGAATAGTGTTAACAACATAATAACAACTGGTAGAGTGGTTGCCTAATAGATTAACTCCAATTGTATTCTAAGATTCACTACAAGGAGAGAACTATCTACGGTAGGGACTAAGGTCCTTTAAATACACAACCATACTCCTAAGAAATCCTCTCTTATACGTGAGGTATGTGTTATACGTGGTATACGTAAACATACTCTGCGTACACTGCGTATACTGCGTATAATATTATGTGACTCGCTTACCATTCCTCATTATATAGTTCCACTGGTTTTATCCTAGACTATACCTATATTAACTAACTAGCTTCCTCCAACTCTTCCCTAAGTAGTTATAATATTATACTTAAAGCGTCCGTAATACTATCTCCCTCCTCTTTATCTTTGTCCTTAAAGATTTCTAACATCTCCAAGTTGTCTACTAGAGGTGTAATGTCCGTTTAATTAGTCTAGTTAATATCCTTACTTATTATACCTAAAGCGTCTTCTTCCTTATAAGCGTAACGCTGTGCTCGCACTATGGCTGCCATACTATTGCTTAGTAAGATAATATTGTCTCCATATTCTTATTGTGTAAAGGCGGGGTTAGTATATATTGCTATAATAAGTCCCTTATCCTAACAACCCTTGTCTTATTTAGAGTATACTAAAGCAAACGTTTAATTGTCTTGTAACGTTCGCTCTATTTCTAATGTTAAGTGTGCGCGTCCTATAACTCTTAACAGTTTTTGAGTTCCCTAAGTAACTTATTATAGGGTCCCGCGTTTAATCTACTGCTGCGAAGCTGGAGTCTAAGCTAGCTACCACGCATGCTTAACTCCACTGTTCTGCTAAAGAGACCGCTTGGGCCCTAGAGGCTCAACGTCGCTCCTTTAAGTCTTAGTAGGTTGCGTTTGCTCGGTTAACCCGTCTTAAGAAGGTTTATGAGAAGGTTTGTTCTAAGGAGTAGGTACTAGTTTAATAAGGTCTTAACAAGCTAGGTAATAAGAGGGTTAAGTTTCTAAAGAAGAAAACAACTCTAAGTAATATAGTAGTTGCTCTTCCTTATAGGTCCCCCTTAGGTGGCTTGTCCTTTGGTGATTTTTTTTTAATACTTTCTAACCTGCTTTCTTCTAATACTCCTTTACCTTTCCCATAGCGTTCTTTAGGTTGCTTAGTGGTTTCTAGGTAGTCTTACTATAGCCTATCTACTTTACTTTATACTATGTTTTATTATCTACGCCCTCGTAACTAATAATCTTTAAAACTTACTATTTGTCTTTCTCTTATCCTTTATATATGTCTGCCTTATAAACTAGTGGCTTAATATCTCTATATGCTGGTTCTAGCATCGCGACATATTATATAGGGTAGATCTTTATTTTGGCTGGTAGGTTTAACTTATATATAACTAATAAAATTCTTTATGTAATTTTAAAAGGTCCTAGTCTAATATAGTCCAACTTCTTGCTTAGTTATCAACTCTTGAAATTTTTATATAGTAGCTATACTTTATCTCCCTCCTTAAGATCTGGTCCCTTAGATCTCTTAGTATTATAGTACCTTTTTATTCGCTCTTATACTAGTTTAGCTGTTTCTTTAAGGTTTGCATAAAGATTTATTAACGTCTCCATTCTTTGCTTAGCTGTGCTACTCGTTTTCTTTGCTTGATATAGTGATAATGATGTTCTTGGTTCGTACCCATAATTCGCCTTAAATAGTAATGTCCCCATTCCTTCTTATAGTGTTGTATTATATATAAACTGTGTAACTGGTAATAACGATACCTAATTGTTCTATGCGTAATTATTATTATTCATTGCTTAACGTCCAATTCGGATCCCTGTTGGGCCCACGCGGACTACTCCTTATATACATGTGGGGAGAAAACTCTATTTGAGAAAACCCCGTGATCCGTCTCCCCGCCTTTTGGGGCTCGCTTGCGAGTCGCCTGCGAGTTACCAGTGGTGCTCTACTACCTTACTTTTTGACCTCCTTGGGAACCACTGCTGCCGTAACAAACCTACGGACGCGCTAGTATTACACACTGTACTCTACTTCTGTAGAGTTATTAGGGGGCGCCTGTTTCTATACATAATTAATATAATGCCTTAGATACTGTTCTAGTGTCTAGTTTAGTTTTTTTGTTTGTCCGTCCGTCTGCGGATAATACGCTATAGAGGTTACTGCGTAAACCCCTTATTCTGCCAGAAATACTTCCTAAAATACTGCTATAAATCTTGGATCTCTGTCTAATATAATCTTGTCTAGTGCTCTATATCTTGTAAATACTTCCTTTATATAGATTCTAGCGATATCTTCTGCTAATATCTCTTTAGTGTATACTATAAAGTATCCCCACTTTATTAGCTTATCTACTATTACTAAAATCGCGTTATAATCTTGTCCTATAATAGGATCTCTTGACTTTAGTAACTTAATAATAAAGTCCTATAATATAACTTCCCATAGTCTTCCTAGTATCTTAATAGATTATAGCCCTCTATACAGCTTATACCTTGTTGGTTTATTCCTTTAGTAATCTAGATATTTCTTTATAACTTATCTTGCTAGTCCCCAGATTCCTTAAATAATGTACTCCTTTTAAAGTCTTAATACTAAGCCTATAGCTCCGTTGTGTCCTTATATTATTCCCTTATGGAATTCCTTAATAAACTCCTCTGTAATAGACTTAGGTATATATGTTACTTCTCTATTTTTATATTGCTCTAAGTCTAGATCCTCTATCTATACTTTTTAGATCTTCTATGTCTAATTACTCTCTAGTAATTTATAAACCTAACTTTCTTTAGTTGCTGTAATCCTTAAATAATTGTACCTAATTAATCCATTTTAATTCTTTCGTAACAAAGCTCCTAACGGCTTTTTATTACTTTATAGTTTAGCCTTTCTGCTTAAAGTATCTGCTTATGTATTATCTGTACCCTTAGTATACTAAATCTTGAAATAGTATTCTATAAGTATTTCCGCCTATTTAACCTGTCTTTGGTTAAGTTCCTTTGTTATTAGGAATCCTATAAGGTTCTTATAGTCTGTCTTAACTATAAACGGTTTTTCTGTGCCTTATAAGAATGCTCTTTATTTTTTAAGTACTGTAACTATACCTAACAACTCCTTGTTATAGATGTCGTAGTTTAACTCTAGTGGTGTTATTTTCCAACTATAGTACGCTATTAGATGCTATACGTTCTGGTGTTTTTGTAGCAAGCATATTCCTAGTGCAAAGTCTAATATATCTGTCTTAACAACCGTTTCTAACTTTGGTTAATAGATCTTAAGGACTAGCTCTTAGGTAAACAACTTTTTAAGTTCCTAAAACAGCTCCTTTTATTTGCTACCCTAAACCCACAGTTCCTCCTTCTTTGTTAGCCTTGTAAATGGCTTAATGCTTTTTAACCATTGTGCTATAAACCTCCTGTAGTAGTTATAAAACCCTAGAAACGACCTTAACTATATAACGTTCTCTGGTTTTTGCTAACTTACTATAGCTTTAACTTTCTTTAGGTCTATACTAATCTTTCCTAGTTTAATAACAAATCCTATAAAATCGGTTTTCTTTATAAAAAACTTGCATTTTTTAATTACTACTGGCATCTTTTCTTTCTATAGTCTCTTTAATACCCATTTAATGTGTTCTCTATGTTCTTCCTTATTCTCTAAGTAAATAATAATATTGTTAAAATATACTATAACAAACTTATCTAGGTGTTCTCCTAACACACTATTAATTCGTTTTTGGAACGTTGCTAGCGCGTTTATAAGCCTAAACTATATAACTAATGGCTTATATAGTCCTTTCTTTGACCTAAAGGCTGCCTTCTATTTGTCGCCTTCCTTAATTCTAATCTGATGGTACGCCCACCTTAGATCTATCTTTGTAAAGATCTTTACGTTGCCTATCCTGTCTTAGATTTCGCTAATTAAGGGTAAAGGATATCTATCCTTTCTAGTAATACTGTTTAACTGTTTATAGTCTATGCACATCCTAAGTTTTCTGTTTTTCTTTAGAATAAACAGTACTGGATATCCTACTAATAACTATAACGGTCTGATATATCCCTTGCGTAAGTTCTCCTAGATAAACTCCTTAAGCGCTACTAACTCTGTTTTAGTAAGCTTATAGATTGGAAAGAACTTTAAACTTATTCCCTCTTCTAGTTCTATCTTGTGGTCCTATACTGCATGTTCTAATAGCTTTTTACTTTCTAGTAACCATAACTTTTTACCATACTTGTGGTATCTTTTTAGTATATAACTTAAGCCTCGCTTAGTCTCTTTGTATATTGCTCTAACTTGGTACTATACTAACTTGGTTTGCTGTCGCTTCTTACGCTGTTAAGTATTCTTAATATTAACTTAACCTATAACCCAATTGATCTTTGGATTATACTCCTATAACTAAGGTATTCCTAATATCGCCTTATCCTGTCCCAATGGTAGGATATTAAAAGACATTCTAACTGGTCTCCCTTTAATGGTTAGCTAAATAGGTTCTATTTTAAGATTAATAATGCCTCCTCTATAGGCTATCTAATCTCCTAAAATTGTTATAAGTAGATATGGGTGTTCTTTCTGTCTATGTGGTAACTTTATCCTTTCCACTACTTTTGGTGATACGTGGTTCCTTATTACTCTACTATCTACTAACGCTTTAAACTGCTGATCTTGCCACTTAACTTATAAGTTTAGATATTATTCTTATATTCCTTTAAGGGTCTAAGGCTCTAATACTAGTTTCCTCTAGTCCTATACGCCTCCCCTTTTCCTAACTATTAGCTGCTAGATCCTGTTTATACTTAGTCCAACCTTAGCTAATACTTAGTTTGTTTCTTTTTCTCTATATACTATAAATAAGTGTTTTTTGGGCACTCCCACCACTATTATCTATCTAGGTATTTTTCCGTAAGGAATTTTCCTGGTTAAAGTATTAAGTTTCCTTAACCTTATACTTCTACTGGGTGCTATTTATATATATACTTAGTGTTCCTAAACCGCTTTTCCTTGGGTGCCTAATATATCCTAATTAAGTACTTCTAGTTTTTATCTTTTAGTGCCCTATGTATATTGCAGGTATTATCTATACAAGCTATCTATAATAGTGTATAATACGCTAGGTGACTTGGGTTAACTCTTAGTTTACCTTTATCCTTAAGTTTAAACCTATACCTAGTTAACCTAACCACTGGTATCTCTGTTACGGGTATTAAGATTTATTATTTGCTTCTCTAGTCCCTAGATCCTTCTTCTAGGTTCCTTAATATTATAATTAATACCCCTTTAATGTAACTTATGTGTTTTTCTATAATGGGTTAGTCTTAGACTACTTTTTTATCTAGCTATATATAAAAGTCTTCCTATTTATTATTATATCGTTGCCTATACCACTTTCTATACAACTGGTTTAGTGTATATGGTCTATCTGTTAGAAAGTACCTTATTATTACTATATTATAATATCCTTTAGTATGTCTTTCTTTAAACCTAATTGGGATATTTAGATCCTCTTCTTATTCTAGTTTATCTAACTACTTCGCCCTAGGTGTCCCTGCACTCGGTCTATTAATAATTCTTTATACGGGTGCTCTGTCCCTTCTATGGTTTAGCATGCTAGATCTCTAGTCTAGTTTCTGCTCTTACTATGCAATGATTCTTATCCTGAACTTATCTATAGTTTTTTATTTTCTGCGTCTTGTAGCTAGATCCTTAAAGTCATCTTACTTCTTAATTATAGTATTAATTTTTCGATCTTTAGGCTGAATACTATATTTACCTAGGATTGCTAATGTTCTTATTTATTTGTTACTGAACTAAATTACTACCCTTTCCCATTAGTTTTCGTCTATTATGGGTCCTTAGGTATATCTTATCTCGTCTTAAAAATCTTAAGCGTCTTATATCTCCTCTTAAGAATCTTAAGCCTATGGCCTTTTACCTTTATTAAGTAATAAGCTAGCACTAGCAGTTATCTACTTACTTAGTTTCTTCTAAATATTACTCCTATTATCTTGTAAAGCGATGGAAATTATATCTAATGGTGTTATAATATTCGTTACTAAACCTCGTTCTATAATAGTCTTAGTCTCTACTTCTGTTTTAATTTCTCTAAGGTCTGTATGCTCCTAGTAAGCTACCTTTATTGCCTTATTATTGGTAAATGCTTCGCCTATATTAAATTTATTGTCTTTAATATTCAATCTATAAGCTGGTTTGTTGGTTCCTCTAAACTTAGATAATAATAGCTCCTATAGCTAATAACTTGCGCCGTACTTAGCGTCCTTATAAATTCGGTATGCGTTGTTATAATAAAACATAAAACTGTTAATTAAACACTCTTTTATTTCTTACAGTGCACCATTATCCCTTTATATGTACGTGCTGTCTACTGGCCTGGTTCCCTTTACTGCGTAATTACTCTAACTACCTCTATAGTCTTTAGCGAAATGACCTTATTTTCTATAATTTATGCAAGCCCTATCTTTAAACTATTTTTCTTGTTATGGAGTCCGCCTAAACATCTTCTGCTGCTAAGATCCCTAGTTTGGCCTCTACTTCTAGGTCCTTTAATTACTAGATTCTTAACCTCTAGATTTCTATAGTTTCTTTTCCCATCTTTAGGTTTCTTTGGTACCGCTTAGGTCTATTAGCTCTGCGCCATTCTATAGTTTTTAACTATATGTCTGTTGTTACGTACTCTGCGCCCTATATAACTATAAAACTCTATCTTGCCCTTTTTTAGCTTGTTCCCTTTAATAGATCCTATTATTAATCTTTATTAACTGGTCTATTAACTCCCTTAGAGTATCCGTATCTTCTATTAGGATAATTACGTCCTGGACTTTAGCCTTAAGTCCTTATTTATACTATGCTATAAGCGCCCTATTATTCCACTTAACCTATATAGCTAGTGTTTAAAACTGCGTTGTATACTTAATTACTAAAGTATGTTATACTAAGTTCTAAAGTTTCCGTTCCGCTGTTGTAGTTGCTTTAGGGTCTCCAAATATTTATATTAATTGTTCTATAAATTCGTTCTAACTTGTAAACATATACTATACGTCTAGGTTAGTAGTTATTATACCATTTACTTATATCTCTGTAAGGTAAGGCTTAAACCACTCTAGAGCTCTTCCTAACAAGAATAGTCCTGCGTATGCTACCTAGTCCGTAGGTGTTACTAACTTCGCTCCTTCCTATATAACCTTAAAATGCATCTGCGTAAGAAATCCCTTAAGCTTTAACTTCTCCCCTAAGAACCGTTTAATTAAAGGTAACTTAACCTTTACTGCTCTAATTCTATTAATGCGTTCTTTAAGTAGCCTGCTATTATCCTATAAGCAATTAACTATTTCCTATAACTAACCTTGCGTAACTACTTGAGAATCCGTGTCCGCTATACTAGTATCTCCTGACCCTAAGGTCGTGGCTGCCGTCAACGTTATTATAACTGGTGCTTTAGGTGGCATGTTATTTAATCTTATTTAATACCGTAACCTTGGTAGTGAATATGTAACGGAACCTTATAGTAGGAATTACAGTGGGTCCTATTATTAGGCTAGGTATATAGGTAAGAATAGTATTAACAACATAATAATAACTGGTGGAGTAGTTGCCTAACAGATTAACTCTAATTATATTCTAAGATTCACTACAAAGAGAGAACTATCTATGGTAGGGACTGAGGTCCTTTAAATACATAACTATACTCCTAAGAAATCCTCTCTTATACGTAAGGTACGTGTTATATGTGGTATACGTAGACGTACTCTACGTATACTGCGTACACTGCGTATAACATTATGTGACTCGCTTACTATTCCTCGTTATATAGTTCCACTGATTCCATCCTAGACCGTACCTGTATTAACCAACTAGCTTTCTCCGACTCTTCCCCAAGTAGTCGTAACATCATACTTAAAGCGTCCGTAACAATAGGGTTATGTTAGTAGGGGGGGCTACTTAGGGCAGTCTCTTTAAGCTCGGCGACGTGTTACGTGACAGCGCGCGGGCCATCCTGTAGATATCTTCTTAGGGCCTTTAAGTCCCTAAGATTCTTCCTTATAGAGTATTATATATATTATTTCCATCAGCCTACTTAGCGTCTAATAGGTTATAAGCCCTCTTACAGCTTTAATTAAAGCTCTATTAGCTGCTATTTTATTTTTCTAAATTAACTAGTTAACATAAAGCCACACATCCTTGAATTTAGACACGGGCACAGTGCGACAGAAATTTATAATATATTAATACGCCACGCAAGATACAGGTAAGCTAATAATTATATATCATGGTGGACGCAGTATAGAAAAAGAAGGAATGCCACAGCTCCCTTAGGGCTGTTCCTCTATTAAAAGGGGAGAGCAATTATAAAGAATGGTATTATTAAATTATATAACGACTTAAGCTTTATAACCTCCTACCAATGATATAAGGTACGGCTATAGAGCCACCATTAAATACGGATAAGCGTAGAGAATGGCGTCATAAGCAGATAATAGGACTTGAGGTAATTAAGGGCGCAGTGTTAGAATCAGTTTACAATTAACTTGCTGTATTAGGCAAGCCGCGCGACTCTATCAAGGATTTGCTTAATTTAATTTAATTACTATGCACTATATAAGGTCTTGTTCACAACTACCAAATATAGAATTAATGGCTTAATCTTAATCGCAAAAACTTTACCTCACTTAAAGCCTATATAGAAGCTTTTATCTCGGGCATAAGGAAATTAAATGTGGCGTTAATGCTAATATCAAGGAAGCAGGCGCACGCTCGGTTGCTTTACGCGGTGGAGAAGGAGTTCCCTATTTAGACAGCTAATTATTAAGAGGCAGCCAGGAGAGTCACAAGGGAGGAAGACCTTATTATAATAGAGGAGCTGGTAAGTGACCTTATAGATGAGAGTTATACTTAACCAGATACCTCCTTTACAATATCCTTAGTCAGCAAGAACCCACCTAAAGATAATTAATTAAAATCTAATATAGAAGGATTAACATTAAATAAGAGCCCTAAGCAATGCTTATATTATAATAGTAAGTACCCTGGTAATAAAGAGAGGTATTTCTATCTTTACCTAGAGCTTTAATATCCGGCGTAGAGGCCCTATAATAAGAATATTCTATGCATAGATTCGCCCTAGGAGGAGGCAAAGACTGCATTAAACCTAAATTTAAATTAAGTTGGAATAATAGGCAGAGGCTCGGCAGAAGGCCTATTTATCAGCAGCATGGCCGTAGTTAATAACTTGGGTAACAGTAATTAGGACAACTAGTTTCTTAACTCCTGTTCTAATATTATAATAAGCAATAATTAAAGTGAGTTTATTAAGTATAAGACTCTATTATTACCTCTTATAATAGCAATATTAGGAGGAACTGTTCACTATGCGGTTGGTAAAGGAATGGCACATATACCCTTACTAATGGATAATAGCAATAACTGCACAGTGGCCACTGAGGCCTACTATGCACCTAAATTACCTTATAAGCTCCTCTTAGAGTTATCCCTTAAGAAGCGTAAACAGCTTTATATCGGGCCGGACAAGGAAACAGGTAGCTATACAATTCTAAGGTACTATAATGATTTAGTGGTAGGCAGAGCAACTTGTAAGAATAGCCTATATGTTGTTCAACAGGCTTTAAAGCCTTAATATATTGCGCACGCCTTGATAGTAAAGCGCCAGATCTCCTAACCTATATCTACTATAAAGGAGACAACCAAAGCGCTGCAAGCCTTTAAGAGGGCAGACTAGCAATTAACTGCTAACTCCCTCCTTATAGGTAAGGAGAGCATGATACTATTAATTGCTAAAAGCGGCGACAAAGGTTATAACAATTAAGATGATATTAATTCTAATAACAGCGGCGTCTACCAAATTAACTAATAGCTTAAGGGGGGTATAGAGATAGAGGCTGCTAAACTAAAGAAGGTCTCTTATATGGCAATTGTATTCTTATCTTACGCATATATACAGCCGACCCCCCCAGAGCCTTATTTAAAAGCTCCATACAAGATTAAGATACCGCGAATATTAAAGGAACCCCCGTAGTTACTAGAGGCTCCTTGCTGGCGGCAGATACTAACTGTTAAGATAACTTAATATAAGAAGGCTAAGACGTACCGATTCATTAAAAGGCTAAAGGAGTATTATGTGGATATTAAGCTCTATAAGGATATTGAATGGGGCAGGATTAAATCACACCATATACTAGGCGTGGATTAGCCAGTAGATAGCTTAATAAAGGCTCTACTAAAGGGCGCCTAGAGGCGTTTAAGATTAAAGAAGGTATTAGTGCTACTAAAGTTACTAGGGCTGCCTAGGCCTAATTAGGAAATCATACTATAACTAGCAAAACTTTGGAATTGATGCCAATTGACTTGGTTCCAATTTTCAAAAGCTTATAAATACTACTTTTTAGTATGGCAGACGGGCGATTAAGCGTTATTAATTTTTTTATTTAAACCTTTCTTTCTTAATTATATTTCTTACTCCTTATACTACTCCTATCTATTAACTATAACCTTATAGAGCATGGTATAGTTATTTTAGAGGAGCTTCCTATTCGCCAGAGCTTATAGAGCCTGGGGGTGTGTGTTGGTAGGGGGGCTACTTGGGGCAGTCTCTTTGAGCTCGGCGACGTGTCACGTGATAGCGCGCGGGCCATCCTGTAGATATCTTCTCAGGGCCTTTGAGCCCCTGAGATTCTTCCTTATAGAGTATTATATATGTCATTTCCATCAGCCTACTTAGTGTCTGATAGGTTATATATAGGGCTTTTAGGTTTTAGAGACGGATCGCGATTTAGGGTATATACTGGTTTTATAAAATTTTAAATATAAGGTATAGTTAACTTTAGGGAATAAGTTTGTTTATTATATTAATAATAACTCTTTGATTAACATCTGATACGGATCCTACTGGCCCACGCAGACTACTCCGTCACAGGGGGAAAACTTATAGTTTACATAAAGAAAACCCTGCAGTTGGGTTGGGGGAGGAAAAACCCTATAAGCCACCTTAGTAGGATGAAAAACCCCAGCTTGCTATATCCGTCCGTAGCAGCGGCCCTGCGGGCCTACGGCTACGTCCTGTCTCCTTAGATGTTCGAACTCCCTGGGAACCACTGCTTCCTTCTCTAGCTTATCTAAGCTGGGGTTTACTACGTCCTAGCTAGGCCTTGCTAATTGATTGTTGTGTTGTTGTTGTTGTCTCCTATATCTTGGCCATCCCCTGTGTGCTATCTCTTGTCTGACCATTGCCATATACGCCATGCCTCCCCCCCCTAGAGCCATCGAAGGCGTAAGGGGGATTCATCCGTTCTATCCACCGTAATACTAACAAGCAAGCGGGATATTGTGTATTTGGGTATCTTTTGTGCCTAGGCCCCAGCTAGGCCCTTTCTAAGGGTCACCACTCCGTTGAAAGGAGACAGGGAAAACCGTGGGTCGCAATCCAGGCTGCTAGATAGTACTTGGTAGTTAACGGCGAGTGACCACATGCTCCGCGGGCGATCGCCCTGGGGGTTAGGAGGGGCCGTATATTTGCTCGTTCGTCTGCTCGTTCGCGATCGTTCGTTCGTTCGTCGATGTGAGGTCGTCAATGCTTTCTATTGGGGGTCGGGGGATGATATCGAATGCTGTCATCCACGTTGGATCGTACAGGTGCCCTGGATAGGAGAACAGTGGTAGTCGTCGTACTGTAGAGGGCCAACAGTAGTGGTTTTCAAGATCTCACCATCCAAAAAAAATTTCACTACCGCCCTTAACGCCCACAACCACCACCAGGTCCTGTCCGCACGCTGTGCGACGTCTCTGCGTTGGCTCTGGATCTGAACTTCGAAGACCCAGGTTCGTAGCCGTCACCACGTACAGGTGCAGAGTCCGATTTCGACGGCCCTTGTTTATTATATTAAAGGTCCTTATTAATTTGTTAACATATTATAGCAAATTTAGATAGGTTTTTTAGCAGTTCTCTACCTACTAGCTAGGCTCTAATCTTATCCAAAATAGCTTATTAAAGGGCAGTAACTCTAGCGGCTTTATTCTAGTCTAATAAGGCCTAAAAATTCTAAAAAGAAGCTGGTAAAGTCTCGGTTCCGTTATTATAAGTTTTTAAGTTTGGTAATAGCTATATATTCGCGGCTGGTGTTATTATATATTTATTCTAGTAAATAGATAAAGATTTTAAAATTAATAAAGGTGCTATTATAGAAGAATAGATCTATAGTATATATAGCGTTTTTACTTAAATAAGACATTTTGTAGCTAACCTTACTAGCTTTAGTAGGGTATTAGTTATAGTTTATTAAAAGTTTAAGACAGAGCTTAGTTATAAAGGGACGTAGGTTATTTCAATTTCAATTAAATATTAGAGGATTAGGGAGCTTTTTAGATTTTATAGCGGGTATTAAATTTATTATAGCTATAGGTTAAGTTACTATTACTAGTTTGGAGTTCGCGTTTAAGGGGCTAGGTTTAGATATAATTATTTTAATCTTATTTATAGGTGTTATTATTAGGGTCTTTAACGTAAGTGCCTTAATATTATAAAGTTCTTTATGGAGTGCTTCTATTAATTGCTAATGCTAGGCTTTTAGTGCAGCCTACTACTAAGCTAAGGCGTCTATAAAGGACTGTTGCATTATAGTTAACTGTTCCCTAACTAGGGTTATAATACTCATAGTTATTAAAGCGGATTTAGGTTTGTTTGCCATTTTAATAGTAGTTGTTTTAATATAACGTAATATAAGGGCGCGAAGAGGCTTTAGGGAAGATTTAAAGGAATAATATAAATTCTATCTAAATCTAAGGGTATATAGCTCTTACAGAGTACAAGACGTTATATAAAGAAGAGAAAGGAACATAGGAAACGTATAACTAAATATTTAGGGTCTTGGCAGTAGGCGCGTGGGCATAAGCCCACGCGGATTTCAATAGGTTTTAACCAAATTCCATTACATCAGTAGAATTTGGTGGAAACTAGTGGAAATTAATCAAGTTGGCGGAATTTAGCAGAATTTGATCGACTTAGCAGAATTTGATTAAAGCGTCGGAATTTATCTGTCGAGTGTTTCACTGAGACATTCCTACTGTAACTGGGCTAGTCCCGTTACACCCTAACTCCAATAGCAATCTTATCAGACTGGGATAGTCCGCCACTGCTGCCGTTTGGGTTGTTAGAGGAAGCGTCGGATGCCCATGTTAGAGCCGGTATGTTTATATCTGTATAGGTCGTGTTGCCGCTGGAGTCAACATGGAGCATGTCGGTACAAGTTCTAATATCCTCATCATGGGTTTCTGTTAAAGCCATCAATAAGGTCGGGAAGCAAATAAGAGGGGTTATATTCACGTTTCCAGTTATCTAGACATTGCTTCTTCAAGCAGTCAATATAGGGAGGTTTATTCTTTGCTACGCAATAGCATTCTACAGTAGCGCATAGTGGAAGCCTCTCTTGGCAAGTAATAGATGCCTAGCAAGCCATTAGTGGGTGAAGCCGAATATTAGTTAATAGAAGTGATAGTCTTATACCAGACAGAGTGCAATGCCCGGAAGTTGTGTCTCAAGGCTAGTAGGAGCTTCAGTTGTTTTCTGTGCAAGGATCTGCGAAGCTATAATAACCGTTAGGAACATACTAAAAAGGTAGAGCATAATGGCCAACAAAAAGTCGTAATATCACGTTGCGGGTTAGAACTGTAATTCTAACAAGTGGAATCAAACCATCTCTTTATGCCTATTCATACCCCAATTTAAGGGGCCGTGAGGCTGAAGAACGATTGATTAACTCTTATGCCTGCCGCCAATTAATGACTTTCCCTAAACCCAGCAGCCTCCTAACGATAAAAGCCAATACCCAGGGCACCACTCACTGTGAGAGTGTGGATATTTGTAGAATATCGGCAGCGACTTCTATATTTTTCAGCGCGCTGTAACCTGGCACTCTAAGTGGCAGACCGAAATCAAGAGAGCATGTCTTCTGATTCGAGAGTGGTAAATTAAGCGAGCTGACCGGGGCGATATTACAAATTTTATTATCGACGCCCACCGACGTGTCGCGCAATGTGCACGGCCCCCCAGTTAACCGTGGTTGCTGGGGGCCGCCTACCAAAGGCCCCCTAGATAACTGCTGGTTATTGGGAGCGCCGCACCGCCACGGATACGGCGGCAGTTACCACCCCCTGCCTACCCCGTCCGATTGGCTGGAAGGGGGCCCCGAGGGGCGGCAGCGAGGGAGGGGGAGGCTTAGGGGCTAGGGCTTGGCAGCCCCAAGATATCTCCCGCACGTATTAATTGCGCTTATACACTATCCTCCTACCCCCTTCCAAAGCCGAATTGCACTGTAACTAAATCAAATTAAATAGAATAGAGCTCCAACCCTTAATCTCTCTAGTAGCAGTATACGTCTCGTGCGTACTATCTATATATATATAAAAGGGGCTTAGCCTAGCTTTACTATCCCTTCTAACGGTGGGGTCCTCAGATTTTGTGGCCTGTGCGCGAACGCGTTCACAATTCTTCGCGCGCTCAATAATTCTAGCTATCTGATTGGCTGGATTCTTATCGATAGCTGAGGACCCAAATCACCGTTTGAAGGGTGTCGATCAAGCCTCCTACTAGCCATATGTATGGGTGGGGTTGCACCACTTGCCATCTTATACAGGCGAACCATCATCTCTAAAAAACTAAGGCGGCATGAATTATTTAATACTACTGCGATTGCTAACCTTCAGCTTGAGACTGGTTCAGTACTGCGCTTAATGCACGCCCAGCATGCTATACGCGCTGTGTTGGATGACCTACAATGTTCCGAGTCGACCAGCCTCCCATATTCACCTCTCCAACCACCTTTACTGCTAGCCCTCGCTCACTACATTTCAACAGACAAAGTGAATTATGCAATAAAAGTCTTATCTTACTTCATTCCTTCACTATCCAATTAAGCGCTCTAATTTTGCAATTATCCGGATGTCGACGTCTTAGCCCATGGCAACTCGCATTCCTTCTTCGTGTCAGCAACATACCGTCAACTTGTCCTTACAAGACGCTCTACTCGTTTTTATACGCGTCTTTCAGCTTCACTTTACCTCTGTTCTAAACCCTGCAGTCTATGACTTGCCAACCTCCCAATCGCACAGGTCATCTGGATACGCGTTTCGTGATAAATATCACTAGGCTCTTTAGCATTTGAGTGGTTCCTTCCCCTAATACTGTTTAGAGATTCATCTCATATATTATGGCTGAGATCTATGACCAGGGAGAGTCTTTGCCATCTCACGGTATTTAGAACAATGAAGACGTCAACGAAGCGCTCGTAACTAACCCAAGCATGGTTTTTCTAGCTGTGCATGATTCCTCGCCATCCATCGATGCTGTTTTAGTGTCTCCAACTGATAGTAGATATTGGCATCAAACAACAAACGGTATCGGCAGCCTTCACTATGTGAAACCTTCAGATCTCACATTCCCGAAGTCCCAGTATGATGGCTGGAAACCACCGCTTCCACCCAGTACAGAAAATCTAGCGATTGAAGATCTTAGGGTTTGTTCGCATCCTTTTGTATCGCTAAGGTGCTAACAAAATCTAGACAGGGTGGGCCCAAGACCATGACTCTTTACCTGAAGGCCAGAAAAGCACAAACCAGCATGAAGAAAACGCCACCTTCTACTTGGAAAACTTCAAGATTTATAGACCGTATATGGGCCGAATTTGGGACTTCGAGCTAGAACCGCTAAATCTGCTCAGCACAAAAGCAGGCGTCAGCGAACTTCTTTTTGACGGTGTACTCACGCTGGGTAGTGTTCAAAGATATGTCCAGGGGGTTCCTTTCAAAATTCTTAGTATTGAAGGTTATGGAGATCGCGATCTCCATACCGTTGCGAGGAATATTTATATTCAATCGTTGGCTGGAGAACCATCCGATATCTGGTATCGTCTTGGTACACCAGCGGAAGAATATCAACGGTACCACGACTACTTCCTATGGCTGGCCGATTTTTCGAAGCACTTTGTGGATTATCTCATCGATCATTCCAATGTTGTATTGGAGGACTTTCGGACCAAATTTCACACTTGGACCATGGGCCGCCACTCTGACGACTTGGCTTTCCTGCAATGGTTCACAAAATATGGGCACACAGACTTCAGAGTGGCAGTCTCTGCCAACGTTGAATTTCTCTATAATGAGAGCTTCGGTGTTAATGATGACTTCTATAACGAGCCCATATGGGACGAGTGCGCGCCTTGGAGACTTTCGGCTATCAAAGAGCAGCAGGTGTTGACAGAAAAAACCATTACCACACCACATGTCTATGAATGCTTCAAGCGCATGTACTTTGGGAAACAGCTTGAGATGCAATCGCCAATTGAGAAGGTTGCCATTCGGCAGCAGGAACGACAAGCCTCGCTCCGATTTGTACCAGGCGCTGGAAGACCTTCACCTCCGCTCACTACCATCGCTCAAAATGGCAAAATGAAATACATTAATCAGACCAGCAGTAACGTTCTTGAAGAGCCTTCTATAGGCGATGTTGTGGGGGTGGAGAAAGATAAACGGACGAAATGGAACAAATCCACCGATATATGGCTAGCCTACGTTCAAAGGACACATCGTAACCGACAAGGCGAACTTCTTTTGGGTGTAATATGGCTTTATCGACCGACGGATACAACTATTTCCACTATGACCTATCCAATCCAGAACGAACTTTTTCTTTCGGACCATTGCAATTGCAAATATGGAGAGCCAACAATCAAAGCCTCGGAGGTTATTTGTCAGCCCACTGTGGAATGGTTTCCAAAGAGTCTTGACACTCAGAAGTATTTCGTTAGACAAAAATATGTGACTGAGAGCAATGCATTCGTTTCTCTTAAAGAGTCGGATAAAACGTGCAGCTGCCGCAAGCCACGCAAATCACCCTTTGACAGGGCCGTGGAAGAGTACAAGCCGGGAGACTGTGTATACATATTCGAAGGTGCGAGAAAGTTGACTTCAGGAAAGAGTATCCTGGAACCAGTGGTGATTGTGAGCTTTGTTCCAGAAAGACAAGAGGTCACAGTTCGTGGTCTCTTACGCCGTGCTCGTGATTGTGCTGATCTAGATGCCTCGAATGCGTACCGTAGCCGGAGAGATACCCGCCCCAACGAGTTGGTTTGGACCGATCAGATATTCGATGTACGCGCGAATTTAATCGAACGAAAATGCCATATTCGATTCTATACTGCCGATGACGTTAGAGAAAAGAGAATACCCGCACCATACAACCGGGATGGGGCCGTAGACTGCTTCTATATTTGCTGTAGATTGGTAACAACCCGGGGAAAGGAGCAGATTCGAGCTTTGAAAGCTCCATTTCCACTAATTAATGAGGGGTTCGATCCTCACTATCCTGAAAGACTACCCATGAATGGCCTTGGTATGTTTAGTGGGGGCGGTAACTTCGATCGAGGACTAGAGGAATGCGGTGCGGTCAAATTTTGTACGGCGGTGGATATTTCCAAAGTTGCTGCCCATACTTGGCTGGCCAATTCCCAAAACTCGACTGCTTCAGCTCAGATTTACTTAGGATCCGTGGATGATTATGCGAGGAACTTACTTGATGGTTCTGAGATGGTAAATATTGCAAGGATCGGCCACATCGACTTTATTTCTGCTGGGAGTCCGTGCCCTGGATTTTCTCCCCTTCAAAATGATAAAAGGAGCGAACAATCTCTAAGGAACGCGTCTCACGTTACTTCCTTTGCCTCGTTTGTGGATTTGTACCGACCTAAGTACGCTATCCTCGAGAACGTTGTGCATATGGCTTATAAGATAGAAGGCCTCGACGATGAGAAAGTTTGTTCACAGTTGATTGGCTGCCTTGTAGCTATGGGCTACCAGGTACAGCAATTTCTGATCGACGGATGGTCGTATGGAAGTTCACAGAAACGCTCACGATTGTTCGTTTCCATTGCAGCGCCAGGGCTCGTTCCGTTGAAACCACCGCCACTGACCCATTCTCATCCATCGAGAACGCCAAATAGAAGTCTTGGGAAACTACCAAATGGCGAGTGCTTTGGCGAGCGGCAGTTCGATCTCACTACCCCATTCAACTTCGTCAGTGCTAAAGAATCGACGAAGGATCTACCAGCGATTGGTGATTCTCGCGTCCAGGGCTGTATTCAATTTCCAGACCATCGGAATCTCCGAGCCCTGAAGTCCTTCGAACGATCTCTCATCACACTAATTCCTATACGTCCTACAAAACAAACGTTTATGGATGCCTGTCGTAGCAACATTATGCCGGAACCGTTTATTCAAGCTCGGAATAAATGGAGCAAGCACCGGGGTCATCCGAAATCTACGGCCTGGAGTAGAATTGATCCACTGAATCTCTTTGCTACCATAACTACCAGGTGTAACCCGCAAGATGCGTTTTGTGGTCGAGTTCTTCATTGGAAAGAGCACCGGGTGATGACCATTCAGGAAGCTCGGCGTGCTCAAGGAATCCTAGATGATGAAGTGATATTGGGTACGTTAGATGACAAATGGAAGATCATTGGAAATGGCGTCGATCGTCACGCTGCGCTTGCGTTGGGAATGTCCTTGAGAGAGGCTTGGCTCTCAAATCCAGCCAATATCTCTTTCAATACTCTGAGAGCTGGTATAATGTCCTATACCACATTTGAGAGTAATAATTCGGGCTCGATGCTTATTAATGGATTAAAGAAGGTTGCAGGTGTAGCTTCAAGGCTCATGGGAGGGATGGATTTGGCGAAGAAGTCTGAAGATGGAATACAGGTAACCGAGTCTGTCTCCATTAGAAAGGATCGGGTATTTCGAAGAACACAAACATCCGAGGAGACCTTGGATACTCTCAGTATCTTTTCTAAGACAACAGCACGACTTCCGACAAATCAAAAAACCAAATCCAAGTTTCATCAGGCTTTGGCTCCGGCGCCTGCGTCCACCCTGGCTTCTCATCAACGCAGTCGAGAGAAAGGAGTAGTGAGTCAAGCATCTTACCTTCCTCGCAAGCATGCGCGAAGCACAAGCCCTGAACTAGATCATGCCGTTGAACGAAAGAAAACACGCCGCACTGGCCATATGGCGGGTTTTATTCCCTCTGATTGGAGTAAAATCCCCGAACGGATGATTCGTCAAGAAAGGCAACCATGAACCTATTAGTAATACCACGCGATTTTTCGGTGGACAACGAGAACACAAGAGCAGAAGCACACCTTCCAATGTTCCTTTACAGTTCCAAAAAGAATACTATCGAGGATCATGGTATTGGCTGGTTTTGGTCTACTAGAAGATTATTAGATCAAGAAAATTGCTAGGGTTACAGGTTTGCGCTTTTGGGCGTGTTGCACGCAATTTGTTTGTCATTGTACCCCCCTGATTCCTTCCTGCTGGTTCAATACGAAACAGCATCTAGGGTCGGTCCTTTTCAGAAAGCGGAATTACGTTTTACCCTCGATATCCATAGAATTTGAATACACTAACAAGCCCCGAGTAATGGGTATTTATGCTACCCAAACCACGCGTAAATTGTATTGAAAGGGAAAAGACGCGGCTATGGTTGCTAGAATCATCCTGACGCCAGTATAGTACCTTTTTGTAGAGAACGAATAGAGGCTCTCTGGGTAAGGTGGTAATAGGGGAATGCAATTTTGATCAATTAGCATTCCGTTTCCATTTCTCACTTGACCAGGAGTGGCCAGTTGTTCAACGAAAACAGACCTATGAAAGCCACCACCGCTGAGCGTCCAGCCACATTTTCTAGCTTGCTTGGCAAACGGGCCGAAACCTCAACTCCTCCCGATATATGACGCAGCCAGTTCTTCAACTCTTCACTGCAGAAGCGATATATTGCCATGCGATCAGGATTTACGGATTGTTTGTCATACCATAGCCTCATAAGTAGTCCCTAGTAATACAATATATGTCCGAAGGGCGTTATCTGCCAAGTACTCGAACCGCCCGTCTACATTTTGTCTGTCCTGCGCATTCTGGCGTGCCTCATCGCTGATACATGTCTAAGGGTTGTTTATAGTTTTGTTGCTGATGGACTAATATCATGAAAATAGTCAACATTGATGGAAGAATCAAGGAGATACTCACGCTTTCGGTCCACCAGCAACATTACCAGGATTCCTTGGCTCCTCTTCCTTTCCGTAGAAGGCATCCTCAACTATTGATCATACTCCGATAAAATGACATCCTAAACCTTTATATACACTCCTATCTCCACCAAAGCGAAAGGCTACTATGTCATATTTCTCCTTTGCACTAGCTGCTCGGAATGCTACAAACGTCCCAAATAGCGGTCTAAGAATTTCTATGATACCACAACAACCATTGTTTGGGTAAGAAACCTGGCAATGCCGGGAAATTAGAGTTCTGGGACGGGAGCGAGTTATAGGGCTGAAGAATGGCCGAGGCGCGATCCTCCAGGGTTCCTTGTTTAGGTACCAAAACCCTTCAGAACCAATTTTAGGACACAAATCTCCATTCAGAGGAAGCTAAAAGCCCTTGACTCATCATTAACTAGCGCCATGGTATTCACAAGACCTAGCTTAGTTCACCACAGTTGAAAACCCATAGATGCACAAGGCCCCAGCAAACAAATCTAAATAGGTAGCAACAAATATCATCGCACGGTCAAATGGCTCGTTGTGCAACAAGTGGAGATATGAAGGACGCATCACCAGCATGCCTTACCAAAATACCAAAAAGCAAATGGACGAAAACAAACACCTTGAGCGCCCTCCCTCATACCATTTGCCGAGTTGCTACAAAGCCAAATCCAAAAAAGAAAACCTCGGACACATGCAGACCCTTTAACCATACGAGAGGTCCAAGAGAGGCGAATGGAATTGGGTGGGCATAAGCTCTGCTACTGGCAAGAAGCACACTCTGCTAAACATAAATCTTCCAACATAACAGGTGAACAATCATGTTCATAACCCCATGTCTCGTGAAAGACGTTTTGTCCTTAAATACAAGATTTTCTGCCGTAGTTGGAATCATGAAAGGGGAACATTAAATTCCCAGTTACCTGTATGAAGATATGAGATAAGCATATTACTAGTGAGAAAGTTGAAACGAGGTCTCCCCACCAGTCTTCAGATTCTCGGCTGTGTCATTCAAAAGGATAATCCTTCGTTTGTTGCAGTATGAGGTCTTGTCCATCATATCAACCTTTAGATTCTCGAGTTGTTCAATGGGCTTCTCGAACATCTCGCTTAGGTTCTCAACTGCCATCTCAAGGTCCTTCTGGTTATCTTCAAAAATTTCAGTCAGGTTGTTTCGGGCAAGGTAGTAAGCGAAGGAATAGGTCCATTTGAGGGTTTGGCGGCATTGCTGTAGGGCTTGCGATGCCGAGTCCAAGAACTGCACCTCAATCCAGGACATGCCGGTAGACATCTGTAGTTGGGTCATTTTCTTCTCTGTCTTGAGATAAATGTCCTTGTCGAGCTTTGCAGACTGTTCGTGGTTGGCGTAACGGTTGTAGTAGTGAAGGTATCGTTCCAATGACTGTCGAGATTTTGCTTGGGCATCCCTAGCCTCCGAGCCACTTTTCTCCTCGAACCTGTTGCAGTTATACCAACTTGTGCCATGCTCCGACCAAACTCCCATGCACATCCAACAAAATTCATGACGACACTTGCGGCATGTCATATGGTTACACCCGCCATTCTTCTCAATCGTTGAATGACATTTGGGACATTCCTTGGTATTCGCCGATATCCAGTTCGCGGTCTCCGAGTCGTCTTCACACTTCTTGAGCCATTTTTTGACCAGTGAACAGGGGGCCGGCTGGTGGTCGTTTAGCGAGCAGCCAAAGCAGAAGAAATGTCCACAATCACAGTGCACAGTTGGTACAATCTTCGAAAGCTCTCTATCCTTTACTCCACACTCCACAGTATAGACGCAGTTGGGTGCCGGACACCATCGTAGGTTGTCTTTGTCGTCGACGTACGTTCGGGTAAGAAGTACTTGATACCTGAAATGAGTTAGGAACGACAGCACCGTCACTTATTAGAGATTGGTGACATACCTGTCTTTAAGACTATCCGATACCAAGAAATCGAGAGACTTTGAATCAACTATCTTGTTGCAGCCGTTCCCTGGGCACCTAATCCGCGCAGCCTCTCCTTCGTCTTTGATCTTCGTCGCCAAATAATGCTTGTAACAATCCACGCAAAACCGATGGCGGCATTTCATGGCAAATGTATCTAGCCCCGGTTCATCCTCGCAACAGATGTCACATACAAAGCCTTTCACCTTCTCAATTTTCGGTGGTTCTGAAGTACTCTCGCTGAGTCCAGCACTTTCCAGCACCTCTTCCGTCTTGTCCATGTAGGATTCGATCAAACGTTCCTTGTTCCATCGTGCGTGCCTAAGCAGGATAGCGGCCGCTTCTGCAGGTTGGCCAAGGATGTTGGAGACTTCTTTGATCTGTTTATCCTGGTGTGACTGTATCTGCTCCGGTCCGTAGACAGTGAAGTCGACTTCGTAGGCTTGTCTTCCGGATTTGATATCCTTATCCTGTGACTCAAAGCCGATGTCGTTCTCATCGATGTCGATATCCGAGTCTAGCCACAGAGACAAGTTAGCACACGGCTGGCTAGCCAACACACTCAGGCACTCACCATCATCACCCTCGTCTAAGCTGAGGTCACTGTCTTGATCCTCCATAAACTCATCCTCACTGCCCTGTGAGCTGTTGTATTCATCCTCGGAATCCATAGATGTAGATGCTAGAGTCAGCGGCGTTGCTGGCAGAGCTCCGGCGAGGTTTCCGAAATCGATTTTCTTTCTTGGACCGTTGGTGAATTGTGGTGCCTCGAGCAGGTCCGATGCTTTGCGTTTCTTGGTTATAGGAGGCGTGGTGACCTAGAGAGAGCCGAGCCTCGCCGTTATGACGAGACCAGGCTACAAAGTTGCAGGGAGAGGAGGGGTGCCCGGAACACGCGAGCAAGCTGGTGCAGGCAGGCAGTGGAAGCGTGTGGAGGAAGGCAGCAGGGCCAAAATTTGGGAATTTGAAGGCAGATATTGGTCAGCTGAAAGTGTCAGAGGGAGTCAGGCAGAAACACGTCAAGCTGGGTTTTCGTGGGGCTGGACGACTGGCAAGCAGCCAGGAGCGCAGTTGACGTATGCGTTAATACATTGAATCCTTGGCGTAAAAAATAGAATAAACTCTCAGAATCGATGTTGAGCGATATACTATACCTATATACTTATATAACGTAAATATAGAGCTTGATAAGCTAAACCTAGCGGTATTATTTTTATTAAAATCCGACGCTAGGTAGAAGAGATATTGCTTGTTAAATCCTAGTTTTGGCATCTTTATGTCCCCTATTATTACTGTATTAGCCTACATATATATCAAAGCTAACGATGCCTTAAAATAACTTATTTCTTTAAAAAGAACAAGTTTTATTAAGAATAAGTTTAAATAAGACCCCGATAGGGGGCAATATCTCTTCTGCCTATGGTTATTTTAATAAAAATAATACCGCCGGACTTAGCGTACGCATTAATTCATTGAATCCTTGGCGCCAAAAACGGAAAAAAAACTCCCAGAATCGATGTTAAGCGGTGTAAGAGTATATATATTAGATCCCGCCGCGCTTGCGACAAGTTCGCAAGCACTCTGTGTCTTTTTGGCCGTATGGCGACGTGGGGGCGGGACACGTTACAAGCGGAATGCTAAGTACAGTTTTTATAGCCTAATAACTTTATAGCCACGTACTATATCTATATACTTATATAAGGTAAAATATAAAGCTTAACAAGCTAAAGGGCAGCACAGCCTTAGCGCTCAGTCCAGCAGCTTCCTTATCGGGGAGGGACGAAATGCCCTGCCTAAAGTTAAATGACTAGCGGGGCAGCGAGCAGGCTGTGCGAAGCTGACATACACTTTCGTCGCTCCAAATGCGGCGACAGAACAGTGCATGAATTGTAAGCCCAGTGGCGGGCCCCCGAACCACTTCATGAAACTATGCCACGCGAGAATCTCCCGGAGAATCACAGTTCATTCTGGAACACTATCGAATTCCACTACTTAGAGTCATTCAGAATCACTGTCTGCACCCTCTTCATCCTCCTCGTCCTCGTCCTCCTCAGATTGGTTCTCCAGATAGTCAATGAATGGCTGTGTTTTCTCCCGGACCCTCTTCATACCATCATCCTCGCTAGATTTGACATCCGCCCACCACTGCTCGAAAGCCTCTGGCTCGAAGACGTCCATCTCGTAAAGTTTCATTGATGCATGTAACAAAATGCTGTCTCCGCTTTCCCGATGCACGAGATCCGACTGCATTAGAAGCAAAAAGTCCACCTGGTCCACCTTGCTAGACTTACTCTTGTCGAACATAGTGCGTTCGAGAAGTTCCTTGTGTTGTCCAAATACTTGCGCGACGGCCTGTTTTGCTCCAACACCGGACTTGATCACCTGAGAAACCCGCTTCATGAACGCGACAACAACAGCCCGCCGAACTTGGTGCTCAGAAGCGTTCATGCTCATCCGGAGTGATGTCAACTCTAGTTGGATGTTTGCTGATTCATGACCTTCTGCTAATGAATCGTAGATACTAGTTGCCGCATCATGATCGAAATTGGCAGCATGCTGGCTGGAGAGGCTATCAACTGAGCCAATGGACACGAAACTTCCAGCAGCAGACCTGTCGTGATAAATTTCCTGATCTTCCTCAGACTCAGAATTAAGAGTAGATATCGATTCTGTTGACAAGGCAAGATTCGCCATGCTGTAGACTATTCCCTATTAGCGAATTATATAAATAGTAGAGATATCTGAACTTACTCAGCCCTCTAGGTGCAAACCCTTCCACCACTTCATCTTCCTCCTGCTCATCCCAGTCCATAAACTCGAAGCCGTCACCTCCATCACCAACTATGCTAACATCAGGTTCTCCCTTAATCAAATCCTCCTCGTTTTTGCGCTTTCGTTTCGCCCTAGTGATTCTACGCGTCCCCTGTATTGTCATACCGCTAGCAATTTTAACACCATACGATATGAGCGCACCAGGTTCAATCTTGCAATTCTTCCCCACTGCAGCCTCGGTAGCTATAATGGCTTGACGTACTGTTGATCCATCTCCAATGGTTGCATGGTCCCAAATGTATGCTCCATCAATTGTGACGTTCCGGCCAATGACACAGCCTCTACCAATGATACTGTTTGAGATTACACTGCCATCGCCGATGCTGCTACCTTGCCCTACGACCGTTCTGCGGTTGATAACACAAGACCTAGCCAGTATCACGCCCTCCTCTTTGTATATATTACCTTTTTGTAGCCGGTACGATTGACTGATGAGCAGATTGCTGTCTGGACAAAGCGGGTATGCCCATCGAGAAATGATATCCTTACTCACAGAATCATAAGCATGTAGATTCCGTACCCGCGCCGCGTAATGCTCGGTAACTATGTGTGTGTGTATGGTTTTGCCATTAAGCTCGTAGTCTTTGAGCACGCTGTGCAGAAAGCCTTTCCTTGGTGCTTGAAAATCGAAATTATCGCTCCAAAGGGCTAAAACATTGGGGGTACAGATGTCGATACCGCAATCAATGAGGTCTTGCCTAACTTCAATTTCTTGGTGACTTGACAGAAAGCCAGGTTCGACAGAAAGAAATTTCTTTTGTTCCCTGTTAGGCATTTGCTCAAAGTGGAGGCATCTGTTCTTAGAGGGATCAATGACGAATACCGGACATGTTCCTTGCGCCTTGGTCCTATGCGTTGTACCCGCCTCTCTTAGAACCATTGTCATTATGGCATTTTTGTCCGTTGCGCGACGTGCGCGGTGGGCTGTTAGAGCGGGTTCAAGAGGTAGGTTGCTAACCACGTCTCCGTAGACAAGAAGGAAGTCGCCAACTAAGATGCGCCGACTGTCCAGATCACGCATAGCATCTCCGATGGAATTCGAGGTAGAACGTATGAGCTCCAATTTGGAGAAAGGAGAGGAGAGCGAGTACCATTTTGAGCGGCTGTTCAATGTCAGCTGGCCCTTAGAAAAATTTACGGGCATAAAATCTCTAGCCCCTTACTGGATATAGTCTTCAACTTGAGCTGTATGCGCTCCGCAGTACACGAATATCTCTTCTACACCGGCGTTTGCCAGAAATTCGAACGTGTATTCAATGAGCGGGGTGTTTGCAAGAGGGAGGAGGCACTGGTTAGGTTGTCAGCCATCGCTAAGCAGAGCGCATGAGTGCCAGGTGTGATACGTACTCGTGGGCGTTCGAGGGTGAAGGGGCTGAAGCGGGTTTCGAAGGGATCTGTGAGGATCTAGAAAGTCAGAACAGGTGTAGGCACGTCCGGCTTGCGCGTACTCACAACAGCCTGGAGAGGTTCTTCCCGTTCTTCCTCACCAACCTTTGGCTTTTCAGCCGCTGCGCCTTTCCTGCTCTTAGGAGCCATGGGATTGCTCAGCTAGAAGGAGGTCACGGTAGGATACCAGCCCCACCAAAGGGACGTTCGGTGTGCGCTTTGCCAGTCAGTTATGACTCAGGAGGACGGCCTGCATGACTCGAGCTTATTTTGTGGGGTGGCTTGTCGCAGTGACGCAACTTCGGGTCGAGGAAAAAAGGTGTCGTCTGGCCCAACAAAGGCCACAGATGCGACGGTGGCTTCATGCTGGCAGGCCTAGAACCTAAAGGTCCGCCGGGGTCAGGATGCACCTTATTACAACGACCACTTGAATTATTTTCACCTCTAAACTGTCTGAGTGAATACACTCGATTACTAACCAAAGGAACATCGGCTTTTGCGAAGCCAAAAAACTGATGCTAATACAGAGCTTGAGAATCCTCTCGCCGCGTGAATGTCCCAATTTCAAATACGATTTCCATCATTTCACAGCCAATATATCCCGAGTAAATTCAGCCGTCCACCCATTTGCCAGACCACAGAAGTTTCTAATACTCGTTGAGAAAACAGGGTATGACAAGTGCCCTCCCGTCCAGCCCATGCGGCAACCGCCCAATTCTAGCTTTAATGACAATAAAGACAATTTACGAAAGATAATTTACGAAAGACATACGGTACAAGTGGATAAATCATCATCAGCTTATTCCCATGGCTGAATGGCCACTCCCCATAACGCCGTCCCAGACAAGGGCTGAGCTTGGAGAGTACGCCCCAAACGCTTAAATGGCAGAGAGAAACGAGGAATAGTACCTTCAAGTTCCGTCGTGTTACCGAGGTCGTTGCATAGGATTCATTGGCTGTTGCTGTAGTGGAGCGCTATACAATTGGTGTCGTTTGGCGGGATTGCTCAGCTCATCGCCGCCAGCAATGTCTGATATCTGCCTCCGGTGCTGCCCCTGCTGCCGTCCGCCGGGCATCGGTATTTGTGGCGATGTATTATATGGAAGACCCCCTTGCATGTTGTTGACTCCGTAGGCTCCAGCATGACCTTGGACAGCCGTCATGTACTCGTCTGTAACATTGCTGCCCACTGGTGAGACACCTGGTATTTGATTGGGCGAGTTCCAATTGCTCGCGGTCGCAGGCGACTTTGAGGGCGATTCTTCTTCTTTTAACGACTGTCTGGTGGATGCTAGTGGTTGAGGAGGCACCATACCGTCAATTTGGTGGACAGGCTTCTTTAAATGGGCGAGATGCTTCTCTAGCATATGCAAAAGACCCTCCTTAGTGAAAGGCTTTGGAAGCACATCGTTCATGCCTGCAGCTTGTCAGTACATCTCAACAATCGCTAGGAGCCAAGCATACCATGTTGGAAGTACATAGAGATGTCGTCGCTACGAATGTTCGAGGTCATAGCGATTATCGGTGTTGTATCAAATTGACGGATGAGGTGGCAGGCCGACACACCGTCCAGGTTAGGCATAATAATATCCATTAGCACTAAATCGTACTTCGACCCAGCATTCATCTTGTTGACAGCTTCTAGTCCGTCAAGCTCCGAGCCAGTCAGTAAAAGCGGTGAAGGGAGGAATCTGAGAACGTACTGCACTGTCGATCGAGCAGTGGAATGCATACAAAAACTTGCCACCAATACGTCGGCAAGTTGGATCATCTTCAACCAGCAGGATCTGAGGTGGTCGAATCCATCCTGGGTCCACCTGTGTGCTCTTTTTGCGGGCTTCATTGGGCAGAAATCTTTGCTCTGCCTGCTCCACTGGTTTCGTGGGCAATGGGTATGGAATGTTGTGAATGTGTTCGCTGTACATTGGATCAATACCGTTTGTTTGGCCAACAGGGTAAACCAAATTGTCCAAGTCTCCAGCGCGCATTGAGTTTGACGATCCTGCAGATGTAGGCGGAGCGCCGCGGCTCGCAGGTCGAGTTCCACTCCGGATGAACTCTGGCGGAGGAGTTGTGAGAGTTCCATTCATGCGCATTGTGATCTCGTTCATGTGTTCGAGATTTCTTGGATTTAGCATTGCATCGGCATTGGTTTCGCTCAGAAGCTTGGAAGCGTGCTGTAGAGGCGAGGCAGGAACATCGTCTTCGAGCGGAGTGACTTGTTGATTCTGAGGATCGACGCTTCCATTTTGGGCTTGGTTTCCTTGTTGTGTGAATGGATTTACCACCCTGCTGTCCCGCCGCCGCTGTGCGTCCACCGAATGTAAGAAGCTCATTACATTTTGCATAACGTGCTCGTGGTTGACCACCGTTTTCTGTAAGCCAATCACTTCCTGCAATAACATGGAATGGTGTATACTGAGTTCGTTGTACCGTTCTTGAAGTTGCTGCAGTTGCTGTTGCGTTGCTACCAATTGCCCGTTTACCAAGTCCATCTGTTGAGTGGGTATCATCACGTCCTCTGCTGCTTGGTTTGGTTTTCGCGGTGCTGGTGCTTTCCTCCGAATATTGTCGAGCGCATCTTTATTGTTAGCTTTGAAATCTGGATGTTTAAATTCCCAGGCCTTGGCTCGATGTCAGTAACGAGTCTCATCTTTCGAAGAATTTAACCTACCCCAGCGCCATATGGCGACTGTCCATTTTCCTCATTGTTATGCCGAACCTTGTGGAAGTCATATTTGTTCAATTGCCTCACAAAGCTGGCGAAATTGCTGTGTTTGAAGTGTTTGGGTAGGATGTGTTTCGTGAACTTTTCGTTCTGCGAACCCGTTAGACCATCACTCAATCCCTGCGCTGAAGAGCACCAACCTCCAGCACGACAAAACTGTCGCTCTCATTGCCCCATCGTACTACATTCTCATCGGTTGGGTTCTCCAACATTCTATTATTATGCTCAGCGGATGCATCATATGCAACTGGATTGCTTCGAAGAAATAGGCATACTTGTATAGTTTGCGAACCTGCAAATGCAATTAATACAAGCAGTTTCCCAGACAACAATCGCATCGACACTTACGAAGTCGCTGGAGTTGTTCGCCCCCGAACCACCCTGATTGGAATCCATCTTTTACTTAAGGACTCCGATGATGGTGATGGATTCGACGCTCGAATCGCGACGATGCCGACCGAGACGGATAGCAGCAGCCCGACGCCCAATGTCCCAATGCCGTCACCCGCTCGGCGCCAGATTGTTCCTTTTATGAATGCAGGAATTGAAAATTATTCCTTTGGCTTGAAGCGTCCACGAAGGCGGGCGATTGCGGAAGTGCCGTCTGGAGGCATCCGACAGCCAGAACCTAGCCGGGCACAGGAGATGGAGCAAGTGTCCTGAAATAGTTGAGTTCGATTACCTTCAGATGGCAAAGGATAGCGTAGGTTGCGTGGAGAAAAGGCTGGAGCTGAATGAAGAGCGTGGACTCGGAGGGGAGAGAGGTGTGGATTAGGTTATTGGCGTAGTGAACTAAGGTAGCTTTGAGAATGGGATTGGAATGCGCTCAGGACTTGAGAACTGCCGTCACTAGCGTTCTCGCATCGCTGCTTAGATTGGTTTTGGCTGAATCTGAATCCCTGGGTATTGGGGCAAGCCTCTCAGTGCGCGGGGACGCAGGGTAGCCAAGCAAGCGGAAGCGGTCAGCAGCAGCGGTGGTGCCGAGCGCCGATATGGAGGGTGGGAGGGTGGATGGGAGGCGGCACAAGCCCAAGGAGAGGGAGGATACCAGAGTTCCGCCTTGGTGCAGACGCGGGCGAGTGACAACGCCTTGAACACGGCAGCCAACCCGGAAAAGGCATTCTGGGCAAGCGCGAAGGGAAAGGCTTTGTTGCAGGCTGCGGTGCTTCCCTCGCCGTCGCAGCGATCGCCAGTGGAGCGCACGAATTTTGGACAGCGACCCCTGCCACAAAAGAAACCATTATGGTGAGCCCTGAAGTATGGCCCGCGATATGCCGCTGGAGAGACCCGAATGAGGTCCCAAGACATGCTTGCTCCTGGACAATTATTGGGCAAGCAGCGCCACCCTTGTGCACCTCTCCCGAGCCAACGAGCCTTAAAGCTTTTTGACATAAACTTGCCCTGCTGAGCAGTCACCACAGAGGCGAATGCCCCACGGCCTTCCCCTGGCCCACACGACGGCCTGGAGGCGCGCTTGAGCAGCTGGCAGATGGATGGCAGACAGCAGAACGCTTTTGCAACTTTAGCACGGGCGCTGTCCGCCGTCCGGGCTGGCGCCACAATTGCGGATCTGCTGGCGATCTACCCTTCTCGGCCCGATCTTTTGGCGAGTCTGCGCAATTGGGATCCCTCAATTTCTTGCCTCAACCCCTTGAGCCTGCGCACACTGGCCCGCAACTCGCCCAGCCCCAACACGCTTAACGCCCTGCTCAGCCGTTCACCTCTCTCCACCCAATTGCTTGTCTGACTCGCCACTCCTTGCCTCCCACACGCCACTACATCCTCCCTAGCTCTCCCTAGCTCTCCCTAGCTCTCCTTAGCTCTCTCAAACTCTCCCAAACTCTCCTAAACTCTCCTAAACTCTCCTTAACCATCCCTAACGCCATGCTTACAACACGTCTCCCGGCCGCGCGGGCTCTGTTCGCCGGCTCTCTCCGCTCTCACTTCCACTCCACCTCTCGCGCCTTCGTCAAAGTGGGCGATAAAATTCCCGATGTGGAGCTCATGGAGAACTCGCCCGGCAACAAAATCAGTCTAGCTAAGGAACTAAAAGGGAAAGGAGTCATCATTGGTACGCAGCTCGAACTAGCACAACCGTCGCCGTTACCTGCCTGTTGCAAAGAAAACGCTGCACCTATCCCAAAAGGAACTACTGACCGTATATCTGGTCACAGGTGTTCCTGCAGCCTACAGTCCTGCATGCTCCGAATCACACGTTCCTAACTATATCAATTCGCCAAAGCTCAAAGAAGCAGGCTCCGTCTTCGTGGTCTCTGTCAATGACGCATTCGTGTATGTCTGATATATTTATCCTCACTTTCCTTCGGTTCATATTGTCAAATATACACAATCGCGGGACATGTGCGTCATGAAACTAAGTTTCTTATACTTTTCCTAGCCCAAGTTAATCCGTCCATGATGCCAAGCGACGGGATCTTCCCTAGATTAACGACACACTAATCGCATGTCTTTTTCATTTGCACTCTCTGGCAAACCGATCGTTCGAATACCCTAGCTCATGGCCAATGATGCTAATATTATCTTAGCATGAAAGCTTGGGGCAAGACCCTTGATCCTTCTGGCAATAGTGGGGTATGTTGGCTTCTTTTCGTTCACTACCGTGTAACGACAGGGACTTCGCATTCGACCCCCTTACAATTCATCTCCCTCCTTGTGACGGCACAGATCAGTTGAATTCGCCCTAGGCGCTCTTCGGTGTTGATTCGAGTCTGACGGCCACAATCCCATAGATCCGCTTTCTAGCCGACCCATCTCTAGATTTTACCAACGCCCTCGACCTCTCGTTCGATGGCAGCGCAATATTTGGAGGTCCACGAAGCAAGCGGTACGCCCTCGTGGTTGAGGATGGTAAGGTCAAGGAGGCGTACGTTGAGCCCGATAACACGGGGCTGAATGGTAAGAATATCATCGATTCCCACTTCCGGTACAGCCAGTAGTGAAGTGCTTGAGATTAGATACTAAACCTTGCTATAGTTTCTGCTGCTGACAAAGTTCTTGGTGGGAAGTGAACTGGAGGCTAGGTCCTCTATGCTTCTCTGAGCTCGTTAAAAGTAGCCTGCAAGGGTAAGTAGTGAAGAGAAAGGAGAGGGTACGAAGTCATATGTATATCATGGCACCACCACAAGCTTCGGATAGGAGAACTTATCAATAGAAGCGTGCCAATCAGTTCAGTGTTTCACATGTTTATACTTAATGCAAGATTATCGTACCATGTTTCGTTGACTGCTTCGCTCTCAAAATAACTATGGCCCAGGCGCCTAGCTACGTCAAAGACATAACCCTCCACCAATAAAGATTTCTTTGTTGAGCGATGCAAAGCTATTGTATGAACGAGAGTTTATGCTCATGTTGATGGGTAGTTAGAATTAAGGCAACACGAGCCCTGTTCCCTGAAGCGTATAGGCTTCATGGGTTTGAATAGATGTGCATAATCGTCATAGACTTATAGAGTTCGACTCAACCGTTTGTCCCATTCCGAAATATCCTTAACTTACTGCTGGATCTATGTTGGGGCCCGGAACAACTCACCAAAGCTTTAAAAACTGGGGCCTCAATACATAGGTAACCGCATAACCCACCTAAGGGTCTAGACCCTTGGTGACATGGCGTTGGCTCCCGGTAAGTTGTCGACGTCGCGACGACAATTGATTTCTAGCCATGGTGTTGCAAGTTATCTTTTTAACAAACTTCTTCACAAATTACCTGGGAACGCCTTCGACCCCCCCTACTGGAGCACCTTCCTGAGCTTCCAGCTTATTCCCCCTTTATCGAGAGTACTATCTGGGTGTATACCTCCGCAACGGGCTTCTTGGTACCTTGACTGGTGACATCTTTTTTTGATTGGGCAGAATGCCTTCCCAACTAAGATCCGCGCCCCACCCAAATGGCGTCTCCTGTTGGTTTACTTGATCCAAGCATTACTAACCAAATCCACTACCACGTACGGTAGGCCAAACGCATGCATCGAAGATGCATATTAAAACCTCAGGAGCTTACGCATCGAGCGGCGGAAGAACCTTTTGGCTCGTGCGGGGTAGTAGATGACGTCTATACCATGAGGCGTAGACACCAATAGATCCTTCAGGAAACAGGGCCATAAATATGCTTTGCTCGTCCTAAATTACAGTCGCAGAGTTTCGTGGTAATATTTTTTGGCTTCATACACTCTTGAACTTATGGTATCTGAAGTAGCTAGCGGTATTGAGAACTGGGAAATTGATAAATGCCAAGATACTACGCCGCAACCCATCTGTCAGCTTTTTTAGCGTCTGATGCCTGCTGGTGGCTTTAACAAGCACAGAACCGAGTTATGATGCCTAATGCAGGTTATGGGAAAAGTACATAAGCGCTAGTGCCATCTCATCTTCTCTTCCTCTATTCACAGTTACATTTGGATCTCAAACCAACCGCTTCCATGGCAGGCGAAACTCTCCGAATAATTGGCTTTATTAAAAGACGACCAGACTTAACTCCTGAGCAGTTCTATGAGCACTGGGAGAAAGTTCATGCTCCTTTGGTAGTTCCATGGATACTCAAACACGGCTTCACATCATATATGCAGGTCGGTCACAGTTTTTATACCCTTGAGCCAAAATTCAAGCGTCGTCTTCTGTTCCGATCAATGCTAACACCCAAGATAACAGATACATGCTACCGAAGCCTTACGTAATAAACTTTCGTCTTCGATCGACTTCGACGGTGCAGGTAGCTTTGAGATTAGAGATTATGATTAGTTCCTTGCGGCCCTTTCCGACCCTTACTACCACAATGTTATCGCAAAAGACGAGCTCAATTTCATAGACAGAAAGACAACAGAGGTTTGGCCGAGATCTCTGGGTATACAGAAAAACTTTGTCGTAGATGGAAAGGCCACAATTGATACATCTCAGGAATCAGCTCTCTTGGAGGAATGGGACGAGAGAGGTCGGAAGGGGACCTGAGCGTGTCAAAAAGCCCAGATACCAAACTTCGTCTTTTAAACATATTCAACTTGAGAAAATTCGGGATGAACTTAAATGAGATAGCTGTTGCTTGATCACCACTTCCCACAGTGTCGACTCCCATAGTCTTAAGGTTCGTATGGAATACCCCTGTGTGTACGCCCATTCGCTCCACGGTGTTTTCCACCCGTTAACTGTAGGTATTCTATCGTGGTGTGTATGTAGCAGTCGCACACGAGCTCAAAAAGGCATTTCCGCAAAGATCTAGTACCTGTAGTGGGCATGAAATATGATCCTAGTACTGCATGCGATAGTGGCTGCTAGAGCGGGCACAATGGTGAATGCCTACTTGATAGACCAAGGTCAGCGCCGCAGTGGTGCGGCAATTAACTTCAACAGTGTGTTTTTGGGACAAGGAACATCCCGTAGTGACCCTAGGTGGTATAATCTTCAACTATATTGTTATCACATAACATATTTCCTGCTCTACATAAGCTAAGTTTGATTATGCAGCTCGTATGGACTACGTTCATCGGACGAAACCCGGTGCATCTATTCAAATCAGCTCTACTAATATCCAATCGATATATTGAAATGTGTCCTACATTGCTCCTTTTGTCAATACACCTGTTTCTTTCTTGCTCAAAATTCAAATCTAATCATCAGGGATGTCGCAAAGTGCGATTTGTTCTTCAATGTATTCCATTAGCAAGCCCTGCGACACCTACCTCCGCACGGCCTTTTATTACCAAAAGATACATGCAACCTTGAACAGGTTTATTCATTAAAAATACTCAAAGGTCGAAGCATCGCTGGCAACGAAAAGGTGTCACCGATCATCCTTTTAAAGGGAATCAACGTTCGTCCTTTTGCACCAGGTCCTATCACTTTTCTCGGCGATAATTTGAACCAAAAGACATTCTCAAATCCAACCATGCATCGACGGCTATAACCCCCAAGCCCCGGGGTAATCTGTTCACAAATTATGTGGATAGCTTGGGCGGCTATTGATGCTGATAACAGAGAGTCGGTCATCCAAGACTAGCTTCCATGCGGCTCTTCTCAAAGCGGCAGTGCTTTCCGGCCCAAACTACGAGACGAATCATGACGCTTGCAACTAATATTTGCTACTGGACATAGTTAGGTTCGAGATAAGCAAAAGGGAAAGAAAGACGGAGCGATTCGACCTGACGTTGATGGTGACGTTAAGCGAATTGGTAACGAAGGCTGACAGATCTCTCGGACAAAAAGTAAACATTCATTTCTCTTCCCCACCGGCCTTTTTCAGCTCTCCCCGCCGTTTTGTCTCTCTTCAAGCCTTTAGCGGCAGCGTCCTCGGCGGTTCATTGTTCGGCCTCTCCTGCTAAATGCCGGATAGCCCTCCATTGCATTTGACGCATCAAGGCAAGGCTGTTCATGGTGATGGTCTATATGCGCGGCCTTCCCGGTGCATGCGTCCCTTCCACCCTTGCGGTTCAAGAAGCAGAACAACTCTACCAACCAGGTTATAAAACGCTTATGGAATACCTTGGGCGAGGCATGGTACATCTGGAAGTATTCCCGGACCTAGAGCAATAGTCAGGGATAATGGGGCCGATCTTGTGAAGATAGGACGCATCGAAAGTAAAGAAGTGTAAATGAACAAGCCTCACGAGTTGGTCAGTAGCTATGGTCCTGTCTAACCGAGCTAGCTTTGCCCGGCATCAATCGAGATTATGGCAGTATGGAAAGCGCAATGAAAACTTCTACCGATGCCCGGTTTCGCTCGTGAAAAACCCGAACCGTGGCGCCTACACTGCCTACTTCCTTCTGCTCGACTACAACGCTACAAATAGCTGGGATAGTCTTTCCCTAGACTGGCTTGCAGAAATTCCAAGTCCTTCCGAGAGACGCTAGGCGTCCTCGCATTATATCGAATCTATAAGAATTTACGGTGGAATGATGAGCACCCTAGAACAATAATCATGAAAGTTCCCCTCCTGAGGTCCGGGCGAGATCACCAACCCCGCCAGACGTTTCCTGTCATGATTCGCAATAGCTAGGTTCTACCAACCTATTCTCTGTAGCATACAGGTGGGCTTTCAATAGAATATATCACGATAGCTAAGCTAAGGTGGTATAGAATGAGCACTACGTTTATGCTGTCAAAGAAAGAGAGGTAAATATATACATTCGAAAACTCGGAAAAAGCAAGTGCTTAGTAAGCATAAAAAGTAAATAGTATAAGAGAGCTGACTTTAGGTGTGAACAGTCTTTACAATGTACATCATTAAAGACTAATTTAGTGTTATAATACTTTCTTACGTGTCATGGGTGTATAGTATCGAATATGCCGAGCGTTGGCGCAGTTTCGCAGCTTTGTGAATATCGACAGTCATGCAAGCCCGAAGCGCTCTAGCTTGAATCTTATCACGGACAGATACGAGAAGAGCATGTCCTAAATTGCCGGAGCTAAGCTATGGGCTAAAGCTAGAAAGCTAATAACAAGGCTTGGGCGCATGTCTAACACTGCAGCTGTGCCGAGCCAAGACTGCTTGGAACACCCTAATGTCCTTCGCCAATCTCTTATCGCGGAATACAGCCACGACACCAACCCTACCTAGCTCTTTTCCAATCCAATGAACTGACGTCTAAAGCGCAGGTACGTATCAGCAGAGCAGCCTCAACCGATGAATAGCAGAGGAAACCTAGTTTCCATGGTGAGCGTCATGATCCAGCATTTTTTAATCGCATGACCAGCCACTCAGCTAGGATCATTACGGCAGAACGAGCATATATCATCAGAGGATTCACACAATACTTTCATGGAACAAGAGTCAGGTACCAAATATAATTTTGATTTTACTGCGCAACTCTCAGCTCCCTCCTTTGTCCTCACGGACTGCGTGAGAGCTTCTGGAGTGTAACGGCTAATATCTCTTGGCAATTGTCTCCCCGTACTCTCATCTAGGTGTTATGCTTTGACGGTCGTTCTCTGGGACAAGTTCCCCTAACAACACCACTAATCTAATTCGCCTTCTTCAATCAAAGATGTATGCGCGACCTGCACGGCGAAACTCATTCTCGGCCGTCTCAGCAGTAAAAAAATAGCAAGAAACCGACAAATATCCACCCGAGAGGAAGGAAAAGGAAAAAATGCAAGAAAAATAACGAAGCATGTCAGATGGCCACCAGCACCAGCACCAGCGCTCCGTTGAAGAAGGCCTCCACCGCCCCGGCCCCCGAACCGCCAATCGGTCGTCAATTTTGCGCCAACATGACCGAGATCCAAGTAGATGGTCAACTCCCCTTTCCCCTGCCACCCCGGCCTCTGGAGACGTGATAAACAGTTTATACAACACCAAATAAAATGCAGAGAATAAGAGCGCTAGCCACCCAGAATATGTTACCCGTACCTCCGAGACGAAAATGAAATAGGAAATTTGTGACACAATACGGTCCTAGGTTTGGTCCTAGGTTTGGTCCGTGGCCGCCGAAAGACTGAAAGTATGGTGATTTGCAACCACGGCGGCTTGTGGAATGCAGAAAATCGGGGCGCCGTTAGATGATGCAAACAAAGATAAATAGGAAGGGTAAGAAAAGTAGTTCCGCCAATACGAAAGCGGAAATGCAGACAAACAGACTAGGCCGCCCACAAATTGCATCCATTTCGTGAGAAACGGATTGGGTATATGTTGAAAAAGCAATAAGGAAAAGCTTAGTGGAAATTATTGTGCAAAGAGATTGATGGATGAGGACAGAAGCTGTTGGCAGTAGCAGTCCTCTCCAACTTGCGAGTATATCAACTGCCGTTGAAGAAACGAAGGGTAGTTTAGGATACTCCAGTTAATAAGAGCAAGCTAGGGAACTAACCTGCAATCCTGTGTAAAGTGCCGGAGCCTTGGCGAGCGAGGTCAATCGATAAGCTCCTAGGCTCATAAAGACAGAGTATCAAATGACACGGATGCACTCGTCGGTTCCTGCTTCTCGCCGTTGATAACTTTGCGAGTATTCTCTAGTATCTGCGCATCGACTTTCAGGGTAGGAGAGTTTGGAGCTAAGCGCCGAAGGACCTTGATCGTTCGAGCCAGCAGTTTGTCCAGTACGCTTTTTTTAATCAGTTGTCGAAGACGAGATTTATATACGGCGGCAAGGACAAGCATATTCCCGAATTGACTATAAAAGATGCTTGTCAGCGAGTGCATAACATATATACTAGAACATTAACTTACGCATGTAGAGTACCGAAAATATTGGTCACGATAAACCTTTCGGGAATGTAGGCAGAGCCGATCTCCCATGGAATACCAGGATCCATGCCAACGCGATCAAAGGCAATTGTAGATTGGATAGCGGCGTTAACGCAAATTTTTGAGGCCTCAAACAGTCGTCTTTGGTCTGGACTCATTTCAGCCATGTATGTTGTATCTCCCGACTCGGAGCAGTCGACAGGCGAGCTTTGTTGTGACCCAGATGAGAAGGCTGGAGGCAGCGACATATGGTGGACGGCTAGGTGTAGGAATGGTCTTGCGATAATGTATTTCGCACCGTAGTACTTTGCTCGCATCCGGGCATTGTTGATGTCTGTTGCTGGAGGTTCCTCATCGTTCCAACGAAGCGCCGGTGGAAGGTATTGTCTCCACTCATTGATTTGCTCCTCAAGGAATTCTGGCTTGTCGGCCGCCCAGCTCCATGTTTCCTGATTTTTGGGCTTCTCTAAATTGAAATGAATAATTAGACTACTGAATTTTCATGTGCAGCACTAACCGTCATATGACTCACTCTTGCTATACAACGCCTTGTGTGCTCGGTTCAATATCTTGCGAAGCTGGATCTGTGCTGAGTAGTAGATCATATTCATCTCTTCATTAGGGGGGAGGGCTGCAGGCATATCGTTGTATACTCCTGCAGGAAAGCCCACATGCTCCTGATACCTTGAAATACCACTAGGCGGGAGGTTGCTGAGTTCCGCGAGGATATCGCTATCGCCTATTAGCGATGTGCAATAATATACAAAATGAGATTTAGGATTACCTCTCAAGCTGCAGACACGTCCAGAAAACGTATCTGACAAGATTAAGCTTGCCCAGTTTGCCACGTTGGAGCTCTGAATTTCTTTCTGGGTCATCCGTCGTTGGAGGTTTTAAGACATCTTCTCTCCTTTGAATAGTATGGTTAGCTTAACTCATACAAACATAAGTATAATAGTTACTTCTTTATCAGTATGCCACAAACCCGGCATGCTGAGTAGATCCAGCTCCAGCTCTCTAGAACTCTTGCATACTGCCCCATGTAAAGTCCAGCGAGCAGAAAAGCCTGCGCGTGAGCTACTTCGTTCCCACCATGTAAATTTCCAAGAATGTCAGTTGCATAGGCGTAGTATGCTAGACCAGGCAAAATATCAATGTTCCTTAAGTTCGTGTCTTTCCTCTCGAACATTGCATCTGTGGAATGCTGTCGACCTCTCTGGATGTGATACATTCCGTCACTGAACGGGCTACCTCCTAGTGTCGCATTGGACGATCCAGGAGATCGTTTGACGAATTGTGAAGGATGCTCTAAGGGACTCGGTATCTCTCCAACTGGGCCTGGAAGTACTTTTTTGTGCTCGCATACTTTCCCAAGTGCAAGGACAAGAAGAATGATCGCATTGCCGATCGAACGTTCAGGGAGCCGCTTCATCGATGAACTACTGATGTCCGATGCTGCAGAGAATTCACCAGGTCCATTTGAATGTTTCCTTTTCAGAGGAATACTGCTATGATGTTCGGAGGCCGAGACATGACCGGGTACCGCAGAAGTTCGAGGTGAAGAGTTAGGATTGACATCCGGGCTATACCATAGCATGAACTGCTCGATCATTCTCCCCAAGCGACCTCGATCCAAGAACGGGTGGAGGATATCTATGTTCTGCAGATAGCTTCTGTACAAACCACGAACAGTCTCAACGTCTAGTTTCAAAGAGCCATCAGGATTCAAGCCCCCCGGGTTTCCTTTCGCAAACAGGTCGTGATAAGGTCCTCCAGGGGTAGACGGATCGGATCGTCGCATTTCCGTAGACGGCGAAGCAGCGGCCAGTCCAGTACCCCATAATCCCTCCCGCGGAGAAGGAGTTTGGTATTCGTCACTATGGCTACTGCCTGCAGGACTTCCCACAGGTGGAGTGTTCTCGGACTCGGTGCCTTGCCCTCGTCCGTATATTCTCAGTAAACCGCGTCTCTCCTCGTTCTCCATGGGGTAGTTCGTATTGACTGCGCCAGTATCGGTGTAGAACGGTTGCATGGAAGGCCAAATCTCGAGCAGCTGGTGAGCAGCCGTTGAGTGATCGCCTGGAAGAGCGATCTCCAATTCCTCTTCTTTCTCGTTACTATCTTCAGGATGAGGAACATTCCCAGTGCCAGAGATATTATCAGTACGAGGAGCATTCTCGGTACGAGAAATGCTCTCTTGTTTGATGGGGAGTCCAGCTGTGGAATCGTGCCTAATCAGGCTGTGAATCTGAACCGGCATCGCAGCGGCGCTGGGTGGGGTTTCTAACTCTGAAGAGGCTTTGCGAGTATCGGCACTAAGCCTGAAGCCTTCTCCTTCGTGGTGGTCATTCTGAAGTGACGGTGAAGCATACTGAGGGGATACAGCAGAACTGCTGCTGGGTTCACGTTTCGGAAGCCTTCTTTCGAGGTTACCGACACGAGAGATGAGACCGTCAACCTTGTCGGCTACACTTCTAAGACCGTCTAATACCTGCATCATTGTTCGGTCTTGTCTATACACTGTTAGATTCTATGCAACGTACGATGAGTGCATCTCTTACTTAGGTGGAGGAACGTCCTTATAGGCGCATTCATACGCGTTGTCTTTGCAGAATTGGCAGGGCCTATTTTCATCACACTTCTGTTTGCGCTGGCGGCAATTGTTACAAGCCTACGAGTAGATTAGCAAGGCAGTGTTCCAGCTTCATCGCTAGTACCTACTTGTGTGGCCCGAACTTGCTTCCTACGCGGCGCGCCGACAAAACCAGTGGGAGCGGGCCCGTATGGAGCTGAAGGTGGATACGGAGTAACAGGCGCTGGTGTATAGGCTTGGTTTGCGCTCATTGGCGGTGCGCCATACTGTTCGTGGGGGCTTGGGATTGGGTAGCCGTTGGAAACACCACCGTTGTGATGATGCTCGGGGCTGATATACACCGGCTGAGGTCCCCCATGATCCATGGGGGGATGGTTCCCGTCGCTGGCAATAGATCGCCTCCGAGGGTCTGAAGGCGCAAGCTGTGAGGGGGTGCCGGGAGGACGGGCGTAGGAGGAGTCCTGAGAATAAGACCTCGGGGGAAGGCTCACGGAAGTGCCATGGCCAGGCCGCTGGTTGAGAGGAGATAGAGCGGGAAGAGCTCGAGAATCAGACAGAGATCGAGAATCAAAAGGCGTCACGGAAGGCGGCGGTGGATACGGCTGCGTGGGAGGTGGTAGGGTGTGCGGAGGGTAGTGGTTTGGAGGAGAGGGTGCGGCCGGCAGGATGGTGTGTCGAACAGTTTGCTGATGTGGTGGAGGAGGAAGGCCAGAGTATAGAGGGGGGACAGAGCCCAGACGGGGGCGTTTTTGGAGGGATGCGTCCGGATCAACGCCGTCCATCCTTATATCAGAGGACCCGCTTAGGCCATGCGCCTGAGGTCCAGCTTAACCTTTCCAAACGGCCAGCTTCCCAACACGAGTCTGGATTCTTGGGTGCTAGACGGCTGCACTGCTGGACGGAAGGCTGCCGAGGTAGCGGAGGCAAGTCAGCTCTGAGCGCGGCAATAAGAGGAACCCGTTCGCGTCATCACTACCGGCAATCAAGTGTAAGAGGTTGACAAGCGCAGAGCCGGAAGGGGAGCAAGAAGGCAAACCCTCTCTCGTAGGGCAGAGAAGCCAACCAAGGAGGAGCACGAGGAGACAGCCAGGCGGCGTGAGGTACCAACCGGCAGTGCAACTCTTACCATGGAGCCGGGGAAGCCTACTTGAAACAGGAAAGCTGGCGGTGCAAAGATCGAGATATAAGCGAGCAGCGTGTCAGGAGCTGTATCTCTATCTTGCGGCGAGGTCCAAGAGCCGAGCAAATGGCGTTGATGGCGGGCCCGGTGGCCGAGGCGGGCGTTGGGTGAAAGGGAAGGGTCAGCTTGCCCGAGCGGGAATCAACAAGCACCAGCAAGCACCAGCAAGCAACCAGCAAGCAACCAACAAGCAACCAGCAAACAACCAGCAAGCTCTCTGGGGCGCGATGTGGGACGGAGCGAGAGCTGGCGGGCAGGAAAAGGCGGGCAAACTGGGCGCTATTCGTGAGCAAGTAGCAGCATGCGCGAGTAAGGTCGCTTTGGGTCGCTTGTACCGCCATTTCCACGCCCAGCCTGGTCTGCATCCCAGGACCCGATTCTTGGGAGACTTGGGAGACAGTAGCGCAGCCACCGAGTGCGCAGGGAGCAAACCGCGCTCCCTGCGCCAGCCAGCGGTGGTTCTGGGGAGGGTGATTTGAAGAGGGGAGCGCAAGAACGGCAATAGCACGCTTTCGCGCCGTTTGGGCCCGCCCCGATTGCTGGCTGCGTGTCCCTTTGTCGCCCCGTAACGAAAAAACGAACCGTCCACGGTTTTAGTCAAAGTTTGTATTTATCTATCTATTTTATTCCATTCCATTTCATCTGAACGTTGCTGCATTAATAGGACTGGCCTGATATGATGACCAAGAATAGAGCTTAGATAATAACAATGATATTTAAAATGATTAGAGAAGACTGGGGTGCGTGCGTGCTTTTGTTCCTCTGTCATTCTTTGCTTCTGTTCTTCTCCTCTTTCGCCCTGTATTCCTCTCTAAAAGACCAGATAAAAAACGTATTAAATAAAAACACCACAACCCTTCCGTTCCGAAATTCCGAGTCGAAATTCCGAACATCTAATATCTGATAGATCATTAAATCTTGCTTTTCGTCGATCGCGAACAATTCCAATATCCTACGTGACCTAAAATTCATGCCCTTATGACAAACTCATTCCCTTAATAATAGTAGAACGGCAGGATACCGCTCCTAATTTATTTCATAAGCCGTCGTGTTATGCTGCGGCTACTAGTACATCCAAATGCTCTTTAGCAGCTGTCCAGGGTATTCGCATTGAAGTTAGATATGGCCGGGCACGGCGAACGGGAAAGTCCTCTCGTGCAACTCCGTATTTAAGTTTTTATGCAGCGGTGTGACTTTAGTCGCCGGCCTTCACTTCCACCAGACGGATAAATCACACGTCGCGATCCACACTTTGGCTGGCTTCAACGTCACAGTGGGCGCCGTGCGGCAACAGTGGCTACATGAACTCTTGCCAGCTGCGGCGCTGCGAGGGCCAAAGAGGCGTATTTCTTGCCTCTCCAGACACTGGCGCCGGCGGTCCCTCCAGCGATCTGAGCACGCCAGGGTATATTACCAGGGGCAGCGTATCGGATAATTAGCATCCACAGAAGCAGGTTGCACGAGATGAGCGGTGTCCAAGCGTCAAGATTGCCATTGCATTATTGTATCGGCAGCCCCACCTCCGCCATCGAGCGTCATGGCGACGTCGAGGGTGCGGTCGACGAGTCTTCGAGAAGGATTCGCGACGAGCTGGGACCGTTTGGCTGAATGGCTTAAGCCGGTGGTGCTGACAGCTCCCGTAACCTCCGGTCTTCGCTGTAAAGCACCTTATTTGTTCTGGTCATGCCTCTCCGCTGTTTGAGAGGTGTGAAATGCTGCGAAATGGTCTGAAATGATTCAGGCCTGCCCCAGGCCAGGATGACAGACTCCGTTCAAACACCGCTCGACACCCACCCACTAACACCAACCGGCAAACCAGCCCAAGCATGCTCGTTGGGCACAAGCCGCGATATTTAGAGACTTTCGCAATCGTATATGCTGTTTCCGAGGACAAACCCGGCACACCGAGCAGGGTAACCCCACCTAGTCAGAGCTTCCGCCTTTGGAAACTTGCTGTCTTTGTCCAAGTACGTTTCGCTGTCGATGCTGGTTTGCAGTGATGCTCCCGCGTCTTGCGCCGAGTCGCAAATTGTTATCAATTGTCCATAATCACCACAGCCGGCCACTCAAGTGCACGGATCTGGGCAGGCCTACCTCCAGCTAACCACCAACTAACCACCAACTAACAAAGATAACTGGAAAGCGGAGGCTCAACCTGCCAGAGGCATTTTTTTATAGTTTTGGTCACTTTGGAAAAACTTCCATAAAATCATGCCTAGCACCAATAAACAACAAGAACACCCCCTGCGGCTGGACGAGAAAGCAAAGGGACCACGTGTGCAACGAGGATCATGGTGCTAGATGGTGCTAGATGGTGCCAGCCGTGGGAAGGGTGCTTGCATCAAATTTAAAATCTTCTTCTTCTCCAGAAAAGCCCTCGCTTGCTTGGCAATAATTTTTACTTTTTTGAATGGGCGAATGGGCGAATGGGGAACTTTTTGCGCGCCGCATTTGTTGGTCAGCTATTGTCAAATCCTAAACGTTGGCTAGCCCTGAACCGCCTCTTTCTCCAACCTGGGTAATTCGATAACGGTCGACCTTCTTGTTAGCCGCTCCCGGCCATGGCCCACGAGGACAAAACGCTCGTACGAGGCTGCTGGTGCAACTGACGACGAGCGTCTGCAAATGAAAATGCGTCGTGCCCGCTACTGGAGGCGTGGTGCGTCTAGCCCCGCGTTAAGCCGTGAACAGCCGCCCTCAGCGATGGCAGGAGGAGCTGTTGTCAGCACAACGGGTGTGTTGTGGATTTTGACTTTTGTGGCAACCGTTGATCCCCGGTGATCTTTGTGTAACCAGCGCGCACTCCGATCAAAAAATAGCTGAGATGAGATGAGATAAGATGCATCCGGGCTCGATTGTGACGCGTGGAAGATCATAGAGGCAAAGGGTGAAGAGTATTTTAGCTGCAAACAACCCAACACCCCTCGCCCTGGTTGCAGTAGCCCGACAAAAGGCAATTACTGGGGTCTTGCGAGTCAACATTAGGGACGATCGTCGGTGAGGCCTGGATCAGTAACTAATTCGTGTAAAATTACCTCAAATGCTCCGTTCGACCTCGTGTAAGGCTGAAGGCTGTACGCATGCTTCTCCCAGGCCTAAAACATTACGCTTGGAGCGGAGAGTACCGCGGGCGGTAAGCTTATGAAAGCGTCCACCTACCCCGGTCCTGTCGCAAAAGCCTTCCAGTAAGTTGACAATTCGACAGGTCAACAATTCGACCAGGTCTTCCTGAAGCAAACAATGTAGGAGGCTCATTGAGGCTGATTAGGGCTCAAGATTTCTCGGGCAAAACATACTCCAGCCGCTTTCAACGCACTCTTCGCCTCACGGCGTCCCCGCCTCAACAACAGCCTCACCTTCTCTTCCCTTCCGATCCTGCTGCGATCGCACTAGTTGACTTCCGCTTGCGCCTTGCCATTAGCTGTTCTAGCCGATCCTTACTTATTCTCACTTCCTGACGTCCGGACTTGGTAGAGCATCCAGCACACCCCTGGGTCGCCGAGCGCATGGCCTCACCCGCGGTTCTAACAGCAAGCATCCTGACTATCCTTTGCTTGCTCCACAACTTCCGATGTCTTGCCCGAAATATAGCCGCCGCGAAAGCTTCCGGCATTCCCTACGTGATCCTCCCTGTGAACACATTTAATATTTGCTGGTTGATATCATTTCCGCTTTGGTTGCCTATTTTGCAACGCCTGCCGACTTCATGGACTTCTTCATGGATCCAGTAAGTCGCACATGGCTAGACAGTGAGGCTTTCCCGGTTAATCACCGTTTCTTTTAATCTAGGTTCATGCATCCCGAGTGGGCCTATTTGCTCTGCCGTAAACCTTTTGAAGATATAGGCTCAGATATCTTTCTCACCGTCTCCCCAGGTAGAATTCAGCTTTGGGTTTCCGATGCCGATGTCATCAATCAGATCACAACCCGCCGGAATGATTTTCCAAAGCCACTCAAGTTGTACAAAAGCTTAGACTTGTATGGCAAGAGTGTAGTCTCAACTGAAGGATCCACTTGGCGTCAACATCGCAAGATCACAGCCCCGTCATTCTCAGAAAAGAACAATGAGCTCGTGTTCACAGAGTCCCTGCATCATGCCCAGGCGCTGCTCAAGCTCTGGACTGGTGTTAACGGTGACGAGAGCAGAACCGTGTCAGACCCAGCTGCAGACACTATGAGGTTTGCTTTATATGTTATCAGCCGTGCCGGATTTGGGGTTCGAGTGCTTTGGCCGCACGAAGAACGCGAGCAGGAAGCTGCTGGGCGGAATGGGCTCTCTATGGGATCCAAACCTCCCCCCGGACACAAAATGCCGTATAGGGAAGCCCTTAGCTCACTTTTAGAGAACATTATATGGACCCAGGTTTTCCCAAAATGGTTCCTAGGTAGAGTTCCACTCATCTGAAATTCTGTATTAACATGGCTAATGAACACAAGCGCATTCGCCCTTTAAATCCCATAAACATCTGTACACTGCTATAAATGAATGGGGTAAATATATGGAAGAGATATATGAGGCAAAGAAAATGGAGATACAATCTGACCAGAAATCAGAGGGTTTGGACTTGTTTGGCGCACTCATCAAAGGAGCTGGTATGACGTCCGAAGCGGACCAAAATAGCGGGCAGGCAGCCCAGAAACAAACTCTGAGCGATAGCGACATCTTTGGCAACGCATTCATATTCATGCTTGCAGGCCACGAAACAACCGCAAATGTCTTGCACTTCTCTTTGGTGCTCCTCGCACTTAACTGGAATACTCAGAAGCGTCTTCAAAAAGATACCGACAAGACCCTTCAGGGCAAACCCATCAGTGAGTGGGACTACGATGAAGACTTCCCCAAACTATTTGCCGGCATGGGAGCAGCTGTCATGAACGAGACTTTACGACTTATACCCGCTATAACTGGCATTCCGAAAACAACCTTGAAAGATCGACCTCAGCCTATTACTTTACAAGGACGGCAAGTGGTACTTCCAGGAGATTGCCACATCGCCCTTAACGGACCTGCTGTTCACAGGCATCCAAGATACTGGCCTTGCGTTTCAGATGGACAAGGACAAAGTACTAGTAATGATCTTAATCAATTCAAGCCCGAGCGATGGCTAGTGGATGCGGGTGACAGTAGCTCAGCCTCGAATACAGATCATCCCGTTAGTTTCGATGATGAAGATATGAAAGGCCCTTCTGGGCTTGATACCTCCTCTTCCCTTTTCAAGCCTATCAAGGGATCATACATTCCATTTAGCGATGGGTATCGTTCCTGTCTAGGCCGTCGATTTGCTCAGGTCGAGATTCTTGCCGTTTTGGCTGTCGTATTCCGCGATTACAGTGTCGAGCTTGCTGTCGACCAGTTTTCATCCGATGAGCAAATCGATCTGATGCCTAAGGGTGGACCTGAGAGGCAGAAAGTATGGCAGAAAGCGGCGGATAGAGCGAACTATCTTCTTCGGGAATCTTTGTCGTCAATTATCACTTTACAGATGCGCGGAAATCAAATTCCACTGCGGCTCGTCAAAAGAGGGAATGAGCGATTTGTTTTTGAGTAAAAGTCCATACACTTCAAAAAAAAAACCCTCACTTGCTCACGCCACAAACCGAGAGGTAAACAATATCCATTCAGCTAAAAGGCTATCAAATAGGTAGCCAGTCTATAGTATTATGTCTGTATAACAAATTGGCTAGGCTTTCAAATGCAATACAAATGCAAGCTTTGTACTTCAATGATATAAAACAGCCCATTAGGAGAAGATTGGCCGGTGTGGTCCACTCGAGGTTATCTGTCGAACGGACTCGTGTGTAGATTGATCTATGAATAAAATGGGACTATAAATACATTAGAAACAGGTGGTGAGTCATAAGGTGGTAGGCAACTGAAACAGGGTAAGCAAAGCCGATCTTGGTCGACATTATCTCATAAATCAGACCCTTCATGGATCGTTGGTGCACGGACGGACGTTACACTGCTCGTTACTCCGTATCAACCGACGAATTCTCCACGAAGGGTCTGAGAGCATATGGGCGCGATTTTGGGGTAATCACCAGATTTTCAAATCACTGCCAAACCTTACCACCTTTCCATCATCTAATTACTTTAAAAATAATATAAGGTATAAGCTCTCTATTATCTCTTTCTACTCTATATTATAGTTATATTAAGCTATATTATATAAAAAGTTAGATATAGGCGAAGATCTATTTTAAGATCTAATTTTTCTTCCATAATGTTATATCTTGTGCCTTAATAATACTGTTTAAGGCTATAGTCTATATATAGAGGATAATAATTAGTAGTATGATCTTTGATTAACGTCTGATACGGATCCTATCTAGGCCCACGCAGACACTTGCCGTCGCAGTAGGATAATAATTACTTAAAGAATCTAATATATTAAAAAAAGTTATAAACTTTTAATTACCACTAAAGCGACGCCCGCAAGCTCTTAGACGCTACGTTGTAGGATTTAAAATATAGGGAGCAGATATGAGCGTATCCTGCGTGTTTTGTGACGACCCAAATTGCCCTCCCACTAGCTTCTTGAGATCTGAAAACACCTACAAACAACTACCGCGGAGTGCTCCCAAAAACCCCCACCATGGAGTCTGCAAAGCTGTCGATGGAGGACAAGCTGGCACTAATAACTTAGAACCAGCAGGAAGTGCTGAACCCTGAGATTAACGTGGATGTGTTGAGGCAGGACCGGCCTGTTGTGCATTGATTGGGGTACTATTCCCTTCAGCTATTTCCCCTCCTCTCGTTTTCTACCCAACCTTCGAAATATACAAGAAACTGATCACCATGTCTCAAATCTACAGGCACAGCAACTACAGGCCGGCCTCACTGTGGTTACTTCGTCCCTATCGTTAGCCCCAAGGAATAGTCTCCCCCACATCCTTTTGCTGATCCATCGTAGCTTAAGCTCGCGCAATTCCTCCAAGCCGGTTGCAAAGGTCTGAATTAAGTAACTCTCTATAGACTTAGATCAGATAATGGTGGTACTGACTCTGTGCAATTAAGATACTCCTGGCAGACATGTCCGTTTACACCTCATTCCATAAACACAAATATGACTAACATTGGATTCAAGACACGGCTTCCTCGACAGCCTCAAAGCACCTATCGAACTGGTGAAGGTAAGCACAATTCTCCTCGGTATACCCAGGCGTAAGTAGACGGGGAAAGCTAACAACCTCACAAGTACCGCCGAATACTACCGGTACGTAATCACCTCGTTACTAAAGGCGGTGCGTGTGCCAATCGACCGCCTGGAATTCGTCCTTGCTTCCTCCTCAAGTCACACCCGAAAACAGTCAGTTTTTCCATCTAAGTTTTCGAAGCAACCGCGAATGGCTAGCAGCAATGGATCTCTTCAGATTGAGTAACGTCGTTACAGAACATGATGCAAAGAAGGCCGGCGCGGAGGTGGTCAAGCAGGTGGAGAATGCAACATTGAGCGGGCTCATCTACCCACTCATGCAGTCTGGGCGAAGAATACCTCAAGGTGGATACACAATTCGGGGGTGAGGATCAACGCAAGATCTTCGCGCTAGCGAAGGAGGTACTGCCGCGCGTAGGCTTCAGGGAGCGAGCACACTTGATGAACCCGATGGTTCCTGGTCTGCAAGGCGACAAGATATCGATTTTCTAGAAACGGCGGATGCGGTCGGGAAGAAGCTGAGGAAAGCTTATGCACCACCGCTGAAAACTGAAGGCAATAGAATACTGTCGTTCACGGAGTTCGTGCTGCAACCAGCGGGATTTCTAAAGTACGGGGGGCAGAATTTTGTGGTGGAGAGGAGGGATGCCGAACCACTTGTTTACACAGACATTAAGCAGTGCATGAAGATTACAAGAACGACGTATGTTCTATACCTTAGTCTATCTATACACCACAATGTCATTAGATCAACCGCTAATAGTATGATAGCTCTCGCCTCAACTCCTCAAACCAGCCGTCACCGAGGCCCAGATATCCCTCCTCGAACCCATCCAAGCAGAATTCCAGGCCTCGAAAGAGTGGTAAGAGATTGAGGAGAAAGCCTACCCGCCTCCACCTGTGGAAGAGAAAAAGAAGAAGCAAAAGGACAAGGGCAGCAGATACCCGGGTGGTGCAGCCGCCAAAAACGTCGAAACGTAACCGGACAGCAGCGTGGAGGGAAAGGACAAAAAAGAAATTAATATAGGTGAGGATGACGGAGCAGCCGACATGGAGAAACTGAAGCTCGAGAAAGAGTAGAGCCTTGCCCTTCCGTAGGGGTCTGAGAATTGTTATGAGTTCATGAAAAGTGTGTGCATTGCATGGAATGAAAGACACGTTTGGAGAACTTTGGAGATAGATTTTGGTGTTATGGTGCTGTCTAAATAGTGCCAGCTGGGCCAATCTACGGATACGGATTTATCCCTTCGCCTGGTAAAATGTGTCCTACGGTTATCGATAACATCCAGCCAATAGAATCAATAGGATCAGGCTCTGTTTACGTACACGAAGAGGATGCCTCTTCGGGGAAGAAAAAATTGGCCGAAATTGGCACTAGCGCTAACACTAAACCGTAGACACTTAAACACAATAAAAATTTAAAACTCCCCTACTACCATATGTAAAATTATATGCTGAGAGTAGGGCTTGTAGAGAAGCGTTCTGCAGTTCTAATGCACTAAACCGTATGGATTTTTAATGAGCAGTTGTTTTGATATTGAATTAAATGTGTTATATGCCAATTTCGGCCGCTTTTTTCTTCCCCGAAGAGGACTCTACCAGGGGAAGGGATACCATCAAAATTCAGTCTCGTTATCGAAATCTCGTGCCATGAAGGATTTCAACACCGTGAGAAAACTATTCCAGTCTAGAGCCACAGTGAGGAAGTGATCAGACAAGCCGCTATCTAATTTACTAGCAAGAGATAATAGGAGCGTAATTTGTTATACAAGATATTTAATATCTATCGTAAATTGCAGGACATATCTGCCAACAGATAAACGTCGAATCACTTCTTGAACAAAGCCAACACAATCAATTCCTTTGCTCAAGCTGCATGGGTATCAAAGGTAATATTATAGCAGGAATCTTCTTGCTCCACCCACATATATTTCGTAAACATAAGACACCAATTCCATCCGCAACACCACGCCACCAGAAATCTATAAGTAACCCTGCAGCCTTTGACGTTGCCAGCACTCGCCGCCTGTCACTTATACTAACACTAGAACTACTGAGAAATTCAAATATAAGCGTCGTTACGCATTTCGTGTCAAACGGCAACACCGACGGGGAATCTTTACAAGCAAGCAGCACCGGGAATTAAAAAAAAAATCCCCCAGATTGAAATGCCAAGCAACCCCGTGCCATTGAAAAACGCCTCCTGGAAACAATGCGGATATTTCAATTTTTGTCTGGCAGATCATCGGACGCCGTACTCCGGCTTCCGTGCCATGTTTACAACTGGCGGTGGGCCATAATTATCCGGGTAGGGTAAAGCTATTCCAGCGGGTGGCCTCGACATTGTTCCTTGCATGGCCGGCTTGACATCTCGCTGGATCGGGGTTTTCGGAGGTCGGGGAGGCGGGGTGCGCTGTTCACCGTTGACTCTTGTTTCTTCGACACTTCGTCGTGGTGAATGAGATACGGATGCGTTGGAGCTGTGAGGCTCGCTAGTAAATTGCTCGTTGCTGCGGCGGTATGGCGATGTGAGCTCGCCCGAGTGTCGGGGCGCCACGTCGGATGAAACAGGTTGGGGATACTCGTCTGACAGGATGATTATCTTCTCTTGCTCTGAAGAGCGGCGCTGCTGGAAGCCCGATGGCTTCAGGAGTTGTGACTGGTTCCTTTGGTAGGATTGCGGAGTGACATCCTCTGCGGGGAGTTCAACTGCGATAGGGTCTGCAGGAGGCAGATAAGGGATGTTTGGAAGTGGTCGATTCCACCGAGATTGCTCTTGCTGGGGTCGCTGTGGCTCGCCGTTCATTGCCCGTTCCCACCTCAGCTTCGCACTATGTATCCTAGCCATTTTTGCGGCTGCGTCCAGGTTCATTCTCTGCACATCAGTATCGGCAAGATACATGCGCGTGTTGGTGCTAATTTCTGCGAGACGATTCCATTCGTTCATGCCAAATTCCCCGACACCAACATTGACATTAAGCCGATAATAATTCTCCGGGTTGACTTGTCGCTTTGTCAAATGCTCCTTCATGGCTAAGTGTGTTTCTTCGCATCCTTCGGTCTTGGCAACAAGTCGTCTACGGGCCTCAGCAAAATCTCCAACACCGCTTGAGACAAACCCTTCCCACCACAGGGACTGCTGTTGGTTTGTGCCAGGGGGTCTCTTGCCTGTACCAATACTGACAAATACGCCTAGTTCCCGTCCGGGCCATTCGTTACACACAGCCTCGTCCAGGATTTGTGGTGCTGGGTTATATTTTCCGGCCCCCTCATCGAGGAACATTGATTGTCCAATTTGGATAGGTTTGAAGGCAAGGCCAGTAGCACTAGTTGCGCGTCCGGCTTGCCATATCGTACAGTCGAATTCCGGAGCCGGCTCTTTTCTGGAATCATAGGAGCGTAGTAAGATAGAACTGCCTTTTTTTGGAGTACCTTTGTAGACTGCGGTAACTGCACTATTAATGTAGTTAGAATTTGTACTTCCAAGCCTGGGAGTGTGTTTGTAAAACTTACGTCTTGGTCCGGTCCTCCCTTGTGTCATAGAATAAGGCATTCGGGTTCCCCAACCTCCTCACAGCCAGAGAATTCCGGGGATTTATTGGAGTCATCCCAATTTGGCTATACCTGCTCGAGTTGCTCGGACTTCTCTGGGGAACACCATAGGCGCTTCCTGGTGTCATAGGTGACTGGAGATCAACTGTCGAGGCAGAGGCATCATCATTGCCTTCTTCTTCATATACGGTATGTTCCCTAACACACTCCATAATCGCCTCCTCGAGCTTCGATGCCTTAAACAAGGTATGACGATATGGGATACCAGCAAAAGTTTTGTCTGTTTCAAAGACACGTTTCGTCATGCGAACGTAGACATCCTTGCAAGTATCGATGTCTAATCGCAACCGGCCCAGCATTATCGCAATCAAACCTCCAGTTCCTGTACCCCCAATGAGATCAAAATGGTCGCACGGCTTCGGAATCTCGTGCCTTTTCGGCGCTCTGCCCTCGATTTCGACGAATGTGCGGTGCATGAGTTCTTGCAAAATAATAAGCATGGAGTAGCCACGCACTCCCCCACCATCTAGAATCGCAAACGTCAGTGCCAGTTAAATCAGCGGTAGAACTGAAGGTGCTCACCTAGAGACAAAATACGTAAAGGAGGGCCTTTGGTAGTATCCTTCCGCCTTACCCCGGTGGAGGACATGCTGTGTGTTGGTATGTGGTTGAGAGTGTACGTAGGTTCAGAAGTTGGAGTGGTGGCAGATAAGAGCAGTAGTCGTCGGGCGGTTACCGGAATCGCCGTTTGATGTAGGTGAACTTCGTCAGCTCTCACCGCAGTAACAAGGCCAGAACTATTTGTTGCAGTATCCAAATATATGGGTTGCGTAACGCGCGCAGGATGTGTCAGCACGGTGTACTGTGAATGGCGGTTTTCCAAGGCTTTCGTTCAGCCTGACTTGGAATAGACTGGATGCGTGTAGGCGCAAGGCAAGGTGCAGTTGCGGTTGAACGGGGTTGAAAAGGTTCAGTAGTGATGAGTGTCATCAAACATGATAATTATGATAATGATGGCGGGATATGGCCAGAGCGTAAAGCATTGCTAGTAGGGGGCAGACTCATCATCTCTAATGGCCGGAGGGGCAATTTTCGGCCTCCCGACCTTCGCCGGTCCTTTTGCACAGCCACGAACAACTGCTTTCCCACCAACGGCAGCTCGGGGTCTGACAACCTCCTGCAAGCTTATCTATTATCTCTTTTGTGATTCGAAAGCCTTCATGGCCTCTTGACTTCTCACCGACCGATCTTCAAACATGCAGCGGCTGTCTCCTGGTGCCTTCCCGCTCCAGGAACGAATGTGAAGGACGTCTGGGGTGCAACTCCATCTTATTTATTGTTGTTCTCCAGTCACGCTTGCATGTCGTATCCACCCACAGTCGGGGAATTTGAAGTGACATCGGCGTGTCCGCAATGCAACGAAGCGAGTCGAAATTCTGTCGACGTTCGCGGCTGTGGCTGCTTCGGCTGCTTCGTGGCTCCAGCCAAGCATCACCCCCCGACGATGGCTGAGACTAAACCCAGCTGAGGAATTTCTTCCACCTCAAACATATCGATACGAAAAAAAACTCTACTTCAGCCAAGATGCATTGCCGTACCCCGCAGTTACCTCATAAGGCTGTAGCCATAGCTATAGCAATAGCCATAGCCATAAGCAAACATAACCCTATTTTTCTAGCCATTTTCTGATTATTCGGCGCTACCATGAAAATTAGACAGGTAAGGCATCGCCCTTCGTTACCCTACTATCCGTCATGGTCTAGCTTATTGAGAATCCCTCCATCCAGCTTTACACATACCCCATCAAGTCCCTGCGAGGCACCACCATCAGTGAAGCAGTAGTCACGAAACATGGCTTCCCATATGATCGGAGATTCATGATTCTCAAAGTTCATCCAGACTGCTATGAGAACATGTTTGTATCTTCGTTCCCGTCCATGGCATTGTTCTTGACAGACATCGTTTTTCCCGAGGACGATGCGTCTGGGGTTGGGCAAATAATCGTGTCATACAAGCCTCCAGAGGAGAACCAATCAAAGACGATCAACATTCCGCTGCGACCTAATACTTCAGATTTGGAGACATTCGACGTAACTATGCACGGTAGCCCTACCAGTGCGTATAAGATGGATTCACAATACAACAACTGGTTCTCGTCCTGCTTTGGCTACGATGTTATTCTTGCCTATTTAGGAGAAAACCTTAGACCCGTGCTCTTCCCAGCCGTCACAGCTGGCCCATCAAAAGGCTCTTGGCTCTGGAACATCTCCAGCAACATTCCAATCATCGGATCTTCAAAAGATGTTAAAGAGCAAATAACGTTCGCGGACTGTGCCCCATACCTTGTCGTCTCTGAAACATCCCTGCAGAATGTATCTGCGCGCCTGCCAGACGGGGAAGAAATGGACATTTCAAAGTTTAGACCGAATATCATTGTCGAGGGAGCAGAATCAGCATGGGAAGAAGACTTTTGGGGCATGGTTCGGTTGGGTGATGCTGAAGTCAATCTTACACACAACTGTCTTCGTTGTCAGAGCATCAACATTGACTATGCTACGGGGAAACCTGGAACAGGAGAGGCTGGCACGGTTTTGAAGAAGCTACAGAAGGATAGGAGGGTTGATACAGGTTCCAAGTACAGTCCTGTATTCGGGCGTTACGGCTTTCTAGAGCTCAAAGACCAAGGAAAGCGTATTGCAGTTGGCGATGAGGCCACTGTCACGAAGAGGAATTCAGAGCGTGCGAAGTGGGACTGGGAAGGTCTAGGATGATGGGGAGAGTTTCATAAAATCCATTTCAGATATCAAGCACATCTACGGTAACCGAATTTTAGTGCCGAGATGCTCATAACCTCATTCGTAGTTTGATTTTCTAGATAGAACTCAGGAGATGAGGTGATTAAAAATGTCCGCACTAGGTTTTAGCTTGGTGAACGAGGTTCATGCATTCCTTGCCTGCTGGTAAAATTTGGTTGAACAGTGGCAGACAAGAGAATTTCTCAAAGAAGGTAGGCCGTCTCATAAAGCGGTCTCGCAACAAAGACCCTTGCAATTGCCGCAAGCGTCGGAATTCTACCCCAACTGCTGATCAGCCGAACACCCCACCACATTCGACGTCAGGTAATTACCCTGCGGTGTTGGGGGATGAAGATTTGTACGACTCGTCAATAGAAGCACAAAAGTCCTAAAACACTACGCATCCGAACCTGGAGACCATCTGGGTAACCTGCCAGCTCACCTCGCCACTATAACTTCCCTAAACCTGTGACGTTGGTGCCTTTACGTCACTTTACCCGTCTCTCGAAGCTCAATCGTAAACTCATGGCATCGTCGCAGTTCCCGCCTGATCCAGTGCGGGAGGTTGTTACAGAGGTGGCTAGCTTGTTGAAGGAGAGGAAAGAGAGCATCTCGGTAGCAGAAACAGTACGTCGCAACTGCAATTGCCTATATGATGCCCATGCTTGACCTTTTCGACTGACACCAAAAACGTGACAGGCTGCAGGCGGCATCATCTCTGCTGCCCTCATCTCCACACCAGGCGCCAGCGGCTTCTACAAGGGTGGGCTCACAGTACGCGTAGCTCTCCTCACCCTAAGCATTGCGTAGCTCACACCATTCCCCGTTACTAGCTCTACACCCTCGAATCCCGCATCGCTTTTGCGGGCTGGACATCTGAAACCTTGAAATCATACGCGGGCCCCACCCCTGCCGTTGTCGCTGGGCTCGCTGAGAACGTTCGCGCGAAGCTGGGTTCGACATATACCGTCAGTGAGAGCGGAACTGCTGGTCCGACGGGCGGGAACACGAGGAATAGGACGCCGTAAGTGGCCTATAATGTTCCAAGGAAATTTTATTACGAATGCTGCATAAGTGGTTATCGTTTGGCTAATCGATTGAACGTGCTTGTAGAGGATACGTCGCGCTCGCAGTAAGCTCCGAGTCAGGCACCACAACGCGTGAGATAGAGACAGGGCTGGGTGGGGATCGGGAGGCGAATATGGTACGGTTTGCTGTTGAAGCGTTGAAACTCTTGAGAGATGTTATTACTAGTGCTACGAAGTTGTGACGCGTGATGATGCACTAAGAGAACGTAAGAAATTATAAAGGCATTAGCGCATAGAGTGTGTTCAAATGACCTTAATATCCGTTTAAATGCGGGTCAGCACTGGGGAAATGGCTGCGTGTACTCGTTAAGCAGTCACAACTGAGAACAAATGCATTTAGTGGCCATACTCAGGCCTGTATAGTAGCATACAAGCTTATGGCTTGGCTTTTCAAAGAGGAAATAACATGATACACGTAGACCGCCATTCCTAGGCAGGTCTCGATGCCATAATAGACAAAAGGAAACAAGAATAGACAAGAACTCCAAGAAACACCGACGAGCGCCTGTCGCTGAAATGCGCAAGGTGTACAAACTTATGGGTATAGCCGACGTGTGGTGTTGGTGAGGCAAAAATCGAGGCAGACGTTCGCGTAGTTGAAAGTCGTAGACTGTACAGGCGAGAGATTTTAGGATAGGATTGATGTTAAAAGTGTGAGGTGAACTCTTAAGAGAGTTCCGAAGAGCTAATTTAGGCGAAAGACTTATCGCCGATTTGGAGCTCATAGGTAATGAGTCATAAAGGATACGTATGGCTAGGTGAAACGCCCTTTTCGCTCGGCCGTCCTCGCAAGTTCGACGACTCCCCACACGGCTGTTACAGAGCATGATCACGAATGATCCGGAGGAGGAACATTGGCATGGTCCTCCACCGCTATATGGTCCGATGGAAATGTGCTGCTTGGGGAGACATGTTGCGACGACTCTGGAGAGTTGTTGGTTGAGCTTTCAGGCGAAGATGTTATCGAGCGCGATACGATGTAGAGTTCAGGAAAAGAGTTAAACATCAGTCTTTTCCAATATGCCCCGGAGGGCAGTCCGACATTCGCCAACGAACTCTTCAACGTGGGATATTTAGAATACTTCTTGCGATCCTCCTCGGGGAACAAGTCTTCGGTGCGGACTTCGACCCGGCTATTGCCTCGTGGGATCTTCTTCTTTGCGACTCGTAGGTTTGGGAGATTTGGATCTGTGGGAGGCCGCTCGTTAGAGATTGCGAATGGCAACGAAGGTATTCGGCGAACTTACCAGCATCTAAGCATTTGCAGAGATCGTGCTGCGACGATATTTCTAGCCCGCTACTGCCAGAGCGATACCTGTATACGAGTATGCTGCTCTTGTCGTCCTCATCCAGGCCAAATCTTTGACTACTGCTAGTCGAAGAATTTGTCCCGGTGGTAGACTCGCTATGCCAGGTCATGGTGGCGAGGCTCTATTTGTGATTACGTAGGGCGGATGGACCGTGAGTTTGTTCGGCGTCAACGGTTGGTTTGTCGTGGAGATATTTCAGGCTACTTAAGTATTGCAAGTGAGGCAGGGTGAATCCGGTAACGAAGGGAAGGTTGGCGAAGAGGCGATGAAGAGACAAGAGTGATGTGGCGTGACGTTTTGTCAATCCCAGCTTTCACGTCAGTCCGCAAGCCACCGAGTGGCGCAGCCCGCACGGCTTTGTCCCACATTCCACCCAAAATCTTCGGCTGTGCAACGTTAAGAATCGGGCTCTATCAGATATCCTCCGGTGGTGTGAGACCCTGCTTGTTAAATTCTTCTTGTTCTACGGCTTTCCGTATCACTCATTCAGATGCCCACCCTTTACGACGCAGCACGAGGAAGTAGGGCAGCCACACAAGACGTCACGTAACAGAAACCATTTATCCACTCGCATGTCTCGGATTCATGTCCCTGGCATTTGGGCCAGCAGCCTGTCGCCGCACACCAGCTGCGTCTGTGTCCACCCCCCTGCAGCTTGCTCAACTAACTAGCCCACGAGAAGCGTAGTGGTTACAAGGCGCACTTGCCTGAAGGAGCGTAATCTGGCCTTTTGCACCTGTTTGCTTCAGGCCTCACTCCGCCTGAATAGTGCAGAGATTGTCTGCCAGACATAAAAGCTACTATTTTATTGGAATGTGTCCTGAGAGCTGCGGAAGTAATGGTTTTGTGCGGCGAAGAGAGCTGTTTGCGAAGCCTTCGAGAAATTAAAAGGAAGATGGAGAATCGCGGGTTGACTTCATCAAACTCCTGCTGATGGGTTTGACGTATGACTCGACCCAGGCAAACTCCGGCTTCTTTCAGCGTTATTCCACGAGCAGCAACTACACCCTGCTCAGCCTGGTTTAGCGTGGTTTGACCTGTGCATCTGGGGCCACTTGGGGCCACTTGACTACCACTGCCGCCCTCCGCCCTTCTCTCGCCTGTCCGCATGAGCTTCCCGCTGTTTTACAGCCTTAAGTCTTGCGCCCGCTCCTTATGGCATCCATTCCGTTTCGCATATCCCTGTTGACTGTCGAGTGGATATACTAAATACCCATCATGTTGCAACCTCCAGTGGACTCGCCGACCCGTCCCCTCAGCATCATGACCAGCGCCTCAAATGCTGATGAGGTCCACTCCGGTGTCGCATGGGCAAAAAACGTGGACCACGAGAATGCTTGGGATGACCTAATCCTAACGCTTGGTGAGTGAAGCCTCCCCTACCCTACCGTGATTGCCGCCTTCAGTGGTGCCAGCGAAGACTTCAAAAAAGCTTCGCTCGAATGCTTGAAGGCCCCCTGTGCATCCTCAACCGCTCTACCCTCTCGCACCAAGGCCTTTTCGGGCTGTCGCTATCGCGTAATTGGGCTCCGAAGACCCTATATGGCAAGGTGCTGCCGGTGCTGCCACGGTATCGGCTCTGAAGGCCTCGAAAGCTTATCCTCAGTACTTCTAGCGCGGCAACGACAAAATGAGGTGCGCTTCACAACTTCATCGGCTCTAATTGAATATTAGTTGCTGCGGAGACCTGAAGAGCGCGGCGATGCCTGAAAAAAGCCTTTGTCGAGAGAAATGCCAAAAGCATTGGATGCATGTCTAGGACTTTAGCTATTGCTCACATCTTCTAAACCCCCGGGCAATATCATGGCACTGCCCTAGAAAGCACATCTTTTTTTTTGTTGAGTCAACCGCTAACAATATTGACAGATGGCGGCGGCATCCGCGGGTACTCTAGCCTCCTTATAATACAACACCTTATGCACGAGGTTGCCGAATGCGAAAAACGGCTTCAGGAAGAAGAGGGACCGATCGGAACACAACGAGAATTCAAGGAGGATGAACTCTTACCATGCCATTACTTCGATTACATGTATGGCACCAGTACAGGTGGCTTAATATCTGTTATGCTTGGAAGGTTGCGCATGACCGTACCGCAGTGTCTAGAGTTATACCGTGAAGTTGGAAACAACCTTTTTGGGCACAGGCGCAACATCTTACCACTGGCGACAAAGTACCGTCACAAGCCATTGGAGCAAGCGGTTCAGCGCATTGTGAAGAAATACTGCAAGCATCACGACGGAAACTGCGACGGGAAGGACTGGCATCCATGGGAAGTAGACGAAGAAGCCAACATGTCATCGTCGAGTGGTGAGGAAGACCTAAAGCCAGCCCAAACAGAGCGTATCTGTCAAACAATCTGCCTTACAGCGACACACAGTGGTTCAATCGACGAGGCGTATCTCCTCCGCACCTACGACCACCGTTACGTACAGGGTGTCTCGCCGGACTGGGTAACCCAATACAATGAAGGCGCCGACAAACTCCGCATATGGGAAGTAACCCGAGCAACCTCAGCAGCCCCGTTTTTCTTCAAAATGCTCGAAGCAGAGATTGACAATAAGCGTGTTGGCTTCAAAGACGGTGGAATTCGCGAAAATAATCCATCCTACACTGCTTATTCCGAGCACGCATCTCTCCGTGGCGAGGACAAGGTACCTGCCCTTCTCCTTAGCATTGGCACTGGTCGTCCGGACGAAACGAAAGATGGCTTCGCTTCAGCGCAGGATGGTTTTGCAAGCGCCTGGCCTGGGCCGTTTGGACAGAGTAAGCTGATGAAAAAATGGGCCGAGAAATTTGCGGTCTTCAAGAACGTCCTCATCAAATACACTGAAGGAGAAGAAAAACACAAGACGATGCGCATGCTAGCTAAGGGCGAGTACCGCTGGTACAAGCGACTAAACGTTAGTACCGGACTCGAGAACATGACGCTGGACAACTGGGAGAAAGGGATGTGGAAGAACCCGGAGACCGGAAAGGACTCGGTTGTTCCTGGAGGCAAGACATTGACGAGGATGGAGAAGGCAACAGAGACGTATTTGACGAGAGAGAAAGAAGACAGAGAGTATGCACCGCCGAAGGTAATGCTGGCACAGACAGCGGAGAGGTTGGTGAGACATCGGAGAGCCAGGGAAGCGACGAAAGAGCAGGATCCTATGAGGTGGCAGACCTACATGGGACGGTGGCTAACGGGCACTTTCAGAAAGGAGGACAAAGTGCTTGTGAGATGACCCTAAAGATCAATTCGATTGTGTTTCGACTCAGTTGGAGGCATTGAATGCCTTCAGCACTCTGGATTCGAACATCCTTGAGGCAGAAACTAGTGCCAAAGGCACTTCGTGTTCTCAAACATTTCAAGGCTGATACCTTGAAGTAACCTTGGTAACCTGTACAGTTTGCAGCGAATTTCTAGTGCGGCGCCCTTGTTAGTATTGCGCTATCACGGAGTTTCAGAGAGCATAGACGGAGCATAGCGTAGCGTAGCATGGGCTTAGGCCATTCAACATTCATGGCGCCGATACACTTTCTTTATATCTGGAGTTCTGGGTTCTGACATTAGCGTGCGTTGTATTTGGAATCTGTAAGATATGGGTGCATTCTTCTTTTTGCGCCTCTAGAGATATACCTTTCCTTTAATGTACAGTTTTTGGCCGAGCAACCTTTACTAATGCTAATGTCTCAGGTTTATGAAATGACAACATTGCATACGGTTATCTAGAGAAGTGCCCAAGGGGTAATTAGGTTTCTTCGCCCGTATAACCATACCGTAACCACCATCTGACCCTGAACTAATCGTATTTTATCCTAACTGTTTATGGTTGAATCGTGAATTATTTGGTTGTTGCTGCTGATAGTGCCATGAAGGTGAAAGGCCTTCAGAAATCTATCCTAATATGCATAACATAATAAAGACTAAACTTTTAGCACCTAAACCTAACTCAGGTTTGTGTGGCTTTGATCGTTTTGGGAGGCAATCCCGGAATTCATCTCGAAAAAGAAAGGGCGATATTTATCAACATGCATGGCATTGCAAGGCGCACCTTACACGACGCTTCGACCATAGCAATGGGGCTAAGAAACCAGAGTTGTGAGAGTAGGGATCACCTGAATGTTGAGCTCCGGTATCATCTAAGGGAGATAGGCCAACGCTTAAATTTTTATATGTAGATTGACGGAGAGAGCGAATAGAGAGAATGGATGAAGAGGTAAAGTAATCAAGTAGACTGCAGAACTGACTAATATAAGAGTTTTAAGAAGCAGCAGCAGGACTAGAAATGAATTATGATGAAAGGAAGGTAGTAGGGTTTGCTGAAAGTTACAAGGCCTTTCAGGAACCGAAAACGGGATTCCTTCTACAAACTGTGTCGAAAGAGCTCCCGAAAATCAACGTGGCTAAGTTAGACATATCAATCAATGTACTGCCATGGCTCTATGGTTTAATATCCTTTAAGTACGGTGGTGGGCCCATTCTTATGTTAATTTTATGATCAAGGATGCAAAGCTTCGAGAACGTAATGCTCGAGCGGCTGGTTGGCCAAGAACTCTAAAAATACGTCAAAGCACAGACCGTATGATGTTTTCTTCCGAGACTCCACAACAGCGTCTACACCACTCTGAAACATCCAGAGGGCTCCGCTAGCAACCATAATTCAAGGCGCTCAAGGCCTTCAGCATTATGAAGTGAGACGCTTTTCAAACATGCTTACTATAGAATCCATAATATGTCCAATGCCCCGAAAATGACAGCAAACGCTCATGTTAGAAACGCGTTTCGCCTCAGGGCAGGTTCAGTTAAGGTACAGGCGCCTGCTCCTATGGCATCAACTAGAAGCGCTCGACTAATGCTTTCGAATACTTTTCAAGCCTTGTAATCCAATAGATTGCTCCCTTCCTGCATTTTGGAGAGCTGAGGCTGTTCTACCTACCAAAATTGTTCCTTTTTTGGGTTGTGTAATTAACTAATTACCTCTCCATTCTTAAAATATTATGGTTGCGGCGTAGTATGTGGCGTAGACTCGGTGGCCACTCATGATAAAAGAATGATCTTCTGCTAGAATTATGCCTCTTATTTCCGTTAGAAAAATATTCCCAAGAGTTGCACCTATTTTTGAGACACCTGGAAACTCAAGGCCATTGACCGTGGATTACTGGTCCTGACCGAAAACATCCAAGTTTTGCGTGAAACATGACCAACGTACCTCAACTTCCGTATGCGGATAGACATAATAAAGGGAACGGGCAAGGGAGACCGTGGAGTATTGGGTCGGATCTTTCAGAACACTACGGAGACAACTCAACGGCGGAACACAGCCGGGCATCCCATGAGGCAAATCGCTACTCTTCCAATCAGACGGATGGCATCATAGATGTATACGACGGAACTGGGAAGACTGCCAAGGAAGGTGGTGACCCGGATGTGGAAGGAGGGAAACCGCAATTCCTTAGGACTTCAACCAACGTCTTCAATCGTGTTATAACCGACTGGTGGTGGTGGGAGCTGCTCAGCTGGCTCGTCAGCGCTATCTGCGTAGGTGCTATCGTTGTCGTTTTGGTCCTCTACAGCGAACAACCGTTACCACACTGGCCGCTTGGCATCACACTCAATGCTTACATTTCGGTCCTTGCGGGTTTGGCCAAAGCAGCGTTAATGCTTCCAGTAGCGGAAGCAATTGGCCAGCTCAAATGGGTCTGGTTCCGAAGAAAGTCAAAATTGCTGGATTTCTTCACCTTCGACAGTGCTAGTCGGGGGCCATGGGGATCCTTGATGCTTCTGGGTTCCACAAAATGCAGGTATGCTTAGAATTTCTACTATGTACACGACGATGCCCATACTAGCCCTCCATTGTGGCCATTATCTATAGAGACCGTGATTTATAGTAAAAAAATTTCAGTACTACCAGCTAAAGTTTCTATAGACACTTGGTTTCCCTGGGTGCTGTAATCACCATATCAGCACTAGCATTTGAGACTTTTTTTCAACAAATTGTCTCCTATCCAGAACGGCCTATCGTACTAGGCAATGGCTCTATCTCCACAGCCATTTCTTACCACGTGGACGTCGATCCCCAGCAGCCCAACTTAGCAAACGATCTAGCGATGGGTGCAGCCATTAGCAGTACGATAGTCGGAAGCAATAATACAGTTCCCTCCGCGCCTCCCTCATGTGGCACTAGCAACTGTACCTGGGGCCAGTACTCATCTCTAGGAGTATGCACTCAATGCAAGGATATTTCGAGCTTTGTCAGATATATTTGCAAGAACCATACCCTTATTTCCTTTACTGATGGCAGTTTCACCGATTATGGCTGTGGGTACACGCTCAACGGTACAATGCTCACTGGCACCTACCTTAATGGGTTATTGAGTCGAAGAGTCGTTACATTGACTCTACAAGCCGTAGATGTCCCAAGCAATATTAGTTCAGACCGTGGCCCCTTTACCTCCTCTATAGCCTTCAAGGATTTCGTTTATCCTATCTTCGACTTTTACATCGCTTATGCACCTGAAGGGAAAGTCGCCGTTCTAAGAAACGATACTCCCGTCGCAATGGAATGCGTGTTTCACTGGTGCACCAAGTCCTACCGGGCTTCGTATTTTGAGGGAGCCCTCAACGAAACGATTGTCGATACTTTTGCAAACCAATCTGCAAAAGAGCTTTCGTCAAGCGAAATATTGGCTGGTATTCCTCCCATAGTTATCACACCACCATTCGGAAGCACTACATTCAGCGTTTCGAACGGTACTACCGAAGGATTGAAAGAAACATTATCAATCGACCTATCCCATCGGTCGACCGAAACAGATGATAATTTGAATATAACGGATTCCTTTCAGGGAATTTATAACGTCACCATGGCCCCTCCTTACGACTTCAACGCTTACCTAGACTTAATCACAACTTCAATGACGAACAATTTGCGAACCAAGATTCAGGGTACAGAACCTGTGATAGGCCCTGCATGGGGCACGCAGACCTTTGTGCGAATTCGTTGGGTGTGGATCTCGCTCCCTGTCTTCTTGTTGCTGGCTACCTTGGCTTTTGTCGTAGGTACGATTGTGAAGAGCTCAAGGCAACAAGTCGGGATCTGGAAAACGTCAGCCTTGGCTATGCTTTTACACGGACTGGCTGGAGGGGCTCGCCATAAGCTGGACCCGGAGGCGTCGGCGAGTGAAGTGGAGGCGGCAGCGCGGAAGATCCATGTTACTCTTTCGCCAGACAAAGATACTTCCCGGCTTGTACTTTTTTGATCCAAGTATTTCTTTCGCAATTACGGAAGCATAGAAGGGTGTCAGTGGATAGATTTTGGCCAAAGGATGTTCGATCTACTGCGATTCTGACTGAGCATCGATGCACCGACGGATATCTTTCGTTATTCATTTCTAGGAAACTCAAGATTAACTGATCGCAGGGAAGACGCTATAATATCTCATCATTAAACCTGGGGTTGACTGGCAAGGAGTATATAAACGTGAGTGGTTCGCTTCGTGTTTGTTGGCTAGAGGTCGATGCCGAGAGTGAGATTAATATATTGGTTCCTACTAGTCTATTTTCGTGATTTATACGTCAATTGACCCTACCGCTATATGGATGTTCTGGAGATGGGCCGAGAACCCAAATTGGAGGCCTATGATGGCTGGAAAATACTCTACTCTAATATGCTATCATTAACCGTGCACAATTTCTATACTTCTGCGATATCACAGCGTAATGCTTAAGCCATGACTGTGGTAACAAAAGTGAAGACACCAAGGCGCACGACTTTAGGGATGATCATACCGTTGGCATAGAAATCATAATACATGGTTTGATAATATTCCTCCATAATTCGTAAACCCTTGCCGGAACCCAACCTTTGATCACCTTCGGAGAGAGGTTAGCTTATTGGTACCAGTCACAGTGGGACTACAAAAGCAGCCTTGGTAGTAACCCTTGCCTTGACCTAACTCCTGACCACCTCTGGGGAGTTGTGGTCAGCCCGTAAAGACTAGATGGAGCGAGGCCGCGGGTACCGGCCATAGCAGTAATTGTATTTCTCCTCCTAGATCATAGTTGAAACCATCAATCTCTCAATTGTGTCTCGAAGTCCCATACATGAGCTTCATTTGATAACCGCCCTCACTGCTTTCTCAATTTCCCATTGCCGTTCCACTAGGCTCGCTAAGGCTAACGGAGAAATGGGCAGAGGCTGAAACTAGGCTGTCGCATACCCCTGTCAGCCACTTAAGCTTGATGAGACTATCAGGTTTCGTATCAGTGTTCAACGCACCAAAAACTCTTTGCATTAAGATCATATGCTCGCCAGAGTGTCACAATGGGGTCTGAGGATGGAATTTGGTACAATCGTTCAAGAATGCTAGAGAAGATAGTTATACATTTAATAATGCGAGACGCCAAATAAAGAAAACACATTCAGTGCTCGTAAACACCGCTAAGGAAATCAATCCTTTGCTCACGAAGTACTGCTCTTCCTAATGAGTGAGATGTATCCTGTGTCCATGATAATGATGATGCGAACAGGAGAGAATCTCGTAGAAAGCAGCATTACCACTCGCCATGTCCTGTCGCGTTCCACTCGCGGGCTCTCTGAGCCCTTCCAAGCCTCGATACCTTTTTTTACCGCCTCCTAAGCAATCCACTCACGCGCGCTGAATTTCCTCGGGCGGCCGAAGCGTTGGCCCTGCTGCTTTCCTGCGCCGAACTTGCCACCTTTCGTCTGTCCTCCTGCGGTCGCAGTGGATTGGGCAGCGGTAGCACTTGTTTGCGCAACAGCAGCGGTAGAGCTCGCGGCGTTGGCATTACCGCCGTTACCGCCATTACCACCATTTGCATTTCCACCGCCTGTGCTTCCCTTGCACCCTGGAGTGCTGGGATCAAGGCCGCACAAGATGAGATTTGTGCCCTCAGCTGCGGCTACTTGGAACTTAGCACAATCGTCTTGGGCACCACGCTGGGCAACGGGCATCAGGACCGGCTGGTGGTTGCTTGCTGAAGTCATGGAGCAGACGCGATAGAAACCTTCAGGAAGGCCCGCCTTAAGAGTTGCACTTAGCAAGCCATTACCGTTACCATTATCGTTAATACCCTGGAAGAACGAGAAGACTGTTGGGTCGAGTGGCTCTGGAGGGAAGAAATCCTTGCCTAGGTCCTGAACTGTGATATGAGTATGACCAACAACCTTTCCACCCGAAAGAGCTTGAGGAGCGGCGTAGTAGGTAATATCTGGATTGGTAAATGAGCCAGCGACAAGGTTCTGAATCTGCACTGCAAATGTGATGTTCGAATTTGCCGCCAAAACATCGCCATCTTTTGGGCTGACCATAACGGCTGAGACCATTTGAGTGTTGGATGGAATGTCGCCCATGACTGAAGGATTATTAGAACTGTGATGACACCACTTTCAAATGGTCATATCTGGACTTACCAATGCCATTACATGAACCGCCTTTAACTTGCAGACCGTTTGTGAGTGTTTTGCCTGTGCAGAAATTGATGAAATTGGCAGGATCACTGCATTCAGTTAGTATTATGAGTGCGTTTTGAGAAGGGGTAACTCACGTCGCAGAGGCTGCCTGTCCAGATTCTACAGTACCTGATAGGCCAGTGGTGTCACTGTTACTCTGAACATTGTCTGGATTCAGCTGGAGTGCAGCGGCATCATTACCACCATTGCCACCGTTACCACCGTTACCACCGGCAGCGGCACTGGCGGTAGCAGCGGCAGCACTCGAAGCAACAGCGGCAGCGCTGCTCTGAGAATTCCCTCCATTCTGTCCCTTCTGGCCTTTGAATCCGTTTCCAGCCGCGCTGGCTAAACCTGCTGCTAAAGCAAGAACCGAAAGGGTTTCCGTGAATCGCATGATGGCAGTTTGGGTTACTGGATGGGAAAAAATGAGGCTGAGAATGAAGAAGTTGTCCAAACGCTAAAAGAGGGAATGCCGTCTTGCGGAGAAATTAGAATCCAAAGGCAGACACGTTCAACGTAGTCTGAAAAAGAAGGTAGAGGAAGTACTAGAAAGGAATGTAACCCTCAGATGGTTGATACCCAGGCTGGATAGTGATTGAGGTCGGTGGATGAAAGGAAGACTTGGACGACCATGCGAAGCTCTTTAAGTCCCTTGGCGATGTCAGAAAGTAAAGTCCCAGCAATGCAGCTGGAAGCCGGCTTTGGCTTGAAACCAGCGATGAAGGCGGACCTGTCTCACGAGCCATCTCATGAAGCTCGCTTGGGGTATGGTAACGGTCGCAAGATCCGAAATAGACCATCCCCATCTTAGTCAGGGCCGGTAGAGCTTGTGGGAAAGCCATGGACAAGGCATTGAAAATGCGCTGGAAACCGAAGATGTCTGAGGGTGCGAGGGAGGCCAACGTGAGACCAACGTGGTTTCGATGTATTATGTCAGCCATACAATTCCAAAGACGCCTTTCCCCATGTGGAGATTTACGACCGCCAAGCATAATCTTATCTTCCGGCAGGCGTCTCGAGGGCTTGGGATCCTTAATATCGATGCTTCGACCATGCGACAGGGCGCTAGCGCTACGGCAACATTTGCCTCTAGCGACCGGCAACCCACTCCCTTTGGCTGGAGTAGTTCGTCGCATTGACTGTTTTTTGATGCCATTATCCGAATGCTCAATTTTTCAAACAGTCAACAGCACTCAGGGTTTCTGCTTGAGCCTCTGGTCTGGACCCTAGGCCCCTCCCATCATGGACATTGGGCCGTGACAAATACGAGCAGGCACGGAGTCAAGGGCTGAATCCGAAGCAGTATAGAGTTACCGCCTCTTCCTCTTGATCCTTTTAACCTCCTGGTCATTTCTCTAAGTGGTTAATTCACTCAACAGAGGATCTGCAACATGTGCCAGCTGGACGCAATACGAAAGGAGCACAATACTTTTGATGAGGAATCAGTACTGCTCCACCTCAGTACCCATTCGCCATCATCCATTCTAGGTGCCGTCTATTCCGTGTGAGTCTCTTGCACTATCACAGTGATACCAAATTGCATTGACGGAGTTTCCTGTTCCCGATAATCGACATAAACACGCAAGAAACCGGTGGAGATCGATGACCCAATGTGCCAGGTGGAAAGCTTGAAATTTTGGAAGCTTATGCACGATACCCGAGTCTTGGACGGCAGCAACTTGGATGATAAAGCCTAGAGGAGGACATCATGGGCACTTCGAGATATTTGGTGTAGATCATTCGATAATGTTCATGCAAATATTTCAGGTACTTAGAACCGTTTGCGAGGCATGGTGCTCACAAAATGTACGATGGAATCTTCCTCACGCTCTTTCAAAACATCTCTTTAGTGTCAACACTGCGGGATACTTGTGTTCGACCAGACTCTACTTCATCAGAGCTATTTTCCACACAGACCCACTTAGGCTTCAAGTCGACCTTCATGACTTGCACAGCTCTTCCAAACAGGTTGACAGAGCCGATACAATGGCCATACCAACTTCAACACCAATATTGCTCCGTCGGCCCGTTTCTACGCCCTGTATGACGGCAAACTTCAGTGTTTGATTCGGTTTCCCTTGTTTCAAAGACAAATATCTTGTTACAGCGCTGGCTGCGCTTCCGGTCGCTGGATCCTCCAACAGACCTTCGATCATCCTGGTCCGCAAGTTAAGTGTCCCATTCTCTGAATCTGCAAGCCGTACGTAAAAATACGTCCCAACGGATGGCTGATTCCATCCCTGGTCTAGTTCAGCAATAACGACGCTGGAGGTTGTTGAGACTACTCGCAAAGCGTTCTCATCCTCAAGCTCAACAAGAACAAATGTCATGCCTTTGACAATTGAAACAAGGTCGGACTCCACCTTTAGACCGGATACGCCCGAGCGGCCTGCTTTATTCAGGCCAGGCTGGAGGCCGAGTAAGCTCTCGCGGCTATACTTTTTCTTGTGGATATGGATATCATGAGGAATAGCTGCTTTGGCAACTTTTTCTGAGATGACGTAGCGCAGATCAATCTTTCCTGTCTTGACGTTGAACTTGGCATGGACAATGTCTTTTACCCACATTGGGCTCCGACTTGGCAACTTCTGAAAGAACATGACATGCAGTACCGATGGTGGGATGGCCTGCAAAGGGCAGCTCCTGATCGGTTGTGTAAATGTCGACGGTCCATTCGTATCCCTGATATTCTCGGCGTTCATCTAATTAAGCTCTTTGGCAATAGTTTGCTTTTGGCTTTGAGTCAAAGCGGAAGATAACGGAATATCTTGACAATGGCAAGTGGATTATCTTCAAATCTGGTCTGCGTGAAGACGTCGACAGTGGCGAAATCGAGCCCTAGTTGGGCAGTCATCCTGATTTTCCGGCTTGAGGTAATTAAAATTTATAGAAGGCTTGTTTAAAACCTAATTCAAGTGGGTTTCAGTGAATTGGGAATGGAGAAGTTGTGCACCTGTACTTCGCCTTAACGGAGTAACATGAGGTATCGTATCCCTTGCAACGGTACAGTTCGTCCTATGGTTATCGATAAGATCCAGCCCAATAGAAGTAATCGGATTAAGTTTGGATGCCCGATTGTTATTTTGCCAGTGCACGGATCACTTGATGGCTACCGTTGCATGGATAGTAGATGAAAATCTTGGTTCAAGCAAAATGAAATTGCGGCTCAGCCTTGTAATACTTTCGATAGAATGTTCCGTAATCTCAGAGCAGTTGAAATGATGCGAGGTCGGCGCCCGTGACCACACTGGAAGAAAGACCTATCCAATGGACGGATTAGAGGAGATAGAAGCTAGGATTTGTTGTTGTAGGCTTAATGCGGCCTTATTGGATGCTGTGCCACTGCAACTCGAGCCCGTTCCGCCACGGTGAAGATCAACGCGGGAATCTGGCATCTGGAACCCCACGTCGCACACGGACGGTATTTTATTTTGTGTTACGAAAAGCTTGAATTTGAAATTCTCAAGCTGGACAGCCGGCTCGTCACATATCCGGGTTTGAAGGATTGGTAGCGGACAATGTCTTTCTGATCAAGGCATAGTACCACGTCTTCCTCGGGTGCTTGTACTTCTACACATCGCGTCAAACAGTTGCCTTGAACGCGTCTGCGCTGCCGCGATTGATGGTGTTGTGATAAGGCGGCTATTAATAATGTCGATCCAACGCAGATCCCTGTCGCAGCCGATAGGACCGCAATATCGAAGCACTGGCCGGGTCTCTCCACGATTACATTGCTGATACAGGCTACCTCCGCAGAAGAAACCCTCGATTGCGACAGAAGCGGTTGGTCTGCCCTTTCGGATGATGGAAGCAACAAAGCCGTAGACTTGCGATTCAGTGTGCTGACACAGCGAATAACTTTCCCCGAGCTTCCGCAAAAGTTTATTGTGCTGATCTCTTGAGTCAGCTCCAGTTTGTCTTTCGCGTGGTCGGCTGGAGACACGAGAATCTTCGTTGTTCGCGCCGCTATCAAGAACTCAATACACAGTAGTGGCCCTATCTCGTTAGGCTGAAGAGAGGAGATTTTGAGCATCTCTTTTGGCATGGCCTCTATTATTTTTGGCGCCTTGACTGTCGAGGTGACGCGGCAAATCTTATGGCTGAAACCCAAGGATGTGGACCGTATTTGCGGCTTTGGAAGATTTTTTGAAGGGCTCCGATAAAAGGGCCCCGCTTGATTGGTCCGGGTCAATAAATGTACAGTCTCCCAGAGCGAGTTGGTCTTTGTCTGCGTGTGGATTTCAGGTGGCAGGGAAGCTACAGTATCATGCGTATAGTTTAATGTTCCACATAGATTGTTGCCAAGGCATCTCCTATCCACTCCGCACGTGTTGAGAGAAGACACGAAAACGACTACGCGAAAACGACTATCATGGTCGCACAAAGAGGTTGATAGGAAGAGTAGGATTGATAGCTTCTCGAGGTGGAGAGTGGCAGACGCCACGCATCGAGCCGCCACATTCATGGTCCATCGCTGCTTTCCCGATGACGCAGCTGAGGCCGCGACAACAACATTACTGCACTGCCACACCAAAGGGGTCGTGCTGGGAGGCGAAGAAACAAAGCAGTGCAAAGACCCAGCAAATCCCTCTCCTGCTGCGGAGTCATGAAAAGTAAGTCGCCAGCAGCTGCAGAAGAGCACGCTGGGACCGGAGACGTTTGCCAGAAGCATCGCAGGATGGGCGAGCTAAGACGGGTTCGAGGCGGATGGTGCTGATTTAGGACTGCGAACCGTCCAGTGCGCAGATCCACCCTTTCCCCGGGACTCTGATCCCAGTCGCGCTCCCAGGCTACCTACTCTCCCGACCGTGAACCCTGAGCAATATTGTGCCATGGACGAGTGCGCGCATGTGGCGCCCATGACCAAGGCCTGCAGCTGCCAGGGGACCTCGAGCCGTTTGGGCGACTAAGGCAAATCCTGCCTGTCGTTTCTGCTCGGCTCCTCCCAAAAAACCCTTCCTTCTCCCGCTACCATTCTGCGGCCTCTTACTATACACTCGAAGAATATACCATATCTCAAATTGCCACCGTGAACGCTGCTGTCGTTTGTCATTCGTTTAATTAGCCATAATCACTGTTCCAAAAGACACGAGAACATCATCCCCACCATCCTTTCACCCCTGCCGATTTGCACCATCGTCGCCCAACTCGAATCCCGTCCTGGCGGAGACACGAACTTCCTCACATAATTTGCTTCTACGACGCCGGAGGGCTAGACGGACTGCCAGGTTTTCTTAGTCCAGAATTCTTCACCCCACTCCCCACGCTCTCTCACTCACCATCTGGCGTCCTCGCCTTCCTTACTATTCTGCACGGTATTCCACCTATCTCCAACCTGTCTGGTTTCAATTTCTCCATTCAAGCACTTGATTGGCTTCGAACGGCTTCTCGGTCAAGGTAATTGCTGGCCGTATAAAATCAAAACGACAACAAACTGAATCTCGACCACGACACTCTCCCTGGCCATTAAGACGCCAATCGATACGTGAATAATCATCTTGGCTGGCTCCTATCCCTTCAGTTCATCATGTCGCAACCACATTCTCGCAACCCCTCCGAGGAGACGACAGCCTCCGGCTCGTCGTACCAACTCATCCTGGAACACCTCATGCAATATCCCGGCAACTATGAAATACCTCTTCGAACAATGTATACGCTCAATTGTGCACCCCGTGCCCAGCCTCTTCCAAGCCAATTGTCTCGTGCCGCAACGCCCACGTCAAGTTCTAGCAACTCATCGCCCACCTCTACGCAATTCCCCTGGTCAGATGCCGGATCCGCTGCCGCACATTTTACATCAGCACTCATGAATCAGATCTCTCAATTGCCATCACAGCCGTGCTCGTTGCCACCAAGCTTCATAGTATCTTTCGTCTCACGATGTTTCCATCCACAGCTTGTCATGGTCGACTTTCCTCAGGCTCTCACTGCTCTGGATTATCTCAAGGACCTGGAAACGCGGAGACGTAAGGAGATGGTGCTAGCATTTCAAAGATTGGGGGTTTTGCCAAATACTGTTGGAACAGAGCTGGACGAGATCTCCGATCGATACCCTGGAGTGGCACAATGGGTAAAAAACATTGAAGCCAAGGAGAAGAAAGCGGACGCCTACTACACTCAACTGTATATTGGCCTCAGGCGATGGGTAAGATAGTGCTTGATTACTAGTATATTCCTGATCTTAATGCTGACCATTACTCTAAGATTTTGATCAATGAGATGTCGCTCGAACCATTCAACAAGCACAACTGTGTAGCTATGCTTAACACCCTCTACCCTCCGGTAGCCACATCACAGCCAACGAAGCTCCTCACGGCTGCAATACTCAAGAAGCAACGTGATGGGTTTTTCCGATATATCCAAATCGTTGAGAAGAATGGACCGAGCGTTCTCAAGACCGTTATGGAACAAGGGAAGCTTGAAGGAGATGGTAATGGCTGGGGCGCTGTGCAACAGTGCTTGGACAAGTATCTCGGCGTTGCCAAAAACATGATCGATGACTGCTCCGAGATCACCAATGTGGATCACTTCGGCCCCGCTGAGGGGACCGGAAACCGCAAAAGCAAGAAAACGGATTCTGGAGTAAGCTTCGGTTCCGACCATCGTCCCAGCACGAGCACTAGCACCAGCATCAAGGAAAAGCCACTCCCGCCGTCTCCGAATGAATCTAAGTTTTCTCACAAGGGCTTGAGCACGCTCGAGAAAATCACACGTGAATTCAAGAGAATGCGTGTCAAGAGTAGAGTTGAGGTGGACGAAATTGTCAAGTACGAAAAGCCCGCTGCTGCTCTGCAGGAGATCGATGTCAACGATAATCAGAAACCTAAGCAAAAGTCTCTAAGGAAAATGCGGTCGTTGGGTGCTCTTCAGGGCCTCAAGGCCGGCAATATGAGTTCAACGTCTCTTGTGGGAAGGAGGAAAGCAAGTGACAACATTGATTACGATGCAGAAGAGATGAAGCGACACCGAATGATGTATGAAACCTCGACGAAACCTAAAGCTGTTAAGAATGAAGCTTGAAAAGGAGGAGAGAACTAGCGAAATGTCTTCGTGGCCTGGCTTAACGCAAGGTGGCATGAGGTGGATGACGAATTTGATGACCTAGATAAAACCGGCGATTTCTTTTTTTCTGACGAGCATTGCCGGCACGACGCTTAGGGTGCTTTGATTCTATTTCGATGAGGCATTGCAGATGCTTCAACATTACACGACCAAATCTAGTATATCTAAACAATGGCACGAGCTTACGAACCGGCCTTTTCCTTTTGCTGTTGTCACTACTTGGTATTTTCTTCGAATCATTGGATTCTTTCTATTTTGTACAGGCGCAGCAGAGGCGAATCTCTCACGAGGCAAAAGCATTTTCCTTTGATGTATCCCTGTTGTTCTTATACCGCTTCCAGCGCATACCATTCTCCTGTGCATGTATTTGGCGAGGCATTCTGTTTCTCTGGAGCGGCGCAGGGGGCAATGGTGCATGGTTTTTGGGGGCGCACTGCTGGGCTGTTTCCTCGTTTCACGTTGTGGGAAAACGAGTGTAGGTTGTGGTACGTTAGCAGAGATTTCTGGTTGGCGTAGGTTCGGCTTAAGTTAAAGCATGATGTATGAATTGAGAACAAATTTCAGCAAAGGCGTTCTCTGCCTGATGAATGACATGGATTCGTTGTTGGTAAGGCTACAATTTTATTCCCCTGCCAACAGAACGCGGCGCGAGGGACTCAAAAATTAGCTGTATCCGATTTAATGCCTCACGTTTGGCCATGCAACTCAAAGAGACACTAACCACCTTGTACACATGCAGACACATCACCTTGACTATCGCGGAATATTTCTCATCGGGAATTACTATCTTATCACAGACTGCCACAAGCAGCCATGCCGCCTCACGCTCTAGCCCCCGCTCCACCTGCGTCGTCGAACCGCTCAACCACCTCCAAACCTGATCCAGCCAAACCCGCTCCCTTTACAGCCGCGCAGCCATCGCATACATTCTTCGACACCTGGAATTCCTCCACAACGGGCCACCAGGTCGCCGACGACCGCTTGGCGGAGAGCACGGCTTGGCGTGAGTCTCGCAACCTCAAGCTCGCGGCGCAATTCCGCGCGGGTCGCGGTGGCGGGGAGAGGATCGCGGATACGGTTGGGGCTGGGAGCGAGAGCTTCACTCGCGACGGGCGCAAGACGAATGGAGGGTGGGAGAGGGGTGTGAGCGGGTTGCGGGGGAAGGGCCAGATGACTTTGGGAGAGGTATTTGGGGCGAGGGTGACGAAAGCTACGAAAGAGGAACGAAGAGACAAGGGTGAATTGAAGGAGGGAATTAAGGAACGGCGGGAGATGGGTGAGGAGAAGAGCGAGACCCAGCAGAAGCAGATCTTCCAGGGCTTGTGCTTTTACATCAATGGGTCAACTGCGCCACTGATTTCAGACCATAAACTTAAGCATCTTCTGGTGGAACGTGGCGCTAAGATGTCAATTGCTCTGGGCAGGAGGAGCGTCACGCATGTTATTCTGGGAACTGCGAACGAGCGAGGCGGTGCTGGAGGTGGGCTGGCTGGAGGGAAGATCCAGAAGGAGATCGCGAGGGTCGGAGGTAAAAGTGTTAAGTTTGTGGGGGTCGAGTGGTAAGTACTTTCATCCATGCCTACTAGTAGGCATATCTTTAATAAAGACCTTGCTGATATGAATATCTTTAGGGTTGTTGAGAGCATCAAAGCGGATAAACGGTTACCGGAGACACGCTTTGCTAAGCTGAAACTTGCACCAAAAGGGCAGAATAGCGTGCTGAGCACTTTTAAGCCTGGGTTTAAAACGGAAGAGCGAAATACTTCAGACCTTGGGAATGGCTGAACAATCTTCTGCGGATATGCTGTTTCTCCACTGACCCGTACCTTATCGGTAAAATGCTCAACATATATACCTGGATCCACAAGGCAGGTAGAAGTACTACTAGGGCACGTCCGACAGTTTTCTGTGAGACCCCGAGATGGAAAAGAGTGCATGAAGCTCTAGTTTTAAAAAGAAAAAATGCCATGGTCACTCAATTCGAGGCATACGCTACCATGAATATTGGAACAGGCAGATGCCTAGCCTCTGGAGAAACTGGAATTACCGTAAGTTACACTTGCGGAATCGACGGATTAAAAAGGTTGAGACCACGACTGAATTGAGAACGAGTGCGGTTATACACTGCGATTAATGTAAGATTCTGGTCTGGTCTGATCATAATGCAGACATTCCTTTCGTTATGCCTAGTTCGGTGGTACAGGTCTATTAGAATCATCAAGCCTGGAAATTAAATATCCTTCCTTGACTTGTAGCTATTCCACTTGACTTTTCCAACCAAGGGCTAGAAGTCATCAAATAATTGAAAAAGGGCCCAATATTCGTCTTACCAACCTGAGTGCTTTCTCACGCTCACATTCCAGCGTGCATAAACCCTCCTTTCCTCGACGCCCTGTGGAACACCACTCTAATACCCACTCTGCTCTTTCCTTCCATCACTCGCACCCTCTCCACTACCGTCCCCACCATTCCCCTTACTGGAAGATGAAGCCCCGCCCGCGGCATCCTTAATGGCCTCGGCATCACCTCTGAGCTTCTCGAAATAGGCTTTAATGTCCTCAGCTCCAACGACCTGACCGCTTTCGGCAAAGGGTTGAAGGAAGGCCTTTACTTTGTCTTTAAGGTGAGCATAGACCATTGCACCTTCTGAGATTGCAGATTTGTCAGCGAATGAGAACGACAGGACCACAATGGAGGATACAATATAAGGAAAGGAAGAAGATGTACGCACCAATAGCTCTAACACGGTCTATATTGTTAAATGCTGCTTCTCCACGATCAAGGAGACTGCCCGTTCCTACACTTCCACCTTGCTCACCCTCTCCATCCTCTGAAATCGGTGGCTCGTATGTTTCTTCTTCTTCCAGAAGTTGCGGATGTGGTTTCAGAAGTGGGAAGCACGACGCACAGTGGCAGAGGTGATCGCGGAAGTTGGTGTGTATAAAGAGGGAGAGGCGGGCATTCGAAGCTGGTGGGAGGGTCTCGAGGTGGCAGGTCGATGCTGAAGATGGCATCTTCGGAGTAAGGGGGAGAGTTGTCATTGCAGATGTGGAGTCTGTGAGGGGTGCTTCGCTCTTCTGGCGCTTTGACTGCGTGTGAGACTCATTTTCAGTTGTTTCGTCGTCGGCTTTGCGCTTCTTAGAGGTTGTTTCGCAGACAGAGCTATCTTGAACGAGCATTTTGGGTTCCTTTCGTACATCCTGCTCGTTACTACTTGGCTTGAAGTACACAGCGGGAAGGAAGCCTGGAGTTCCTGCGTATCTTTTTATCCAAGGAAATGCATCGGCGCACTTATAGCAAATAAAAGTCTCGAAATCGTCTTCTTTAGGGAAACCCGGTGGAGGTGGAGGATCGTCGTCTTCAACTGTTTCATCTCCTCCGTTCTCAATTTGACTGGCCGCACCAGTCTCATTTGTAACAGCTGGTTGGGTTGTAACGGAGTCTGATTCTTGCGCACTACCTGCTGGTATGCCCTCCAAAGTGACATTCACAGCAACAGAGATACCGTTTTCAGGCGCGTTAGCTGGGACATTATGTTTGTTGGCCACGAATTTCTCGATGCTCTTCCGATATGCCTCGCGCCCGAGTCCAACAACGCACTCCGGATGCCACCAGTCCTCGCCGCACCCTCCATCTTCTGTAGTACCAAGTCCCAAGCACTGGAACATCGTGCCCTTCTCTTGATGCGCATCATAGTCTTCTCCACACCCACAGAACCTATTCCTGAAATTCTGATTATATCTGTTGCCTTGCGCCGGTTTCTCTGAATGTACACCACCTTTTGCGCCTGTGGCTTCATTCAAACGCAGTGTGCAGGGACATGATGACGGAAGGCGTGTGGTACCACAGTCGCAGACAAAATCGCGCCTGCTGAAAAGTTCAACCAGAGTGTGTTCCCCATGGCAGGAGATGGAACAGGAGTAGCAGACACCCGCGGGAGAGTAAGGGTCCGAGGACGAGGCGGGAGGCGGATTGCAGGTTAGACAGGAGAATAGACTCTGACGAAGGGCGCCGAGTGGGCGAGTACATGTATCGAATTGCTGGTTCATATTAGATGGAGGCGTAACTTGAGGGTGATGGAGCGCTCACATATGGAAGGGCCTCGCGTGCTTCTGCTTCGAGCTGGAGTTGGCTGTTGATAAATCTGTAAATAGTCGGATTAGAAAAAGCGCAACTAGAAAGCGTTGGAATGAGTCCTACTCAGCTGCCGTTTGTGAGCTCTGTGAAGCTTGCGAGAAGCTATTGGAGCGAGAGGCTGTGGTTCCGGGCTGTTTGGTGCCATTGCCATTGGTGGCGGCGGAGTCTGTCATGGCGACTACACAAGATAGAATAATTATTGCGCAACGAATCGACGGAAAATACCTAGAATGAATTGTACATTAAGAGTAAATTCCAGCAAAGTTGTGATGGGATCGTTGGTGTTGTAACTTCTCGAGGCCAAACTATCGAATATCAGCGCTAGTCCCAGTTCGCTAAAGTGGTTTTGTCACGTCCCCTTGTTGAGACGCGTCGACGCGATTTTGCTGCCAACCACCATCGTTCTTCATTTTCGCCCACTCATCTCGGCGCCCTTCCACACTTCCTACCTTTTGCCTGCAATACGTATTGTCAATTCTGTGTGCTAGCATTATTCAAAGATCGAACAATAAGATCGAAATTGATCTCAAATGAGGTTTGTCTACCTTCATCCTTTAGTATACCACTTGATGGCCGGCGTTAACCCCGTGTACCGCTCGGACTTTCCTTCGGATCTATATTGACTCTCAGCAGTTCTCCACTTCGACCTAACATGTCTTCCGCAAATCGCGGCGGTCCTGCCGGCGCACCCAGCGCTGTCAATCGCCGCAAGCGCTCAAGAGAACCAGACGATGATATTCCATCGTCTGCTGCTCATCCACCTTCCAGCCGTAAGCAAATCAATCTTTTTACGCTGGATACGATGCTAACAAGAGGACTTAGCACTCGCATCTTCACCACCCGTCTTTCCACAAGATGACATCGAGGATGATGACGCCCTTGACCCTGAGGATGACCTCATTGAGGACCTCGATGACTTGGATGAGATGGCTGAAGACGAAGCCGGGATTGACCTTTTCGCAGACAACTTTGAGAGAGACTATAAAGCGCGCAAGAGTGACAAATATGGAACCCGTGGCATCGACGACGAAGGCGAATATGACGAGCTTGATCTAGCAACGCGAAGACAGCTTGAGGCTCGTCTGAACCGCCGTGATAGGGAACTTGCTCGCCAGCGCCGCATGCCTGCTGCTTTCTTACCTGACGAGGATGAAGACGGCATGGTGGATCTTACGAGGCAGCCACGAAGGCGCAGACATCGATATGACGAGGATCAAGATGATATGGATATGGCTGAAGACATTATGAACGAAGAGCTCTCGCTTGAAGCGTTGCAAGATGTTAAAGCTGCTAGCTTAACTGACTGGGTTGCTCAGCCTGCTGTTCACAGGACCATCGCGAGGGAGTTCAAGTCATTCTTGACTGAGTATACCGATGAGCACGGGACGTCAGTCTATGGCACGCGAGTTCGAACGCTTGGTGAAATCAACGCAGAATCTCTGGAAGTCTCTTTTGATCACCTTGCGGAATCTAAGGCTACCTTGGCCTACTTCCTTGCAAATTCGCCAGCTGAGATGCTCAAGATCTTCGACCAAGTTGCTATGGATGTCACTCTCCTCCACTATCCAGACTATGAGAGGATCCATTCCGAGATCCACGTTCGAATCACGGATTTGCCAGTCCAATATACTTTAAGACAACTTCGCCAAAGCCACCTCAACTGTCTCGTCCGTGTCAGTGGTGTTGTCACTCGTCGCAGCGGCGTCTTTCCACAGCTTAAACAAGTAAAGTTTGACTGCACAAAGTGTGGTATGATCCTTGGACCCTTCCCTCAAGACTCAAATGTGGAAGTTAAGATATCGTTCTGCCAAAATTGCCAATCTCGTGGCCCCTTCACCCTGAACTCTGAGAAGACTGTCTACCGTAATTACCAGAAACTCACGCTCCAAGAAGCTCCAGGAACCGTGCCTGCTGGTCGACTTCCGCGCCACCGCGAAGTGATTCTCCTCTGGGACCTCATTGACTCAGCAAAGCCAGGCGAGGAGGTCGAAGTGACCGGTATTTACCGCAATAACTACGACGCACAGTTAAACAATAAGAACGGCTTCCCCGTATTTGCAACTATCCTTGAAGCAAACTATGTGGTCAAATCACACGACCAACTTGCCGGCTTCCAATTAACAGAGCAAGATGAGCGCGAGATCCGGGCATTATCTAAAGATCCTAAAATCGTCGACAAGATCATCAACTCCATCGCCCCAAGTATCTATGGGCACACTGACATTAAAACCGCTGTCGCACTATCTCTTTTCGGTGGTGTTAGCAAGGAAGCACAGGGAAAGCACGCCATCCGTGGTGATATCAACATTCTCCTCCTCGGTGACCCAGGAACAGCAAAATCCCAAGTTCTCAAATACATCGAGAAGACAGCTCACCGCGCCGTCTTTGCCACCGGTCAGGGCGCCTCAGCAGTGGGTCTTACTGCATCGGTGCGCCGCGACCCCTTGACTAGTGAATGGACTCTTGAGGGCGGTGCGCTCGTCCTGGCTGATAAAGGTGTCTGTCTTATTGATGAGTTTGACAAGATGAACGATCAGGACCGGACATCCATTCATGAGGCAATGGAGCAGCAGACAATTTCGATCTCGAAGGCTGGTATCGTGACGACGCTGCAAGCAAGATGTGCCATTGTGGCAGCTGCGAATCCGATCGGTGGGCGCTACAACTCTACGGTGCCGTTCTCCCAGAACGTGGAGCTCACTGAGCCGATCCTGTCGCGTTTCGACATTCTTTGCGTTGTCAGGGATACAGTGGATCCGAGCGAGGATGAGCGGTTGGCGAAGTTTGTGGTCAATTCGCATGGACGTGCGCATCCGATTTCTGGTGCTGGGCCGGGAGGTGCAGGAAAGCAGTCACAGGCCGAGAATGATGAGAGCATGGATGTGGATGGTGATGAAGATGGCGACCTTATGCCGAAGCAAGAAGGAGAGATCCCGCAGGAACTACTGAGAAAGTACATCTTGTATGCGAGGGAAAAGTGCAGGCCTAAGCTATACCAGATCGATCAGGATAAGGTGGCTAGACTGTTCGCGGATATGAGGAGGGAGTCTTTGGCGACCGGAGCCTATCCGATCACTGTGAGTGAGGAAGTTATTGGCGTATTCGAATGATCTTGCTAACGTCCACTAGGTCCGTCATTTGGAAGCTATTATGCGTACCAGCGAGGCTTTCTCCAAAATGCGACTTTCCGAGTATTGCTCGGCGCAGGACATTGACCGCGCTATCGCCGTAGCTGTGGACTCCTTTGTTGGCTCACAGAAGGTCAGTTGCAAGAAGGCCCTTGCCCGAGCCTTTGCGAAATATACGCTCGCACGACCAGGCGCGCTCAGGAATTCCGGAGGCAGAGGTGCAGGTGCGGTAAGGGGTGGGACTCAGGGAACAAGGGTTGGTGCATAAATGATATATTATGGATTGACGTTTGTATGGCGATGATTGGGTAGGGTAGGGTAGGGTAGGTCAGGCTGAGGGGATAATATGGCTAGAGATACCGGCTGTTTCTTTTGGCTCTTGTGTGGGCTAAGGGCCGTTTTGTGTAGCATTTGACTCCTCTGCATAGTTTTGCGCGCTGCTGGTTCAGAGAACAGCTAATACCATCCACGAACATATGTCTATTACAAACATAATGCAGACATCGTGAACCTAAATTTTCATAAGTACTCGGACAAGGGATGCATGGTATCAGGTATCCTATTTGCTTTTCTCCAACGGCCTACTCTGTGAACTTCGACACCACAATCCCATAAGGATCTCTATCCATTTCGCTAACCTCAACCCCGACATACTCATCCTCCAACGCCTCCAGCACCTCTTCGCCCACTCCTTGTCTTGCCTTCTCCTGCTTCCGCAAAGCCTCCCATTCCTCTTTGACAGCCTCCAGCAACTGTTGCCGCAGTACACTATGCAAGAACCCTCTTTCGCTATTACTGTGGAACAACGTAATCACGCACTGGCCCTTCTCGATTGCTGCGAGCGCTTCGTGGTGTGATAGCTCCCCAGTAAATAATAGATCAACATCCAAGCCGGCGAACAGAGAGCCGCCGCTGCCTGCGCAGATGCCGACGGAGGAGATGGAGAGATCCGCTATTTGGGTACCTTGCGGAATTGCAATTGGGAAGCCTTTTGGGTTGCCGAGGCCGCGGCCGACGCGCTCGATCAGCGAGGAGAGGGGCTGTGACATTTCGAAACGCACTATACGTCCCATGCCGGCGTTGGGGTGAGAAGGGAGGTCGAGGGAGCGAATAGAAGTACGCGTGTGTGCCGTTGATGCGCTTTGAGATAAGACGTTAGCTTGGAGGAAGAGATAAAGGGGCATGGGGTTGGAGGAGGGCACATACAGCTTTAGGTCTGCGTCTTGTAGCCCTGCTTGCGAGGGGTGGTGTTGCAGCACGTATATGGGTCGCTGAGGTTCAACAAAAGGATCATCTTCGCTAGGTTGAGAGGGTGGGAATCCAGGAGTGGAGGGCTTGGAGGCGGATGAATGTGATGGTGTAGAGCCTTCGCTGCTCTCCTGTCTCGGTGCGGTCGCGGGTGTCCCTGTGATAATGTCTGCCAACCAGTCGCCGAGCCCTCCTGGGGCAGCGTCGATAGCCGTATGTGGACTGTATACCTAAAAGCTATTAGATCGAACTCTTAAGATTCAATTGGGTATTTTCCCACACAAATGCCCTCTCCAGCTAGTCGGAGAAGTGATTGTTGTTGACTGTTGGCTAGAGTGAGGGACTTAAGTCCTCTAAAGATGATCGGATCTACGCTTGGGGTAGTGTTAGATATAAACTTATGTGTGACAGGACCAAAGACGCACGATATGCGACGACGATAGAGTCCTTCCGCTCAATTGCTTCGTCCACAACAGCTTTGGTAAGGTCTACAGTGAGCAATACTGAATTCATTTGCCGCCTAATAGGATCGAAGGGAGCTTCAAGGAGCACTTCGGAGAGTGTTAGCACCCAATTTTTGGTAGCTGAGTATTTTGGCCATACACCCAGTATTGTCCCAGCTGCTGTCCGCCAGGGCTTCGGGATAACTATGCTTGTCAATTTATTAGGGTTTGGAGCACGGATTTGAACACACTCACAGCTTCCTCATGGCATTCACCACAGCCCTAGAAAAGGGGGCAGTGGAAGTGCGAGAGCTCGTCATGGATGAACGGCGCAGAGCTGAAGAGAACATGTGGGAATGACGGACCAGAACCATGGACTAACACCCCGATCTAGCGCCGATATTGGGCTGTGGGCTGTGCCAAGACCCGTGGCTAATCACTCTTTTATCGCGACGTCAGATAAGATCAAATCACGAAATTCGCGCCATAGACATCATGGATCAGAGCTTGGCGCAAAACCTCAGCAGGCTACGAGTCGGCGACTCTGGCACACCAACCATGAGCGCTCGCACAGACGACGAGGCCACTCAGGTCCAAGTCTCCTCTGGTATCACCCCCGACACCCTGAGGTATAGGTTGATTGAAAAATTGGATGCTACCCATGTCCAGATTGAGGATATGTCAGGTAATCATTATCTTTGCTACAAGCCATGAAGTCTTCGGCTGGGCTTTGCCAGAAAATCCTCGCAATCGTTTGTTCTTGCTTCCAGGGCTTCCTCCGCATCTTACCAAGGCGAAACGCTAACATAATTCACTATCACATAGGCGGATGCGGGCAGATGTTCGAGGCAATCATTGTGTCACCTCAGTTCGCAAAAAAGACCACGCTGGCACGACATCGTCTCGTAAATAATACTCTCAAGGAGGAAATCGCGGCAATACACGCATGGACGCCAAAATGTCACACGCCTGAGGAATGGGAGAAGAAGAAAGCGCAGGCTTGATCATGATATTGGTTTGATAAAGATTCCTACTGGATGCATTAATAGCTTGAGCTGCTTAAACGAATGCAGGCTATGGACGCTTAGCATTGTCGCAGAGGCACTCGAGTTAAGACTGTTATGGCGTGTTACTGGCAATGGGAGAGCGCTAGATTGCAAACTGGTTGCGACAAGCTCTGGATAAGTATGGCTGTCTAGGAGATATTCTCTAGCTCAACAATACTCGAATCTCACCGCTCGTGCGAGGGAAAATGTCCCTCAACCTTCTTGCCGGTTCTTCTTCCAAGCCATTCTCAGTCTCAAGCAACTTATCCGCCGCAATGATTTTACTTTCAACGAACTCAAAATCTTCGCAAAACCTGTCAGCTGCTTCCTCAGTGATGTCCTGTATTATCTTCGTGCTTTTTAGCCGCTTGATGTTTTCTGTCGCATCCATGAGCGCGGAGGGGAGGAAGTCATCGAGCTGCTGGCTTGTTGTAACGAGAAATTCGGGTTTAAAAGGTTCAAGTGACCCAAGAGATGCTAAGCCATCCGGAGAGTTAGATAACTCGCCCAGCGCGTTTAGGAGAGAATCTAGTCCCGATGTATACGTGAAGTATCGATGCTGGTATCCTACAAGCCTTGAAGCATGTTCTTCGATTGTATCATCCATCTCGCTCACGCGACCACCAGCGAAGGAGTAAGGAGATAATACTGCCTTTGCGGCTAGTAAACAGTTGATGGCAAATATATCATTACTCGGGTCTGACTGTCTCTTGTAAAGGTTCTCGCACCCGCTCAAGAATGGGTCCAGAGCTTCCGCTAGAACCGACTGAAAGCCTTGATCTCGGTTGTCGACTGCTGCAATGGACGTGTCGTAACTTTTCGCTAATGCTTTAAGCATCTCGAGAGCCTCTTCAAGGAACTCTGGAGCCGAAAGGTCGGCTGGGGCAACTGCCAGTTCGCTCTGCACGGCAGCGACATGGTCTCTCATGTTTGTACGGAACTGCCTCATAGCCGACTCTTCTAGGCCAGTAAAGACATCCAAGACCTCAGATTCTCCACCAAGCAATTTTGAAAACGTGTTCTTATAGAATCCAATTAGGTTCGCAATCTTGTACGCCAGTGTTGCATCTTCATGGCTTTGTATGACTTGTTCTGTACGCTGCCGCAGCAATCTTGCAACTCCATTCAGGTCGCGACTAACAAGTTGATTCAATGCTTTTCTGCCGTCGAATATTTCTTCGTCTCCTTCAGGACGGGACCAAGGCTCACTCTCAAGACCAGCTTGAATTCCTCTGGCGATTTCATCCCCTTCAGATATGAATAAAACCTCAAGAGCTTCCCTTTCAGAGACAGTGGCCGAATGAGCCCATGCTAGCATATCACCAACGTAGCGAAGGGGGTCGTGAGCATGGAATTCTATTGGCTTCGTTGAAGGCATACTCTGTGTATCAGAAGTGGAACCTGTGAGAGCAGTGTAGAAACAATCCGAGAGAATCTGCTCGCGTGCCTCCGCGAAGAAGTCCAAACAACTTTGGAAAAGAGTAGGTCGTTCTGCAAGAACTCGAAGAGACCTTCGTATTGATGTATTGATCTGGGGATTTTCCAAATCCAAAGTTTTGAACTCACGATGGATCCAGCGATAGAGCTTTTGGAAGGCAGCATTCAGTTGCTTCGAGCTTTGCTCAAGGATTTCCAGTCCTAGTCTTTGGTCTTCTGTACCCAAGAGCACTTGGCAGTCATGGTGGATTTTTTTAACTCTCGTAACAGTATGGAAAAACTCTTCGTTAACAGGCTCAGCTGTAGAGGTCAAAATTGTTGACTCTGAATCGGAAATGATAAAATGAGAATTAAAGGCATCTAGAATACGCTGCTTTGCCTCGACTTGTTTCTTTTGATTCATGAGGCTCGTTACTTCCTCTAAAACCGTTCCAGTTTCGCGATTTGCAGCATTGATGTGGCCTCGCATATCTGCACAACATTTGTTAAGGCTGGCAATAGCAGTCCCAATACGCTTCAGTTGCTACGTATCTAGTTAGCAATGAAACACATACTACTAAAAGAGATTACCTCTGCGACTTGGCCAAAATCCTTCACAATTTCCCCATTACATTGAATTACTTCCTTCTGAATGTCGAGCCTCAGCTGGCGCCGAGTTTCTGGCGTGTTTCGAATGCCTTGGGCATCGAGAGTTTCTAAGGCATCACGAATATCAAGATCTGCGTATGATGCTGAAAGCACGCTTGTGATTCTACTTGACAGCGCGTTGGAGCTACGTGTAGAAACACCAACTGATGGAGTTGTAGGAGAAAGAACATCTTGAGAAATTGAAGAGGCACGCTCCTGAAAATAATTACTCGCCATGTTGGGGTTTTTCCTAGACCGCTGCGAGTTGCTTTGATTTGGGAATGCAACGGAACAACAGGTTACCTGATTCCGTTGGTGCGGATTTTCAATCGGTCCGCAAGCTGACTAACTACATTTGTGCGAAACCACCGGAATCACGTCCGAGGCACTTTCCCAACGTTTGTTACCCGCTCCGACAATATCTACGATTTTCCCTATACTCGCGGTTAAATTGCTTAACCACAACGGCTTAAAATACTACTAAAAGTTCATCAATTAGAGAGAGGACCCAATTATTAGGTCTAAATTAGCCTATACCCCCCTAGAGCCGTGCTTATTTTCGCCAAAAAAAAGTCGTTATTAAGGTGTTAGCGACTCAGTCAATCGAGGCATGAGCACAGTAAGGAGGACGCATGCAAGCCTGTACGATTGGATTGTCTATAAACGAGGATCTAAAGCTAGAGAAAGGAAAGGAGAAGAAGAGCAGCACCGGTCAAAGTAGGGTTCTTTTATGCGGTCCTCTAGTCACGTAACCGCAAGTTCTGCCAAGTTCTACCAGTGCCGTAATATTACCCCCCCCTTAGTAAAGCCTGCCCTTAGGCTTTATATATCCATATTATACTTATAGGGCGTTCTTATCTTTATATTCTTCTAGTAGCTTATTATCTTTACTATGCTAGCACTCCATTTACTCGTCTAGGTACTTTAATGGCCCTAGTTTGTTAGGGTAACAGCTATAGAATTCTTAAAGCTTATAGGGACTACCAATAAAGTTCCATATAGGGTACCAAGTAGGATCTAGGTTATAGCCTTTCCAACTAACGCGGTACTTTAGTATTCTCCTTACTAGCTTACAGGCTAGTATTTCTTTAATTTCCCATTTATTGTCGCCGTTAACTTAAATTAGCAGGGGAGGTTCGTTCTTTTATCCAGGCAATAGGTTATTTACGGCCTTTTATAGTTTATCCGGCAAGAATTTAGGGTAGACCTTAATCAAATCCGGGAGCTTTAGTTTATATAAGTTGCCTATCTTCTTAAGGACCTTATATAGTCCTACCATCTAATAGTCTAGCTTATAGCTAGGCCATTCTATCTTCTAGTTCTTTATTATTACCCAGACCTTATTGCCTTTGGTAAAGTTAGGCTTACGCCTATACTTATTTGCCTACTATTCCATTAATTTCTAGGCCTTTTTTAGGCTTATATAGGCTACTTTCCAGGCTTCTTCTAAGCGTTTAGTATAATACCATGCTTCCTTATAAGATAGTTTTTTGCATATAGTCTATAGCCCTTTCGGTCTTTCCTAGTTAAAGCTTATATAGGGTAAATACTCTATTTCTAGCTAGATAGGTGCAAATCCTATAAAGTTATAGGGTAGGGTAGCCTAGGCATAGTCTATTAGAGGTAGCAGTTCGGCCCAATTATTTTAAAAGTAGTTAATAAAGGGTTAGAGTCTCTAGTCTAAATACTAGTTTATAATCTCCGTCTAGCTATCTGTCTAGGGGTAGTATACTATAGAAAGCTTTAGCTTAATGCCTAAGATCTAGGTAAACTTATTCTAGAAGGCCAATATAAACTACGGCCTATATATCTAGTAGTCCATAAATTTAGTAGATATAATAGATATACAGGTAGGCCGCCTCTTTAGCATCAATATTCTTATAATAGGGAATTAAGAACGGGCGCTTGCCAAAGCGGTCAACTAGAATCATAATTATATCGTATCTATCGCGGTCTACAGGTAGCTTATAAAAATCTATAAAGATATACTACTAGGGGCGTTCTGGTATTAGAAGTAGTTTCAACAGTCCTAGGGTCTTATCTTATAGAATTATAGACCCATGGTAGTCATTATAGTTTCATACATAGCAATTAATATCTATAACCATTCCAGGCCAGTAGTAACGGTCGCCAATAATCTTATAGGTTTTATTTTTTCTAGGGTAGGCCATAGAGACTTAGGTATATGCTTTAGCAATAATCCAAGTCCATAGGTTCTATTCCTCTGCTACTATTAGCTATTTATAGTGCTTAAGCAGTCCGTTTTTAAGGGATTATGGGCTTATAGCGTCCTTTATCTTTTTATAGTACTTCTATAAAGAAGGGGCTATATAGTTTGCCTATAGCAGTTTATTAATAAGGTTAAGTTCTATAGAGTTAATAGGACAAATATTAGCGTCTAAAGAGTCTATATTTAGCTCTGCCCGTATCTAGGGGTTAAGGTGTTCTTATAACAGTTTACCAGCACTACGCTAAGACATAAGATCGTCGCCTAAGAGGCTCCGAGATAGGATCTACCCTACCCTTATATATCTCGGATATAGTTAAATATTAAATTATAGACTTCGGAGTTCGGGGTCTACTTTTATGTATTTAGTTCACTTAATTTCCATAGATTTAGAATTAAGTTGCTTATTTAATCCTTATACTGCAAAAGCTTATAGTTCTAGTTATAATAATGTCTAGGTTTATAACAAGATCTTTATAGCCATTTAGTTATCTAGGTCCTATTTATGCCTTATAAGGGCGTTTATATAATTTATAGCGCCTAGCTAGTACCTAATTAGGAAGTTAAACTGGGATAGGATATCCGCCTAGTATACCTACCAGGCTATAAGGGCCTTTATTATTATAAAATATTCTAAGGCCTTATAATTGGAGACTACCTAGATAGGCTTAGGGGTCCCTTCTAGCTATATACGCTAGTACTAAAAGCTAGAGATAATAGCCAGCATTTTTTTATTATAGATATAGTAGTTCAGCTTAGTATCTACTATAGTTTTTAAATAGTAAGCAATAGGGTGCCATTCTTAGACCCTTAAAGGAATTACAGGACAATACCTAAATTTATAAGCCAGTTAGTAAGGTTAAAAGTTTAAAGCATTAGTAGATAGTAGAGCAATAAGAAACTATATATTACTAGCAGTAGTAGAAAGGATGGGGTTACCACACAGATAGAAAGAATACCTGTTGGTAACATAGGGTAAATCACTAGTCCTACTTAAGTAGATACAGTGACGTTATTTAATAATGCATAATTTTAATTAGAATGAGGAAGGACGAAGAGCTTAAGGCTCCTCGCTACGCTAGTGCCGCGACGACACGTAACAACCGCTTACCTTATTCCCGACACTGGCAACTCTTCTTTTATAGTTGCTATCTATATACACTTATAGATTACTACTATACAAAGATACTAAGCAAAGAAGAAGAAGAAGAACGTTGGGGGTTAACGCGAAGGCGAGGGGCCGTCAAGGCACTAGTAGTAAGCGAGCTAATAGCGATTTTCTATACTGGGTATGGAAAATCCTAATTAGCTAGTTAAAATCAGGGTCTGCAGAATGTTATACTCTTACTCCCTTTTAACCTAACCTTTAACCTATATATATAGAGTGTTTATATTAACAAACATTTCTAGAGCCTTATTTAGGTTTGCCTTTATTATTACATCTACTAGGTTATCTTGGCTATTAATCTATTAAATCTTAAAGAGTTCTTACCGTTTATAGGATTGCTAAAGTGCTATAATATTAATTATAAAGCGCTTCTTCTTTATAGTACTAAGCTTAACTAAGTACTTATAGAGGGAATATAAGTTGGTATATATAATTATAGGGATAATAGGAAGTTTGAGTTAATTGTAACGGTTTGTCTACATAGCTACCATCAAGGCGTCATCGGTCACGGATCAACGTTGCCCCAACGTTGCCCCGACGACCGAATATGTACATAGTCGTCTACCGCGCCCCTTTCTTTGAGCCCTTACCTTAGTCTATTCATAATATAGCCCCTTATTATTGCTTAATCTATCGGATCGCTCCCACGGAAAGCTAGCCGTAACATTAGACTAAGGTCAACCTCAACTGGCCTATAGAGGCGACATAATACTAGGTCCAACGGTTAAACGCATAGCCAGATAGAGAGCTGTTCTACTACCACAACTATAAACCAATTAACCCTCTAAGCCCTGCTTGAGGTAGGCAATTGCGACAGCGGATTAAGCAGCTAAAAGAAGAGACTACAGTAATTAGATTAAAAGGATTACCCCAATTATAATCTTAGTAGCAAGAGTTGCCTAAGAAAGCAAAAGAGACACTATGGCAAAAAGGAGCGCGTCAAGGCCTAGCGCGCTAGAGATAGCTACCGACCTAACGCTGGCAGCATGTGAGGAACCCGTAGACGCGTCACTCGAGCCGCTGGAGCTCTAACCGTACTACGGCGAGACGGAGCTCGCGGACGATATGAAAAGCAAATAGGACCGTCTTATAGCGCAATTGGAAGACGACGAGAACCCTACATACTTTAAAATAGAGATAAAGAGAGAGTATATAGCCGCAACCACCTAAAGCCTAGCCGCGATCCCTATAACCGAACTTATAGAAGAGCTGAAGCTCCAGGGAATACAAAAAAAGGCAATAGAATAGCAGATCGCTATATTATAGCGTCTTGCAAATAACCACGCGCATAAGGCCCTTAATGGGAAAGAGGAGGCCAAGGTAAAGATAGTAGAGCTTAAGAAGCACTTAGATAACAGGATAGACGAGCTCCGCAAGGCCAATCGGAAGATATTAAGGATGGGCCGTAAGGTTACTATATAAGCCCTAAATTGGGAAGACAGCGAGCGAGAAAGCACACCGTTACAGACAATATAAGAAGGGACACCACTCTCTTAGACAAGCAGTGTTACGGGCTTAAGACATATAGCAAAGTTTCTAAACCCACCTACGCTAATAGATGGGAAAGAGCCTACCTATTATGCCTAAAGTGGCTATGTATAAAATAAGCTTTAATCTAATGTAGACTGGTTCTATTAAGACAACCTAAATTAGGAAGAGGATGCAAAAGTAGCGTATATTAAAACGCGTGTAGAAGGCAAAGCTTATAATCACCTCTTACCCTACCTAGAGGCAGAGCGCGATATGGAACGCAACCCTACTAGTAAAGAAGTACTTAAGTTCCTAAAGAACATCTTTAAAGACCCAGATCGCCGTATTAAGGCCTAGTAGGAGCTTAAAAGCCTTAAGATGCCGTACCTAGGAGACTTTAACGATTTCTAATTTAACTTTATACAGCTAGCAAATATCTCAAGGATGCCACAAGATTAGTGGAAAGAGGAGCTTTATAATAAGCTTTATAACAGCCTACGCGTCTAAATAGAAGTTAAGGTGGTAGATGAAGACTGTGGCTTTTAAGCCTATTATAAGACTGCCTAATAGTACGCCTAAGGTCTAAAGCAGACAGGTAAGGAATAAAGTAACCGTAGAGCAGCCTAGGCTAGTAAGAGAGCTTCTACTAAAGGCGCTGAAGAGACTAAAGGTCCTTTCTCTTCCTAGTAGCCTCTAACTCTAGCACTAGCCGTAAAAGCGCCAGTTACCTACTTTAACTATAGTAAGCAAGGATACTACTCTAATAACTATATAGCGCCAAAGAAGACGGAAGCTAAAGCAATTAACTAAAGTGAAGAGTACGAGATAGTTACTAACTTAGTAAAGTTAGAAAATAAGTAGCTTTAGGAGAAGTCTCCTACCTAGAGCAGATTGGAGCAATTAATACAGCGCCTGTATAGCTAAAGGAGATCTTAGGAGGCGTAGCCCTTATAACACTATACAGGATCGCGCTAGGCGGCGTGGCTCTTAATATAATAAGCCTACTTAACTCTAGTGCGGGCGGAGAGGCCTTTATACACTATAAGCTACTGCTAATTATTAAGCAATAACTGTAACCAAAGCTCTATAAGATTAAAGGATAAGGAGTCGCCGTATCTAGCCATAATAATTAGTAGATAGATATAATTAGATAGCTCTTTAAGGCGAACCTAGTTATAGACGGTTAATGAGTCCCTATATAGTTTCTATTCTATAATACAGGCCGCCACAATCTTCTTATTAGCTGTAGGTGGTTTAAGAAAACTAGGGCCCTTATTAATTATAAATACTGGGTCTTAGTATGGCGAACTAAGAAGAACTACCATAGCAGACAGGACGTAATTATACCAAAAAAGGAGCTCCTACCCCTGCCAATTAACGAGGATTACTAGAGAGATGTAAATTAAAGAGATATACTGCTAGATTAAGAGTCCAAGTCTACCCCCTAACGCATCCTTAAACGTATAGTCGTGATTAGTAAACTTTAAGAGAAGAAGTTCTCTACTAAAATTAAGCTAGAGGGATAGGCTAAGCCAAAGCAAGCCAAGCGGACCCTATATAACTATAGGCATACTTAGAAGATCGATACCCAAGATGCAATTAGAAAAATGGAAGACCAGCTCTACCCTAGGCTAGCTTTACCGTTAAAGCTAAAAGTAAGGAGGCCTTTATCTACTAGGGAGTTTAGAGCAGTAGATATCACGCTACTTAAGGCAAAGAACTTCCTACAAGGAGCGAAGCATAGGGATATAGTAATTAGATGTACCAGCCTCTATAAAATAGACTAACTAATAGAGGATAAGAAGGCACAAGACGCTCTACCTAATAATAAGGAAGAACTTCGCTGGCTTGTCTATGAAAAGCTGCTGTAGCCCTACTAAGAATACGCTAACTGTTTCTCAAAAGCTATATCTAATACGCTACCACTGTATCGCAAGGGGGTAGACCACGATATTATTCTTAAAGGTAATAGCCGCGATCTAGCTCCTAGCCCGCTATATAATATATTGCTAGAGCAGCTAGAGCTTGTCAAGGTCTACCTATAGGAGCACCTATAAAAGGGGTTTATTGTACTAAGTGACACACCCTTTGTAGCTCTAGTTCTATTTGCTAAGAAACTAGAAGGGGGGTAGCGATTCTACATTGACTTTTAAAAGCTTAATATAATTACCAAGAAGGACCGCTACCCGCTGCCATTAATTAAGGAGACGTTAACTAGGCTATTAAGAGCTAAAATCTTTACTAAGCTAGATGTTCAATAGGCTTTCTACCATATATAGCTGAAGGAAGAGGTAGAGGAGTTAACTACCTTCCGTACAAGGTACGGATTATATAAGTACCGCGTCATACCCTTTGGACTATATAACGGCCCTGCGTCCTTCTAAAGATTTATTAATAACGTCCTTTTTAACTACCTAGACGATTTCTATACAGCCTATATAAACGACATCCTTATCTACTTAGATAACCCGCTAGAGCATAAAGTCCACGTTAAAAAGATCCTATAAAGGCTTCAAGAGGCAGGCCTACAGGCGGATATTAAGAAGAGTGAGTTTAATGTTATGGAGACGAAGTTCCTAGGTTTTATTATTAGTACTAATAGGATCACTATAGACACCGACAAGCTAGCTATAATTAAGGATTAGGAGCCCCCTACTTTTATAAAAGGGGTGCAATTCTTCCTAGGATTCTGTAACTTCTACTAAGCCTTCTTAAAGGATTACGGCCGAGTTACACGACCGCTTAGTAAGCTTATAAAAAAGGGAGCGTAGCACTTACTGGGGGAGGAGGAGTTTAAAGCCTTTAAGCGAGTTAAGGCCCTTATGCTATTGGGTAGTGTAATAAAGCACTACTTACCGTTCTGAGATACCCGCGTGGAGACTAATATAAGTGATGGAGTAGTAGCTAGGGTACTAAACTAGCTGCAAGACAATAGGACTTAGAAGCTAGTAGCCTTCTTCTTAAAGATAATGTCCCCTAAAGAGATGCGGTATAAGATCTATAATAAAGAGATACTAGCAGTAATAAAAGGCCTATAGAAATAGCAAGGTCACCTTGTCGGCCTCCAGCGTATACCCTTTACAGTAATTACGGACTATTAAGCCCTTAAGTACTTTATAACCAAGAGGCTGCTAAATCCATAGTAGGCCTACTAGGCGGACCTACTAGCTGATTTCCATATACGGATTACCTATAGGCTAGGCACGGCGAATATAGTAGCTAATACCCTATTACGAAAGCAAGAGGACCTAAAGACGCAGAAAGAGAATGACGTAGCTATACGCACTATATACTTAATTAACCCCGCCCTTACAATTGCTATACTAGAGGAAACCTCTAGGGACCCCCCAGTGGCAGCAAATCGCGAATGGGAACTATACGAGCTGGTTAATTAGGTCCTCTAGGCCAATCAAACTAGCGAGTCGCTAGTAGGGCTATATTAGCTAGCTAAGCAAGACCAGAAGGGCTGGAAACTCTAAGGAGGGCTACTAACCCGCTTTGGCAAGCTAATGGTCCCTAATACTAACTGCCTCCGTACCTACCTCATTATAGAGGTATACTCTCGCCAGGTAACCGCTTACCTAGGCAAGACAAAGACTAGGAAACTTATAGTAGACTAATACTATTAGCCAGGACTACCCTTAGACTGCGATACCTATATAAGAAACTGCAGGGCCTATAGGAGGACCTATATACCTTAGGATAAAACCCCAGGCCTACTACACCCCCTACCAATTAGTAAACGCTGCTGGCAGCACGTCTCTTTTGATTTTAAGTCCTTCCTAACGGATAAAAAGGGCTTTAACAACGTCTTTGTAGTTATTAATTAACTAGGCAAGAGAGCCTTCTTACTACCCTACTATAAAACTGCTACTGTAGCTAACATAGTAAACCTATACTACTAACATGTTTGGCGCGTGTACGGCCTCCTAGAGACGGCTACATTAGATTAAGGACCCCAATTTATCTTAGCCTTTACAGACAAGCTATATAAACTAACCAGCGTTAAGTAAAAGCTCTCTATATCCAGTTACCTATAAACTAATGGTAATACAGAGGTACTAAACTAGTATATTAACCAACGCTTAAGGCCCTTTATCAACCACTACTAGGATAATTGGTTAGAGCTCCTCCCCTATATAGACTTTATATAGGTAATCTTACTATATAAATCTACTAGCTTCGCACCATACGAGCTAGAGCTAGGATTTAAGCCAAGGCTTCACTTTAACTAGGAGGAACATATATAAGCAACCTCAACACCTCGTAAGAAGCTGACACAACAAAAAGCTTAGGCTTTTATATATAGGACCTAGGACGCAGTCAAATGGGTAAGAGACAACCTAGTAAAGGCCTAAGAGCGGCAGACAAGGCAAGCTAATAGGCACCATCGCGAACCAGACTTTAGAGTAGGTGATCGAGTATATATTACTAGGAAGGGCTAGGCTACCAACTAATTAAGTATTAAGCTAGATAGACAGCTCGCAGGGTCCTATAAGATTCTAGGCATAAAAGGACACTTGTATATTATCAACCTACCCCTAAATATGAAGATGTCAAACGTCTTCCATACCAATCGACTACGAAAGGACCCAGATAACCCCCTACTAGGCCAAAACAGGGAGCCAGAGGAGCCAGTTCTAATTAATAGCGAGCCAGAGTACGAGATTAATAAGATCCTTACTAGTAGAACCTACCACGGAAGGCTACAGTATAAGGTTAACTGGGTAGGCCACGACCTGGACAACACCTGGTATAACGCAGACGGCTTTATCGGCGCCCCCTATAAGATTAAGACATTCCACGATAAGAGACCCCATAATACCGGACCACCCGTACGGCTGCAGTAATGGCTAGAGGCGTATTACAAGGACGTAGATCTAGAGCCCTTGGAGGAAGACAATAAAGTAGAGAAGGACGGAAGGGCAAGATGGACAAGGAGAGCCTGACTACAAGGATCGAGGGCGATCCTCCTAGCTTAAAGGGGGGTGATATGACGGTTCGTCTACATAGCTACTATTAAGGCGTCGTCGGTTACGGATCAACGTTGCCCTAACATTGCCCCGACAACCGAACATGTACATAGTCGTCTACCGCGCCCCTTTCTTTAAGCCCTTACCTTAGTCTATTCATAATATAGCCCCTTATTGTTGCTTGATCTATCGGATCGCTCCCACGGAAAGCTAGCCGTGACATTAATCTATAATTATCTTTAGGGTAGTTCTAATTGCAATTACTATATTAACTCTGCTAACCATTCTATATATCTCTAATACTAGAACGCTTTAAGTAACGCACTTACTCTTATTTAAGCTCTAATAGATAAGATTGCCGTAGATTATAAAGTTATTCTCTCTAGTAGATTTGTTTGTAATAATAATTTTATATCCTAGCTAAAAGCTAAAATCTTTATTATTTATAAATAATCTATTAACAAATATAAAGAGCTTAGTGGTAGGAAGGTTAATAGGTATATAGAGTAGTCCCTAATTAAGATGGTTTATTTGCTAGGAAATGCGCTTATTTAGGGTAAGAACGTCCTCCTTAGTTAGTTTTTGGTATTAAGCAGCAATAGAGAGATTAAAGGAAGCCTTAGGTTAATAGATAAAAGCAATATAAGCTCCGCAAGCGCGTTGCTCTATATATCCTTGCTTTAGAAAATTAACATTAACAATATTAATCTTCTTACCTTAACCTTTCTAGTATAAAGTAATAGAATCCTTATTTAGGGAGAGGATGCATCTATTAAAGAGCAGTAGTATTATTAAGTTAAGTCTTTCCTTTAGCTTTGCTATAAGATTTGCCTTTACTAGCTTATCTTCTTTAAGAGCTAAGAATTGGCTGTCTCCTAAGATAATTATATTATTAGTTTATATACTGATAATTCTAAATGGAGTTCCTATAGTTATAATAAGAAAGCAGGAGTTAAATATAGAAGTAGTTATTAAAAGCTTCTCTTTATGGTGCTTACTATAGGTAGCCCACTAGTAAGTTCCTGCCTTTGCAATTCTATATAATGGCTTAAGTATAACTATAATTGTATCTTTAGGATATTGGTAGTGAATTTGCTCTAGAAGGTATACTAGTATTAAATGCTAAAGGCGCGTCTTTAATTGGGTATAGGCCTAAGTAATATCTTATAAATAAACCACCATTCTATTCTTTATTAAGGAGGGAGCTAGCGTAATAATAACTTGCTAACTAGCTTGTTAAATTATAGGGGATTATATAAGAATTACTTCCTTGCTATTATTGTTATAGCCTTAAATAACTAGCCTTAACTTCTTAAATGGGGTATTAGTAGCTTTGCCTTTAATTTTATTAACTATTCTTAACTTAAATATATAAACTCTATCGAACTTAGTAGGGTTATATTTCTTAAATTTAAAGACTCCTCTCATAATAAAACCGTTAATTTTTTGCTTATTAGATGCTTAGAAAGGGGCTCCTAGAGTTATAATACGGCCTTCCTTTTAGAGTTATTTTATAAGCTTAAAGTCCGCCTTCTCTTTAGCTGTTATAAAGGCCATTAATAACTTAACTCTACTCTTAATAGCGGCAACAAATTACTCTTTAAAATTAATAAGATATTAGCAATTTTGTGATTCTTTTAGGCGACCACTACCGCATTATAGTTGCGGCATATCTACTACAATTATATTAGAATTATAGTCGCCTTTTAGAGCACGTTAATTATAGTTCTCCTTTAAGGTATCCTCTATAGCATCCTATAAAGGCTTAAAACTATCGTCCCTATAGTAGGGCTTAATAATAGTTAAGCGGAATTAAGTGGATCTATAGGGTATTTAAAGAGTGTAAGTTTAACCATTAATTATAATAAGTTTATATAGGCCTAACTAGCCTCCCTTCTTACGCCATACCTATACTTTAGATTGGAGTGGAGATCTGTTATTATTAAGGTGTTTAGACCGTTTCTTATTCTTAATATATTGCTAACCTAGCGTATAGCGTAGATGCGGCGCACCTCCTTTATTACCTTATAGATAGCCTCAGCTTATTATATAACGGATAGAGATAGTGGAGAATTATTAGTTATTTAAGGGTAGGCGCTAAAGACTAGTAGTATAGGTATAAGCCTATTTAGGCTAGCGGAATCGTTAATAGCCTTAATAGCTATCTGTAAGATAAGCTCTTTACTAGCGCCCTCTAGTTCTAAAGAAATAATCTTATATGCTTGGCGTAATAGCGTATAATATTGTTCTACTTTTTTAACACTATTATATGCCTTAATAGGGACTTCCTTAACCTTAATTTCTATTACCTTTGCCTATTACTAAAACTCTGTAAATAAGAAGTTCCCTTTTATATTATAAATAACTTAATTAGAGGGTTCTAGGTAGATATTAATCTAGTATAATTAAAGAGTATCCTATGTGTTCCTAGCTAATATATCCTTTAGGAAATATGCGGCTTAGAAAAAGGTTAAGAGGTTAACAACTTAGAGTACTAGCTTGCCGCTAAGATATATAATATTAATAATAATACAGAAGTTAAAGTTATAGTTATCTTTAAGGGTAAACTTAAATCGGCTAGGGGACTTCTAGTTTATTTAGTAGTAATAGCAGTACTTTATAAGATGCTTAATTATCTTAGCCTTAACTTTATAACCTGCTTACTAAAGAACCCTAAGTAATTTATAAACTAATAGGTGACCAAAGCAATGGTATAGTTAATATAATTCTAATTTAGTTAAATAGCTTTAAGCAACACTCCTTTCTAGCTGTTAAAGGAGCAACTAAGGGTAACCCTACTTATGTACAACAGGCACCTAATTATCTCCCTAAATAAGCATATTCTTAAGGTTATTAAGCTTAATGCCTAACTTATTTATATCTTGGATATAGAATAGAAATAGGGTGTTTGTGGGAATAATATAGAAAGTGATATATCCTAACAAGGTTTGGACCTTAATTGTACTAAGAGAGATTATAGTACCCTTACTAAAGTGAATTATATATTGGCCTGCTATTAATTAATGTAACGGGACTAGCCTAGTTACAGTAGGAATGTCTCAGTAAAATACTTGACAGATAGAACTTAAAGCTTTGACCGAATTCTGCCAAATTCTGCTAGCTTAATTAGCTTTTGCCAAGTTCTGCTAGATCAATCAAATACTACCAAAGTCCGTCCACGTGTGTATATGCGCACGCATTAACCAAGACCCCTAAACTGTTTAATTGCAAGATTCTCTTGTTATTCCTTTCTCTTCTTTACGCAACGTCTTATTCCTAGCAAGAGTTATATACCCTTAGATTTAGATAGAATTTATATTGTTCCTTTAAATCTTTTCTAAAGCCTCTTCGCGCCCTTACATTACGTTGTGTTAAAAATAACTACTATTAAAATGGCAAACAACCTTAAATCCCACGCGTTAACTATGAGCATTATAACCCTAGTTAGGGAACAGTTAACTACAATATAAGAAGCCTTTATAGATGCTTTAGCTTAGTAGCGGGCTATACTAGAAGCCCAGTATTAGCGATTAATAGAAACACTCCGCAAAAAACTCCGCAACGTTAATATACTTATAATGGAGACCCTAATAGTAACACCTACAAACAAAATTAAGATAACCGTATATAAACCTGGCCCATTAAATGCGAACCCTAAACTAGTAATAGTAGCTTAACCCATACCTATAACAAACCCAGTACCTACTATAAAATTAGAAAAGCTTCCTAACCCTCTGATATTTAATAAAAATTAAAATAACCTGCGTCCCTTTATAACTAAGCTCCACCTTAAACTTTTAATAAACTATAACCGATACCCTACCAAAGCTAGTAAGATTAGCTATAGGATATCTTAATTAAGCAAAGACGCTGCATAAACTATAGACCCATTCTTCTATAATAGCACCTTTATTAATTTCAAAATCTTTATCTCTTTGTTAGAACGAACGTATAATAACGCTAGCCGTAAACACACCGCTATTACTAAACTTAAAAACCTATAATAATGGAATTAAGACTTTACCAGCTTCTTTTTGGAATTTTTAGGCCTTGTTGGCGAACTGGATTGAAATAAAGCCGCTAAAGTTACTACTCTTTAATGAGCTATTTTGGATAAAATTAGAGTATAGTTAGTAGGTAGGGAACTGCTAAAGGACCTACCTAAATTTGCTATAATGTGTTAACGAATTAATAAGGACCTTTAATATAATAAATAAACTCATTCTCTAAAGCTAACTACGCCTTATATTTAAGACTTTACAAAACTAATATATACCCTAAAGCGCGACCCTTCTCTAAAACCTACGCACGACCCTATAGACCTTGACGCCACTTAATCCTACGCACCCTTAGGAACTGATAAACGAAGGACTTAAGCCACAAATAGAGAATGCTTTAGATGTGGCAGAAAAGGATATATCTAAAGGAATTGCCGAACTTACCCTTTTAAAAAAGTCTGCCGTAGTTCCTCCTGGTCTTTAAATCGCACCCACTTCTTAAATCGCACTTATTTTTTAAGCCGTACTTACTTCTTAACTTATATTTGTTCTATAAATTATACCTAGTTGTTATAAAGCATCTTATACTTAGCTAACTTGGAAAACAAATTGTCCTAGGGCCAAGTTGCGCCTTAGGATAAGAAGTGGAAGAGCACGAGTGTCTAGGCTCTTTTAGCGCTAATACATAACCTAACTCCCTTAATGTACTTAGCGAAATTCGAACACTTAGAAAATAGAAGGAGGTATAAATCCTTATAGACAGCAGAGCTACTAGTATAGGCTTTATTAATACAAACTATGCAAAAACCCAACGCCTAAATTTAAAGAAACTCAATAAGCCCTAAGGCCTACGAGGCTTTAACGGCAAACCCTTAATATATAGCAAATTAACGCACTACGCTCTTATAAAAATGTAGATAGGCGAACACCTTAAATATATTTCCCTATTTATAACACCCCTAAAGCAATATAAGATAATACTTAGACATGGATAGCTAAAACGGCACAACCCTTTAATTAGCTGGGTTAAAGAAACACTAAAATTCCATACAACCTATTGCCGAAGTTATTATTTAAAACACCACCTGCCCTATAAACATGTATAAGACTATTCAAATTTAATATAATATAAATTGCCCTTACTACAAACCTTAAACTAATATAACAAAACTATAACTGCTAATCGCAGTAAAGAATGCGAAGATGATATATTAAAACCCCTTAAAATTTGTATAATACAAGCCGCACCTTTTATTTCGTTAGCAAGAAAACAAAACCACAAAATCTTCGCTATAATAATAGAAGATATTAAGAAGGCGCTAGAACTAAAGTAGTATATTAACCCTTAACCTCTTATACCTAAGGAGTACCACGATCTAATTAACAAGTTTAAAAAACGATTTGTAGACCAGCTGCCCCCGTATTAGGATAAACACGATTTTAAGATAGAACTTAAACCTAGTATAATACTAAAGTTCGGTCTGCTATATGGTATATTATAAGAAGAACTGCTTATAATATAATAATACCTTAACAAGTATCTAAAAAAAGGATTTATTCGCCCTAGTTAATCTCTATTCGCCTTACCCATATTATTTATTAAAAAGCTAGGAGGAGGCTTAAGATTCTATATTAATTACTAAGCCCTAAATGCAATTATGATTTAAAACTGATATCCAATCCCCTTAATTTAAGAGACGCTTGACCGCCTAGTAAAGGCATGATATTTTATAAAGCTTAATATAGTCGCTGCCTTTAATTGAATTTACCTCTAAGAAGGAGATAAGAAGTACACAGCCTTTTATATATAATGGGGACTCTTTAAATACCTAGTAATGCCATTTAGTGTAAAGAACGGTCCCGGTATGTTTTAGTAATACGTTAATAATACACTCTATAAATTCCTTAATGTATTTATTACTGTATATATTAATAATATCCTAATTTACTTATCTTTGCTTTCTAAGCATTAAAAACACATCTAAATGGTCCTTAAACATTTTCGAGATATAGGTTTATAATGCGATATTAAGAAATGCAAGTTCTATATATCTAAAGTTATATACCTAGGCCTAATTATATCCTGCAATGGAATTAAAATGGACCCTAAAAAGGTCGCTGCGATTATAAACTGGGGAAGCCCTAGTAATATATAAGACATTTAAGGATTCCTAGAATTTGTAAATTTCTACTACTAATTTATTAACTAGTTTTTAAAAATTGCCTAACTATTAGTAAAACTAATAAGAAAGAATATAAAATTTAAATGGACTGCTAGATATAAATAAGCTTTTAACAACTTAAAATAATACTTTATAACTACTCTAATTCTTGCCCACTTCGACCCTAACCTTAAATGTGTCGTTAAAACAGACTCGTCTAATTATGCCCTAGGGGGAGTGTTATTATAATACAATAAGGACGGTAAGCTACGTCTAGTAGCCTTTCTCTTTTAAAAGCTCGCCCCTGCTGAATTAAACTATAAGATATACAATAAGGAACTACTTATAATTATTAGATGCTTTAAACAATAGCGTCTAGAACTTAAAGGATTATTGTTTCTAATACGTGTATTAACAAACCATAAAAACCTGCAGTACTTTATAACTATAAAGCAGTTAACGCAGCGCCAAATTTATTAGGCCAAATACCTCTTATAATTTAACTTTAAGATTATATACTAACTGGCAAACTTAATTAGAAGCCTAATATATTAATATAACGATTATAAGATTTACCTATAAACACCTCGGACAAACGGATTATAAATTAATTATAGATCTTATTGCCCCCCAAACGCTTTAAGAAACTACGTCCTATATTCCTAGATATGGAACTTAACAGAAATAAATTAAAAATCAATAAATAGAAAATAGAAATTAATAAGCTAATAGAATACAAATATAAGAACAACATATAGATAGCAGATATAATAAAAGCAATTTAAACAGGAAAATAATAGCATAAAGATATTATACTCGCCAAATGCGAAATTTGTAACGATCGACTATATTATTAATAGAAGATGGTAGTTCTAAATTCCGAACCCTTATAATTTAAGATACTCAAATTTATATACAATTCCCCTATAGTAGGACATCCTAGCCGTGCGAAGACTTATAAAATTATTTAATAAGTATACTACTGGCCTATAATGCACAACTACGTACGAAAATACGTTTGAGCCTGCAGAACATGCGTGCGTGGGAAGACCTCTTATATAAAGAAGTAAGGAGTACTTTAACCATTGCCAATTTCAATGCAAAGATAGCAAGATATCTTAATTAACTTCATAGTTAACTTGCCTAACAGTAATAGGTTTATGAATGTTATAGTAGTCGTTAACTGTCTTATAAAAATGTGATATATAATTCCTATGGACTTAATTAATGTGATATTAGTAGCCAAATATTTTATTAAGCATATCTTTAAGCTACACGGACTTCCTGATTTAATAATATCTAACTATAGAAGCTAGTTCATTTCAGACTTCTGGCAAGCTCTATATAAACAATTAAGCATTTAAATATAACTCTTAACTATATTTTATCTAGAGATAGATAGTTAAACTGAAATTACAAACACAATTATGGAATAATACCTATAAATATACTGCTCCTACCTACAAGATAATTGGGAAAAATGGCTGCCTTTAGCTGAGTTTACTGTAAATAATATAATAAACGTATTAATAGGCATGACGCCGTTCTATATAACCTATAGACAAGACCTCTAACTTGGATTTAAACCACAACCTAAAATTAACACAATAGGACCCATAATTAAACGGATTTAGTTAATTAATGCGCATAACTTTACTAATTAAATAAAGCAGTTAACGGAATTATTATAAAGTAAATTAACGTACGCTTAAACGGTACAGGAATAGCATGCGAATAAAGAACGAGCCCCCACATGGGACTTTAAGGAAGGTAACGTAGTTTACCTAAATACATAAAACCTAAAGACTTAACGGCCCTTAAAGAAACTTAATTAGAAGTTTGCGGGCCTATACTAAATTAAGAAGAAATTAAGCCTGTATGCTTATAAGCTTAAACTGCCAACTAAGATAAAAATATATCCAACGTTTTATATAAGCTTGCTGCAACCTTTAAAAGACGAACCTATAACTTATAAAGTGCTACCGCTACCTCCTGTAATTGTTAACAACGGTAACAGTTCTTACTTTATTAACTTAATTAATAATATACAATGGAAAACACGATCTAAACGATTTAAACTTCTTATTAAGTGGAAAGGATATAAAACACGAACCTAGGAGCTCTATAAGCAAGTTAAGACCAATGCGCCTTCCCTAGTAAAAGAATTCTATAAGGACTATCCTTCGCAGCCTACTCTAGCTAAATAAACATAATATAAAGGCAAATAACTACCACCTAACACAAATACACAAAACATAATAGCAGGAAACTTGAAATTAAAAAGAGCTTAAAGAATACTATAACGCTTATAACACGGTCATATAACGCGCAAGATGTTAAGGAACTTTAACTAGCAGTTAAAGTTGTCTAATTAGTTAGATTTGCCTTACTAAGACCTACTATAAAGATGTTAGTTTAGCTTACCGCCTTTACTGAACTAATAGCGATTTTCCATTTTGGGGATGGAAAATCCTAATTGGTCTATTTAACAATTAGAACTAGTAAAACTCTACACCGCCACCCAACGTAAAATACAACATAATAAAATTGTATTATTTTGGACCTTCGGCTAAAGGGGGGGTACTATAACGGGACTAGCCTAGTTATAGTAGGAATGTCTCGGTAAAACACTTAACAGATAGAACTTAAAGCTTTAACTAAATTCTGCCAAATTCTGCTAGCTTAATCGACTTCTGCCAAGTTCTGCTAGATTAATCGAATACTACCAAAGTCCGTCTATATGCGCACGTGCGCACGCATCGACCAAGACCCCTAAACTATTTAATTGCAAGATTCTCTCGTTATTCCTTTCTCTTCTTTACGCAACGTCTTGTTTTTAGCAAGAGCTATATACCCTTAGATTTAGATAGAATTTATATTGTTCCTTCGAATCTTTCCCAAAGCCTCTTCGCGCCCTTACAATTAGTTAATTTAAACAGAGCTATTAAGCTACTAAAGAGCTTAAACTTAAGGTTCTCCTACTATAGATACTCCTGTGGCTCTAGTATCTAGTATAATACCATAGAAGATATTTACCAAGTATCTGTTATTAAAGGAGAACGCGGAACTTTCCTTTAGCTTATTAAAGATATCTAACTTTATAATAGAATAGAGTGTAGATTAGTTATTAAGGACAGCGACAGTTTATGCGCCATTTACCTTACTATACTTAGTGAAGTATTGGTTAGGTGAGTAGTCCTTAATTTCCATATCTATAAGGAGCTATTTGGCCTTATTAACCTTATCCTTAAGATCTTTTTTGCCTTTATATTAAACCAGGAAGCTTTAGAAGTAGGCTATAGTAACCTTATAATTTCTAACGTTTTATGCGCTCTGGTGAAACTTATTATATACCTCTTTTTATTTGTTAAGAGGGTGCCTAGTTAACTAGCAATTTAGCTTCTTATAAATATAGTATTTCTTCTGTTAATTATTTTAAGATAAACCTCCACAAGGGCCTCCACAATTGCTTTATAGTTAACGTTAATTATACCCTCTACTATATCCCCTACCCCAGCTACTATATATTTAATTAGTCTAGTTATAATTATATTGGTTAGTCAGGTTAATTAAAGTAGGTTAGGGTTAGGTGTTAAATTACTATACTTCTTAAAAGCACAGAGTGGTGCTAATAGAGGATTTTAATTAAGTATACACTCCTTTATAAGTATTTGCAGGATTAAAAAGGGCAAGGTTATATTTTTTAATACCTTAGTATGTGCTAATAACTTAATCGCGTAGGCTAAAGTCCTCTTAATATAATTTAGATAAACTATACTAAATTATCTAAAGTTAATTAAAGAGCTTTTAAAGATAATTAAGTTAAGAGGCATCTAGGTTTATAGCAATAATTCTTAGAAAGGTAGTCTCTCTCTACTCTAATATATACTACTACTTATTCTCTTTTGTTTTAAAGTGGCATCTTATTTTATATATTATTTGGTTAAAATTATATCCTTTTCCTACTAAATAATTATAATAGAAGGTACTAGCACGGCCCTTAAGCATAACGGAATAAGTGTTATAATATTAGTTAGGTTCTAGTCTAACCTTCTAGTAACAGTTATAGAAGATGCGCAGCTTTAAATTAAGAATATTATATAGTTCCCTGCTAAACCTCTTCTCCTAGTCTAAATAAAGCTTTATAAGCTCTATAAGCATTTTTAAGGTGCCTTTAAGTGGTATTAGGCCACGTTAAAATTGCGTTAGAGATTAAGGTAGGGATTACTTTATAGGCTGTAGTGGAGATATAGATCTTAATAGAATATGGCATAGTACCTAATCTTGCTATAATAGAGTTTAAAGGTTATTAAATCGCGAAGCAAGGGGATTTTGCGCTTGCTCTTAAGGGGCAGTAATTAAAGTTGTGGGTTAAATTAGTAGAAGTAATGGATATAGAACGTAAAAACTTGTGCCTAGAGCAATGGAATTAGGACGCGTCTCTATTAGTATATTATTTGGATTCTATTATAAGTTGAGCTTCTTCTTATTGTGTAGTTAGTGCTTAATCTCTTATAGAGTCCATTTATGCTCTTCTTCTATATTAATAACTTGCTCTTAAATATTGTCTCTAATAGCACCCCCATCTATAGGGACAAATACTCTATTCTCCTAAAGGAAATTATAGAAGTCTTATATAATATCTTTCTTTGTAAGAGCCTATGTTTCCTTTATCCATCTAACAAAGTTCTCCTTTATGCAATACCATAGCATAGTATTATTGTATTTGCGGTCTATATAGTATGCTATACAGTGTACTAAGAATCTATTTAGGTCCTATTGCTTAGCGTTTGCAGGGTTAATATCTGTGTCTTATATCTCCGGGTTAATATCTTTCTTATAATACTTTGGGTAGGTTAACGCCATAATAGCTATTATTTTGTTAATAGAAAAAAAAATAAGAAAAATAAGGGTTATTTAACGGGGTATCGTACGTTAAAGGTAGGTAGGGTTTTTAGTTTTGTAGAATCTTATAGGTTTGCTGTTAAAAGGTAGGCAATTTAAGATATAGTTAACGCGTTTTAGACGTTAACTTAGGACCCTAGGTTTAGTAACACTTCTAACCTAAAGTACTTAACCAAATCTTTGTAAATGTAGTTGTTCTATATAATAGACATAACTTGGTATCTCCTAGTACTTAGTGACACTTCTATTACTAGTTTTCCGTAAGTCTAAGGTAGTACAGTATTGCTAGGATCCATTCCATATAAGCGTATATAGCACCCCTGTATGAGACTGTCTCTTCTGTTAAAAACCTTGCTGTTTTGTAGTTGTATATTTAACCACTAATCAGTGTTAGTAATATAGGGTAAATCACCAGTACTACTCAAGTAGATACAGTGACGTTATTTAATAATATATGATTTTGATTAGAACGAGGAAGGGCGAAGAGCTTAAGGCTCCTCGCTACGCTAGTGCCGCGACAATACATAACAACCGCTTGCCTTATTCCCGACAATACCTATACCTATTTATAATAATCTTAGGAGATCTAATAGCCTATAGAGGAGGCATTATTAATCTCAAAATAGGACCTATACAGTTAACTATTAAAGGAAGTGTCGGAATATATGGACAGAAGTTACGTGGTTATGTGTCGTTGTTCGTGTCTCTAATTAGTCATCCTTATAATGACTCATTAGCCCCCTACTTAGGCACCGCGATCCTTATGATCCTCTACTTTCTCTACCTATTAGACAAGAACAAATCCATCAGTTAATAGGCCAATTAAGTGCACTTGGGTAATACCGACATTGATCAATAGTCAACCTCACCGGTTGGCTATAGAGCAATAAGGTTCACTGCCGCCCCAGCAGCTTCGTTCGATCGCAAGCAGCATTCCAGTACCTAGCAGCAAAACCAGCACCCAGCAGTTCCGGCAGCACCCAACCCCAGCAGCTTAGAATATACGACAAATACGCAACGCACAAGACATTCTACAGCAGCAAATCAACCCCCAGTACGACCTCTTCACGGAGCGCCGTACCCCCAGCTCAACAGCATCAACCCCTAGTACAACCTCTTCACTAAGTGCCGTACCCCTAGCTCAACAGCAACAAACATCCAATAGCCCTCGGGCAGTACCCCAGCAGCTACCTCAGCAGCTACCTCAGCAGTACTACGGCAGCGCTCTAGCCGTACACAGCACACCAGCTTTTACAGCACCCAATATCCAACTACCTAACTGCTTTACGCAGTACCCTAGCGTAGCTACGCAACTCAGCAGCAAACCACTACCTAGTGTGCTTAGCATACAAACCAACATCCAACAGCCCTTAGGTAGTACCCTAGCAGCTACCTCAGTAGCTACCCCAGTAGTACTACAGCAGCGCTCTAGCCGTATATAGCATACCAGCTTTTACAGCATCTAATAACCTAGCAGTATTAGCAGCACCAAAACACCCAGCTACCTTAGACTTGCGGAAAACCAGTAATAGAAGTGTCACTAAGTACTGGGAGATACCAAGTTGCGTCTATTACGCAGAATAACCACGTTTACGAAGATTTGGTTGAGTACTTTAGGTTAGAAGTGTTACTAAACCTAGGGTCCCAAGTCAATGTCCAAAACGCGCCCCCCCCTTTACCTATAATCCCAACACCGTCTGCTACCTTCCTTGTAGATCTGCCACGTCGGAAATCACGTTAATAGCGCGCCTACAACGCCAGCGCGCTCCCTATCCTCTACCCTCTTGAATCTGCCGGCGTCTGCGGCAGCTATAAACCCTTAATGGCACTACCTTAACTTCCTAAAGGATACAAAAGCGGGAGCTATATGGCCACTGGGCGGCCTTGTTATATTAACATCTATAACAACAAAGCCCAATGGGAGTTTCCAACTACAACCGCTTATCAGACACAAATTTAGAATATACAAAACACGGTTAAGCAACAACAAGATAAGATTCATTAAGTACAGAGTAAAGACTTAGAGATGCGAACTAGGCAACAAAAAGAGATCTGTAAGCTACAAGCTCTTCTTAAAAAACAGTAAAAAGAGATCTAAGAGCTACAAACTAAGCAAGCTCCGTTAGCGCAAGCTCCGCCAGCTTTACCCTCTTCATCAACTAAAGCCAAGGAGCCACGGCAGCTAAGCTCGTATAAACCTCCGCAATCTTAAACCTGCGAAAAGTGCTCTACTACATTCCCTTCAGGTCAAGCGCTCTTTAGACATTTGCCAGATTGTCAACCCTTTAAGTGTACTAAGTGCGGATCTATATTCCCCTCGAATACTACTCTCCATAAGCACATTCGGGGATGTCGTCGTCCAAAAGATATAAACGGGAATTCGGGTATTAAGCTTTGTTAGGATAGAGGTCTACCAACTAAACAATTGTACCGTTACGCCTGCAATCCATCTAACGCTGGCACTGTACTGCCACATACCATCGACAAACTGATAGCGCCGCTATGCCTGCTATTATGATACTGATCGCGCCGTTACGCCTGCGATCCACCGACTAAACAATAGCGCCGATATGCCTGCTATTACGTACTACTACGACAACGATTGCGCCGTTATACCTGCGATCTAACGACTAGCTGATAGACCGAGCTCCGAACGTTCGACCTACTATCACCACTTGACGCTTGCACCGTACTGCTATCTACTGCTCTGCCTGCAGTAACCCAATTGACCTTCTGCTGCTTTGCCCGCAGCATTACTACCAACTTCTGCTGCCCTGCCTGCAGCAAACCATCTTCTGCTGCCTTGCTTGCGGCACTACAACAGACCTTTGCTGCTCTGCCTACAGCACCGCTACCAACTTCGACTGCTCAGCCTGCAGCTAACTAATACCTTGCTGCCTTCCTGTAGCGCCATAAGCAGTTTAACGCACAAAGAAAGAACTGCCAGTGTCGGAATATATGGACAGAAGTTACGTGGTTATGTGTCGTTTATGTCTCTGATTAGTCATCCTTATAATAACTCATTAGCCCCCTACTTAGGCACCGCGATCCTTATAATCCTCTGCTTTCTCTACCTATTAGACAAGAACAAATGTCGGAATCACCCAAGTGCACTTAATTGGCCTATTAACTGATGGATTTGTTCTTGTCTAATAGGTAGAGAAAGCAGAGGATCATAAGGATCGCAGTGCCTAAGTAGGGGGCTAATAAGTCATTATAAGGATGACTAATTAGAGACACGAACAACGACACATAACCACGTAACTTCTGTCCATATATTCCGACAGGAAGACTAGTTAAAATGTCTTTTAATATCCTACTGTTAGGAAAGGATAAGGCAATATTAGGAATACCTTAATTATAGGAGTATAATCTAAAGATTAATTAGGTTATAGGTTAGGTTAATATTAAGGATATACAGTAATGTAAAATGCGATAATAAACCAAGATAGTATAGTACTAAGTTAAAGCGATATATAAAGAGACCAAGGGAGGCTTAAGTTATATACTAAAGAGATACCATAAGTATAGCAAAAAACTATAGAGCCTAGAAAGTAAAAAGCTGTTAGAATATATAGCATAGGACTATAAAATAGAGTTAGAACTAGGAATAAGTTTAAAGTTCTTTCTAATCTATAAGCTTACTAAAGTTAAGTTAGTAGCGCTTAAAGAGTTTATCTAGGAAAACCTATAAAAGGGCTATATTAAACTATCGCAGTTATTAGTGGGATATCTAGTATTATTTATCCCAAAGAAAAACAGAAAACTTAGGATGTGTATTAACTATAGATAGTTAAACAGCATTATAAGAAAGGATAGGTATCCTTTACCCTTAATTAGCGAAATCTAAGATAGGATATGTAACAGAACCTTATAGCAAGAACTACAGTGGGTCCTGTTATTGGGCCGGGTATATAGATATAAATAGGTCAACAACGTAATAACAACTAGTAGAGTGGTTGCCCAACAGATTAACTCCAATTGTATTCTAAGATTTACTACAAAGAGAGAACTATCTATAGTAGGGACTGAGGTCCTTTAAATACACAACCATACTCCTAAGAAATCCCTTCGCTCTATAAGGTATATATACTCTATCTACTCCGTTACAGATTATATAGATTATATAGATTATATAAATTACATTATATAACCTCGGCTACTATTCCTTATTATATAGTTCTACCAGATCTATCCTAGACTATACCTATATTAACTAACTAGCTTCCACCAACTTCTCTCTAAGTAGTTATAATATTGTACTTAAGCTATCTATAATACTATCTCCCTTCTCTTTATCTTTGTCCTTAAAGATTCCTAATATCTCTAAGTTATCTACTAGAGGTGTAATATCCGTTTAATTAATCTAGTTAATATTCTTATTTATTATACCTAAAGCTTCTTCTTCTTCTTCTATAGCTTGTTGGTCTTATACCATTACTGCAATACTATCTCTAGGTAAGATAATACTATCTCCATATTCTTGTTGTGCGAAAGAAGGGTTAGTTTATATCGCGCTAGTAAGTCCTTTGTCTTAACAATCTTCCTCTTACTTAGAGTGCACTAAAGCAAACATTTAATTATCTTATAACGTTTGCTCTATTTCTAACGCTAAATATACGCGTCCTATAACTCTTAATAGTCTTTAGGTTCCCTAAGTAACTTATTATAGGGTCTTATATTTAATCTACCACTAAGAAACTTAACGGTAAGCTAGCCTCCGCACTGCTTAAGGTTTAATAGGTCTTAGAAGAGTCCATATATATCCTTAAAGCTTAGTGTCTAGCTTATGCTTATCTTTAATATCTTTAATATATTTATAAGAAGGTTTATTCTAAAAAATAGAAACTTATTTAATAGGGTCTATCTAAGCTAGATAATAAAAGAACGGATTTTCCTTCTATAAGGGAAACAACTCTAAGTAGCTTGGCAATTGCTCCTCTTAGGTCCCCCTTAGGTAACTTATTCTTTAGCGATTCTTCTTTATTAATACTACCTAACCTACTTTCTTTTAATACTTCTATAACTTTCCTATAGCGTTCTTTAGGTTGCTTAGTGGTTCCTAGGTAGTCTTACTATAGCCTATCTACTTTACTTTATACTACGTTTTGTTATCTACGTCCTTGTAACTAATAATCTTTAAAACTTGCTATTTATCTTCTTCTTGCCCTCTATATATGTCTGCCTTGTAAACTAGTGGCTTAATATTCCTATATACTGGCTCTAGTATTGCGATATACTGTATAGGGTAAATTTTTATTTTAGCTAGTAGGTTTAACTTAAATATAACTAATAAAATTTTCTATGTAATTTTAAAAGGTCCTAGTCTAATATAGTCCAACTTTTTACTTAGTTGTTAACTCTTAAAATTTTTATATAGTAGCTATACTTTATCTCCCTCCTTAAAATCTGGTCCCTTAGATCTTTTAATATTATAGTACCTTTTTATTTACTCTTATACTAGTTTAGCTGTTTCCTTAAGGTCTATATAAAGATTTATTAAAGTCTCTATTCTTTCTTTAGCTGTGCTACTTATCTTCTTTACTTAATATGGCGATAATAATAATCTTAGCTTGTATTCATAATTTACCTTAAATAGTAATATTCTTATTTGTTCTTGTGGTGTTATATTATATACAAACTATGTAACTGGTAACAACAATACCCAATTATTCTATACATAATTAATATAGTGCCTTAGATACTATTCTAGTGTCTAGTTTAATCTTTCTATTTATCCGTCCGTTTGTGGATAATACGCTGTTAAGATTACTGCGCGGACTCCTTATTCCACTAAAAATACCTCCTAGAATACTGCTATAAATCTTAAATCTCTATCTAATACAACCTTACTTAGTGCTCCATATCTTGCGAATACTTCCCTAATATAGATTCTAGCGATATCTTCTACTAATATCTCTTCTATATATGCTATAAAGTACCCCTACTTTATAAGCTTATCTACTATTACTAAAATCGCATCGTGATCTTATCCTGTAATAGGATCTTTTAACTTTAGTAACTTAATAATAAAGTCCTATAATATGACTTCCTATAGTCTTTCTGGTATTTTAATAGGTTGTAGCCCTCTATACGGCTTATGCCTCGTTGGTTTATTTCTTTAGTAATTTAGATATTCTCTTATAACTTATCTCGCTAGCCCCCAGATTCCTTAAATAATATACTCCTCTTAAAGTCTTAATACTAAGCCTATAGCTTCATTGTGTCCTTAAGTTAGTCCCTTATGGAATAACTTAATAAACTCTTTTATAATAGACCTTGGAACATAGGTTGCTTCTCTATTTTTATACTATTCCGTATTCGGATCCTCTGCCTATGCTTCTTGGATCTTCTGTATCTATTTACTCTCTAGTAATTTATAGATCTGGCTTTCTCTTATTGCTACTATCTTAGGATAATTATACCTAATTAGTCCGTCTTAATCCTTTCGCAATAAAGCCCCTAACGGCTTTTTATTATTTTATAGTTTAGCTTTCCTACTTAAAGTATCTACTTGTGCATTATCTGTACCCTTAGTATACTGAATTTTAGATACTACTTAAACTAGAGCTCTTGCTGCACCCGGCCCAAAAAGACCAAAACCAACCAAAAAGAACCCTAAAAAATACCCAGAGAATCCCTCTAAGATGCCTACATCGCAGGGGAGGCATATATTAAACGACAGTGGTTCGCACTTACGCGCGACCGCCAGAACCACGCCCAGCAATAGCCCTCCACAACAAAAACGGGCGAATACCACATTATAAAGCGGAAATACCTCTATTAAGAAGGCATCTGACAAAATATAAAGCCTATTAGACGCGTCTAGTATCCATAATTATAGGGGAGTAACTGTTAGCTATAACAAACTAATATAGCTAGTAGAATGGCTCCACCAGTCTAGTATCCCTTAGGCGCCTCTTTAGTAATCCCTTAATTAAATCCTCTAACGGCTAAGTAAAATTAAAAATAAATAAAACCCCTTTTTACCGGCAAACCGCACCTAGGCCGCTATAGCTATACTTTTATAGTATAGGGAACCTAATCCCCTTAAGACAACAACTGGGCATATAATTATAATATAACCAAATATAGAAAAAGTAGAGGGGCTTAGGGGATAATTAAAAACAGAAGTCCTTATAAAGATTTATAAGGAAGTTTATAACGCCGTTATAGTTTAACACCTAAAGAGTAGAGATATTAGAGTTACCCTAAAGGACTAATAGGTAAAGGAACGAGCTATAAGGGTAGGGGATAGGCTAGGAGAATATATTAGCATAAAAGTGCTCTATAAAGACTACCTAGTTAAAGTCCTAGCGGTTCCTATAAGCCTTAGGGTAGAAAAGGGACGCCAGGTGAATAACATAGCAACTATATAGGAGATAGTAAAATATACAGAATACCTTATACTGGGACTTGAGATTACCTAAATCCAATAGCTTTAATAGGAAAATGTAATTTAAGCATATAATAAGAACAATGAGAGGATATAAGAGTCGCTAGAGACTTACTAGGGAGACGCTAGTTAAACGCATAGCTCCCTTATTATTAGCACATATATACTAGAAATGCAAAAACTTCTTATCTAAAAAGGAATAATTATAAATGGCCTTATATATAATATAAGGCTCTATAACCACAAACTACGCCTAGAATAATGCTATTGCTATATATAATAGGGACACACCCAATCCACATACGCAGCACAGGTGTGCTGCGGCCACTATATAGGCCCCTATAATATAAGACACTGCTTAAATTAAGACTAAATAAAATACGCAAACTGTCACCGAAGCACACATAAGGCGTAGAAGAGAGTAGACTATATTAAATATAAGAGACGGAAGGCAAGGGCTTAACAGCTATAGGAATAACTACACGCTAGGTTATATAAATAGAAACAACAAGCAATAAGCTAAGGGGATATAGGTGCCTTCCCGGCGTTCCCTACCTTTAATACTAGGGGGCTGGGCTAGCTATCCCAAGCCTTAACAGGCTAGAAGTGACGCTACGTAATATTACTAGACCAAACAGGTACATAAGGGTCACAGGGGATATAAGGGAGAGAATACCCTATAGGAAGACCCCTATAGACAGCTATAGCAAACTTAAGACCAGGACAATTAAAAATTAGACTAAACGCGGCAAGTCTAATATTTGCAGCTGACCTATAAAGGGTATAAAGCTGACTAGTAAGACTAGGGAAAGAACTGGAGACAATAACAGATTCGGATATAGAAGCGCTAGTAGAAATATAAGATACGGAAATAGAAAGCCCTATATAAAATAAGTAGCGACTAGGGTATAGATATAAGAGATAGAAGTTCTAAAAATCCTAAAGAAAGTAGAAATAGAGAAAGCAAAGAATAAAGAAAAGTTAAACGACCCTTACTAGGGGTCCGCCACCTATCCATTATATAGTATAACTGTGGCAATATAAACCACCGCCTTGTAGGGCCCCTACTAGACAGTCTAGACCTAGAGAAACACCATATTCTTGCTATATAAGAGCCGTATTATAATACCTATATATAATTAATATACTGCCCCCAAGAATTCTAGCTCCTATATAAACCAAAAGCAGCTATATGTGTATACTTTATAATCAGCAAGGCTGTTAGCCTGTCCTTATAGTTATAGTAAGCAGTTAACCTAGATATTGCAATTATAACAATCTAGATATATAGGGGACCGGTATAAATTATTAATGTATATAACCCTAGGGTTAAAGGGGTCCCATAAATAGAGAATATTATATTAATAATAAGCTTACTGGAAACTGAAGGCATAGAGTTTATCTTATTAGGAGATATAAACCTCTACTACCTATAGTAGGGGGGTATCTATGTCGCTGCTAAATAATAGGCAGAGTGCCTACTAAGAGCTATAGATATCTAGGGCCTTAAGCTAGCTACTCTCCCAGGAGCAATTATGTGGCAATAAGGCACTGCTAGAAGTATAATTAACCTTATATTTATAGACAATAGCCTATACCAGAGACTCGAAAGGTGTATCCCTAAAGAAGAATAGGCACTTACCTTAGACTATATCCCCATCCAAATATAGCTAGATTTGGATATTAAGGCGCAACTAAATAGTAAAAGATACGCAATAAGGAAGCTTAAGACAGACAGCTTCCTTAATATAGTTAAATAATAACTTTAAGACCTAGAAGAAATCCACCTAATACTAAATAAGCGAGGCTTATTAGCTACCCCTAAGGAAATTGACTAAAGACTAGAAAGGATCCAGGCAGCGATTAAAAATAGACTAGAAAAGTATTACCTGGTCTTAAAACCGGGCCCCTATACGCAATATATATAGTCTACATAATGCGCGGTTCTTGTGGCTAGCCAATAATAAGCAAGAAGGAAATATACAAGTAGCTATAACCCTAAAGATAAGAGATAATATAAAGATATAAAAAACCAGCTAAAGAATACCTTAAAAAAAGAAGCAAGAAATAACTAGAGACAGTTTATAAATAAATATACTACTAATCTAAGTATCCCCTATAACAAGGGCCTTTGGACCATGGCAAGATAGGTAAAGAAAAAGGTAGGATGCTTAGCAGAAGACCCACACCTATTACCCCTATAAAGAGTAGGTGAACCACAGGCTATAAGCAATAATAATAAGAAGGCGAAGATCCTTATAAAAAGATTTTCCCCCTAACCGGCTCTAGTAGACCTTAGTAACATTACTAGTAAAACACTAGTAACTTACCTAAGGGTCAACAGCGATATAATAACTGAAGAAATAGCTAGAACTATTAGTCGCCTCTTAAATAATATAGTACTAGGACTAGATAGGATCCTAAACAAAGCCTTAAAAACCTATAGTCCACTTATAGCACCTTAGCTTACAGATGTAGCCAGAGCATACTTTGTAATAGGCTACTATCTATAACTTAAAAGATCTATAACGACAGTTATCTTATAAAAAGAAGGTAAAGCAGACTACTTAATTCTAGGAAGCTACTGCCCTATTACCTTAGAAAACACCCTAAGCAAGATCTTAGAAAAGGTTATAGCGGACTATATAGTAGATATAGCAGAGGAACACGCCCTACTACTATAAAGCTAAATAGGGGCAAGAAAGAATTGCTTAACACTATTAGCACTTATACTACTCACTACTACTATTAAAACTGTATAGGCTATATGTAAGGACTTTATAGTATTAATACTTAGCCTAGATATTAGTGGCGCCTATAATAATATACTCTATAAGCGCCTTCTATATATCCTTAGGGCAAAGGGCTTTCTAAAATAGATTATATAATTTGTTTAAGGGTTTATAGGCCAGAAAGAGATATTACTAGTCTTTAGCGGATACTAGAGCCCCCCCATTATAGTTGTAATAGGTATACCATAAGGATTACCTCTTTTGCCTATACTCTTCCTTTTCTTTATAAGCAACTTACTTAATACCTTTAAGGAAGGGGCGACCTAGGGAATAGGCTTTGTTAATGATATAAACCTAATTATATATGGGCCAACAGCCGCAGAGAACTATAGAACACTAGAGAAAGCCTATAACACCTATATAGAATAGGCAAAACGATATAGAGTCCAATTCTTATTAGAGAAATACTAGCTAATCCATTTTATAAAAAAACGCAACCAATCTACAGATCTCTAGCATACAATCTATATTTAAGGCTTTAGGGGTTAACCAGTTTAGGGCCTAAGGGTATTAGGAGTATAGGTAGATAGTAAGCTCTAGTAGAGCACACATGCGGTACAAGCGGCCCGTAAGGGCTAAGTATAGTATATTGCATTATCTAGGATCGTTAATTCTATATAGGGTCTATGCTTCCAGAGGTTACGCCTACTATACATAGCAGTTATCCGGCTAGCTATAACATATAGATCCAGTGTTTGGGCTATTAGAGAAACTAAAAAGGGCCCCCCTAAATTACTCCTTAAACTACTCTAAAAGGTCTAAACAGCCTACCTCTAGAGTATAACAGGTAGGTATAAGCAAACGGCCACAGTACTACTTAAGAAGGAAGCCAATATTCCCCCCCTATAACTATATATTGAAGCCGCTGCAATATAAAGGGCGCAAAGTAAACGCAACTCTAATATTATAAAGTATATCAAGACACGCCTAAATAAACTATAGAGGGACCTTAGGGCGCCTTATAGGAGAATAAACCAATAACCCTAAAGTAGGGAAGAGATATTAGAGAAACAGGTAAAGAAAGCAGAAGAAGAATAGTACTACGTTAGGGCCCAGGCCTATATAGAGGAGGAAGGGAGACGCGTAAGAGGCTAGCAAAGATAATAGTAAGAAAGAGAAAGAAGCTAAAATAGAGCATAAAAAAACGCCAGGAAACCATCTTCCGTAATATAATACTAGTTAGACTAACGCTAGAGAGGCGTATAAAAGTTAAAGGTACAGAGGCTAACTTAGGCAAAAGAAACCCAAGCCGTAGCATAGTTAACGCCATAGGGGGTAAACACTTAAGAGCTCCAAAAAGGCCTAATAAAGGCAGAAAATATAATGGCAACACTCTTAAGAACAGGGATAATAGGACTAAAAGATTGACTCTACTAGGTAGGTATCCTAGTAGGTAGCCTAAGATATAAATATGGCTGGTTAAGACAGACACTAAAACATATAATACTATTATACCCCCTACGCACTAACTGAGAAGCTATGCTCTTAGTAGCTAGCACAGAGAACTATAATATACTACTCTTAATATAAAAAGGTCTTAAGGCGGTTACCTAGTGGCTTATTAGCTAAAATATACTAGACCAGTTTCGGGTTGCAAAGGAAATAGTAATAGAAGGTAAAGGGGTAAGTAATAGGCGCCCCCTAATAACTCTACAGTAGTAGAGCAAAGTTTGCGATACTAGCGCGTCCGTAGGCTTATTATGGCAGCAGTGGTTCCCAAGGAGGTTAAAAAGTAAGGTAGTAGAGCACTATAGGTAACTTATAGGCGCCTTATAGGCAAGTCCCAAAAGGCGGGGAGATAGATCATGGGGTTTTCTTAAAAGAGTTTTCTCCCTATATGTATATAAGGAGTAGTCCGCGTGGGCCCAATAGGGATCCGAATCGGACGTTAAGCAATGAATAATAATAATAGTATACTGAATTTTAAAATGGTATTCTATAAGCATTTCCGCCTATCTAACCTGTCTTTGGTTAAGTTCCTTTGTTATTAGGAATTCTATAAGGTTCTTATAGTCCATTTTAACTATAAATAGTTTCTCTGTGCCTTATAAAAATGCTCTCTATTTCTTTAACGCTGTAACTATACCTAATAACTCCTTGTTATAGATGTTATAGTTTAGTTCTAGTAGTGTTATTTTCCAACTATAGTATGCTACTGGATGCTATGCGTCCTAATGCTTTTATAGCAAATATGCTCCTAGTGTAAAGTCTAATATATCTGTCTTAACAACCGTCTCTAACTTTGGTTGGTAGATCTTAAGGATTGGTTCCTAGGTAAACAACTCCTTAAGTTTCTTAAATAGTTTCTTTTACTCATTTCCCTATACCTACGGTTCCTCTTTCTTTGTTAATTACGTAAATAGCTCAATGCTTTTTAACCACTGTGCCATAAACCTCCTGTAGTAGTTGCAAAACCCTAGGAATAATCTTAACTACGTAACGTTCTCTAGTTCTTGCCAACTCACTATAACTTTAACTTTCTTTAGGTCTATACTAATTCTTCCTAGTTCTATAATAAATCCTATAAAATTGGTCTTTCTTGTAAAGAACTCGTATTTCTTAATTGCTACTGGCATCTGTTCTTCTTATAGTCTCTCTAAGACCCATTTAATGTGTTCTTTATATTCTTTCTTACTCTCTAAGTAGATAATATTATTATTAAGGTATGCTATAATAAACTCATTAAGGTGTTCTCCTAATATACTGTTAATTCGCTTCTGGAATATCACTAGTGCGTTTATAAGCCTAAACTGTATAACTAATAGCTTATACAGTCCTTTCTTTGACCTAAAGGCTGCCTTTTATTTGTTACCTTCCTTAATCCTAATCTAATGGTACGCCTATCTTAGATCTATCTTTATAAAGATTTTTGCGTTGCCTATCCTGTCTTAAATTTCGCTAATTAAGGGTAAAGGATACCTATCCTTTCTAGTAATGCTGTTTAACTATCTATAGTCTATACATATTCTAAGTTTTCCGTTTTTCTTTAGGATGAATAGTACTGGATATCCTACTAATAACTACAATGGTCTGATATATCCCTTTTATAAGTTCTCCTAGATAAACTCCTTAAGTGCCACTAACTCGGTTTTAGTAAGCTTATAGATTAAAAAGAACTTTAGACTTATTCCCTCTTTTAACTTTATCTTATAGTCCCATGCTGCATATTTTAATAGCTTTTTACTTTCTGGTGACCATAACTTTTTACTATACTTGTGGTATCTCTTTGGTATATAACTTAAGCCTTACTTAGTCTCTTTATATGTTGCTCTAACTTAGTACTATACTAACTTGGTTTACTATTATATCTTATATTATTAAGTATCTTTAATATTAACCTGACCTATAACCTAATTAATCTTTAGATTATATTCCTGTAACTAAGGTATTCCTAGTATCGCCTTATCTTTTCCTAACAGTAGGATATTAAAAGACATTTTAACCTGTCTTCCTTTAATAGTTAGCTGAATAGGTCCTGTTTTAAGATTAATAATACCTCCTCTATAGGCTATCTGATCTCCTAAAATTATTATAAGTGGATATAGGTGTTTCTTTTATCTATATAGTAACCCCATCCTTTCTACTGCTGCTGGTAATATATGGTTTCTTATTGCTTTACTATCTATTAACGCCTCGAACTGCTAATCTTGCCACTAGATATACAAATTTAGGTATTATCCTTAAATTCCTTTAAGGGTTTAAGGCTCTACTACTAGTTCCCTCTGGTCCCGTAGGCCTCCCCTTTTCCTAACTATTAGCTGCTAGATCCTACTTGTACTTAGTCTACCTTTAGCTAAAACTTAGTTTGTTTCTTTTTCTCTATATGCCATAGACAAGTGTTCTCTGGGTAATTCCACCACTATTATCCATCTAGGCATTCTTCCGTAAGGAATCTTCCTAGTTAAAGTATTAGGTCCCCTTAACTCTATACTTCTACTAGGTGCTATCTATACATATACTTAGCGTCTCTAAACCGCTTTTCTTCTAGTGCCTAATATATCCTTGCTAGGTACTTTCGGTTCTTGTCTTTTAGTACCCTATATATATTGCACACGTTATCCACACAAGCTATCCACGATAGTGTATAATGCGCTAGGTAACTTAGGTTAACTCTTAGCTTATTTTTATCCTTAAGTTTAAACCTATACCTAGTTAACTTAACCACTGGTATTTCTGCTATAGGTACTAAGATTTATTATTTACTTCTCTAGTCCCTAGATCCTTCTTCTAGGTCCCTTAACATTATAATTAATACTCCTTTAATATAATTTATGCGTTTTTCTATAATGGGTTAGTCTTAGACAACTTTTTTGTCTAGCTATATATAAAAGTCTTCCTATTTATTATTGTGTCGTTGCCTATACTACTTTCCATACAACTGGTTTAGTGTGTATGGTCTATCTATAAGAAAGTACCTTATTATTGCTATGTTGTGACATCCTTTAGTGTGTCTTTCTTTAAATCTAACTAGAATGTCTAGATCCTCTTTTTATTCCAGTTTATCTAACCACTTTACTCTAGTTATCTCTGCACTAGGCCTATTAGTAACTCTTTATATAGATGCTCTATCCCTTATATGACCTAGTATAGCTAACCTCTTATCTAGCTTTTGCTCTTACTATATAATAATTCTTTATCTAAACTTATCTATAGTTTCTTGTTTTCTGCGTCTTGCAGCTAGATTCTTGAAGTTATCTTACTTCCTAATTTTAGTATTGACTTTTTAATCTTTAGGCTAAACACTATATTTACCTGGAATTGCTATAGTCCTTATTCGTTTTTTAAAATCTTGGTTTTCTATTAATATTCTTATTTATTCCCTAAACTCGTGGTTCTTAAACTTACGTCCTATACTTATTTATTTGTTACTAAACTAAGTTGCTGCTCTTTCCTATTGGTTTTTATTTATTATGGGTTCCTAAGCTATCCTTATTATGTTTTATAAGTCTAGAGCTTTTCTTATCTCTTTTTAAGAATCTTGGACCTGTGGCCTTTTGCCTTTTATAAGTGGTAAGCTAGCACTAGCAGTTATTTACTTGCTTAATCATCTCTAAATATTACTCCTTCCGTCTTATAAAGTAATAGATGTCGTATCTAACGGTGTTATAATACCCATTACTAATCCGCGTTCTATAGTGGTTTTAGTCTCTGCTTTTATTGCATTATTAAGGTATAAGTACTCCCAGTTAGCCTTATTTTCTTCCTTATTACTATTAATTAATAAGTACTCTAACTCTATTGTTATTGTTGCTGATCTTTATCTGTATATTACTTTGATATCTTAATTTAGCTTATAGAGTTAATCTTGTTCTTTATTTAACTCTATAGTTCCTTTAAGTCCTCTTAACTCTGGCTCTTGCGGCTAATAGCTTGCGCTATACTTAGCGTCTTTATAAATTTGGCATGCGTTATTGTAATAAAACGCAAAGTACTTAATCGAATACTCCTTAGTCCCGCGGAATATCTTTATATCTGTGTTATTGTACTCTAATAACCTAGTGCCCCTTACCGCGTGGTTACTCTAACCACCTCTATAGTCTCTGGCAAAATAACCTTATTTTCCGCAATTTATACAAGCTCTATTTTTAAACTATTTTTCTTGTTATGGAGTCCGCCTAAACATCTTTTACTACTAAGATCCCTGGTTTGGCCTCTGCTCTTTAGTCCTATAATTACTTAATCCTTAACCTCTGGGTTTCTATAGTTTCTTTATCTATCTCTTAAATTCTTTAGTACCGCTTAGGTCCATTAGCTCTGCGCCATTCTATAGTTTTTAGCTCTATGTTTGCTAATGCGTGCTCTACGCCTTATATAACTGTGGAACTCTATCTTGCCCTTTCTTAACTTGTTCCCTTTAATAGATTCTATTATTAATCTTTATTAACTAATCTATTAAGTCTTATAGACTTTCCGCATCTTCTATTAGGATAATTGCGTCCTAGACTTTAGCCTTAAGTCCCTATTTATACTATGCTATAAGCGCCTTATTATTCTATTTGACCTATATAGCTAGCGTCTAAAACTGTGCTGTATACTCTATTACTAAGGTTCGTTGTACTAGGTTCTAAAGCTTTTATTCTACTATAGTTATTGCCTCTAGGTCTCTAAATATCTGCGTTAACTGTTCTGCGAACCCGTTCTAACTGGCAAATATATACTGTACATTTTGGTTAATAGTTGTCATACCATTTGCCTATATTTTAGTAAGATAAGGTTTAAACCACTTAAGTGCTTATCCTGTCAGGAACAATCCTGCGTACGCCACTTGGTCTAATAATGTTGCCAACTTTACTCCTTCCTGTATAACCTTAAAATACATCTGCGTAAGGAATCCTTTAAGTTTTAACTTCTCTCCTGTAAACCGTTTAATTAAAGGTAACTTGACCTTTACTACTCTAATTCTATTAATGCGTTCTTTAAGTATCCTATTATTATCCTATAAGTAATTAACTATTTCCTGTAACTGACCTTGCGTAATTAACTGAGAATCCGTATCTGCCATACTGGTATCTCCGCCTAAGGTAGTAGCTGCCATCGATGGCGTCGTGACTAGTGCTTTAGGTGGCATATTATTTAACTTTATTTAATACCGTAACCTTGGTAGTAAATGTATAACGGAACCTTATAGCAAGAACTATGGTAGGTCCTATTATTAGGCTAGGTATATAGATATAAACAGGTTAACAACATAATAATAACTAGTAGAGTGGTTGCCTAATAGATTAACTCTAATTGTATTCTAAGATTCACTACAAAGAGAGAACTATCTACAGTAGGGACTAAGGTCCTTTAAATACACAATCGTACTCCTAAGAAATCCCTTTGCTCTATAAGGTACGTATGCTCTATCTGCTCCGTTATAGATTACATAGATTACACAGATTATATAGATTATATTACGTGACCTCGGCTACCATTCCTTGTCACATAGTTCCACCAGATCCATCCTGGACCGTGCCTATATTAACCAACTAGCTTCCGCCGACTCCTCTCTAAGTAGTCGTAACATTGTACTTAAGCTATCCATAATAGGATAGGCAATGCGCAAATCTTTATAAAGATAGATCTAAAATAGGCGTACTATTAAATTAGAATTAAAAAAGGAGATAAATAGAAGGTAGCCTTTAGGTCAAAGGAAGGGTTATATAAGCTATTAGTAATACAGTTTAGGCTTATAAATATACTAGTAATATTTTAGAAAAGAATTAATAATATATTAGGAAAACACCTTAATAAGTTTATTATAGTATACCTTAATGATATTATTATCTACTTAATAAGCGAGGAAGAATATGGGGAATATATTAAATAGGTCTTAAAGAGACTATAGAAGAAAAAGATACTAGTAGTAATTAAAAAATATGAGTTCTTTACCAGGAAGACCAATTTTGTTAGATTTATTATCAAACTAGGAAAAACTAGTATAGACCTAAGGAAAGTAAAAGCTATAGTAAGTTAGTAGGAACTAGAGAATATTATACAGTTAAGATTATTCCTAGGGTTTTGCAACTACTATAGGAGGTTCATTACACAGTAGTTAAAAAACGTTAAACCGTTTATAAGACTTACAAAAAAGGAGGAACTATAGATGTGGGGAAGTAAGTAAAGGAAGTTGTTTAAAGAACTTAAGGAGTTGTTTACCTAGGATCCAATCCTTAAAATCTACCAACTAAAACTAGACATAGTTGTGGAAACGGATATATTAGACTTTATACTAGAAGTATATTTGCTATAGAAGCATTAGAACGCATAGCACCCAGTAGTATACTATAGTTGGAAGATAACACTACTGGAACTAAACTATAACATCTACAATAAGGAATTGCTAGGGGTAGTTACAGTATTTAAGAAATGGAGAGCATTCTTACAAGGTATAGAGAAACCGTTTATAGTTAAAACAGATTATAAGAACCTAACAGGGTTCCTAATAACAAAGGAGCTTAATTATAGATAAGTTAAATAGGTAGAAATGCTTACAGAGTATTACTTTGAAATTTAGTATACTAAGGATACTGAAAATGCAAAGGTAGATTCACTTAGCAGAAAGGTAGAGTTGCAAAATAACAAAAAACCATTAGGCGCTATATTGAGAAAAGACAAAGACGGATTAATTAGGTATAATTATCTAAAACTAGCGGCTATAACTAAAGGACTAGAATAAGTTTATAAGACGCTAAAGAGTAAGTGGTTATAAAGGATCTAAGAAGTATAAAAAAAGGATCTAAACTTAGAGTAATACAAGCAGTAAGAGGCTATGTATATACCAAGGTTAGTAGCAAAGGAGTTTATTAAAGAATTCCATAAGGGAATAACTTAAGGATATAATGGGGCCATAGGCTTAGTGTTAAGACTTTAAGAGGAATATATTATTTAAGAAATCTGGGGACTAGCTAAATAAGTTACTAAAAAATGTTTAGACTGCTAGAGGAATAAACTAATAAGGTATAAGCCGTATAGAGAGCTATAACCTATTAAAGTACTAGAAAGACCATAGGAGGTTATATTATAGGACTTTATTATAAAGTTACCAAAGTTAAAGGACCCTATTACTGGATAGGATTATAATGCAATCCTTATAATAGTAGACAAGTTAACCAAGTAGGGCTACTTTATAGCATATATAGAAGAAATCTTAGCGGAGGATATAGCTAGAATCTATATAAGAGAAGTATTTGTAAGATATAGGGTACTAATAAAAGTCATATTGGATAGAGATCCAAGATTTATAGCAGTATTCTAGGAGGTATTTTTTTTTAGCTAAATAGGGGGTTTAAGCAGTAATGTTAATAGCATATCACCTATAGACGGACGGTTAAACAGAGAGACTAAACCAGACGTTAGAATAGTACTTAAGGTATTATATTAATCACGCACAAAATAATTGGGTATTATTATTACTAGTTATATAGTTTGCATATAATGCAACACTATAGAAATGGATAGACATATTACCTTTTAAGGCGAATTACGGATACGAGCCAAGAACATTATTATTACTACATTAAATAAAAAAAATAAGTAGCACAGCCAAGTAGAGAATGGAGAGCTTAATAAATCTTTATATATACCTTAAAGAAATAGCTAAGCTAGTATAAGAAAAAATAAAAAAGTACTATAATGTTAAGAGATCTAAGGGACCAGATCTTAAAGAGGGAGATAAGGTATAGCTATTATATAAAAATGTTAAGAGTTAATAACTAAGTAAGAAGTTAGACCATATTAGACTAGGACCATTTATAGTTAAAGTAAAAATCTTAGAAGTCACGTATAAACTTAACTTACTAGAGAAAATAAAAATCTACCCTATATAGCATATCGCAATACTAGAGCTAGCATATAGGAATATTAAGCCACCAGTCTATAAAGCAGATATATATAGAGGATAAGAACAAGACAAATAGGAAGTTTCTAAGATTATTAGTTATAAGAATATTAATAACAAAACATAGTATAAAGTTAAGTGGATAGGCTATAACGAGACTACCTAAGAACTACTAGATAACCTAAAGAACGCTATAAGAAAGGTATAGGAGTATTAAAAGAAAATAGGTTAGGCAATATTAATAAAGAAGGATTACTAAAGAACGAGTCACCTAAGGGGGACCTAAGAGGAGCACCTACTAAGGTATTTAGAGTTATTTCCCTCTCTATTGGAAGAGAATCCATTCTTTTATTACCAAGTTCCTATAAACCTTATTCCACAAGTTTCTATTCCTTAGAACGCACCTTCTTACAAACCTTCTTAAGACAAAGCAGATAAGCTAAGGCCGCAATGCGAGCTTTAAGGGTCCTCTATTTAGTATTATAAGAACATTCTAAGTCAGCCAGAGCCTAAGTTAGCTTACCGTTAAGCTTTATAGTAGTAAGTTAAACCTAGGACCCTAGCAGTAATTAATAAGGGTACTTAAAGGCTATTAAGAGTAATAGGACGCGTATACTTAGCATCAGAAACTAAGCAAACGTTATAGGACGATTAAATATTTGCTTTAGTACACTCTAAATAGAAAAAGGGTTGCCAATACAAAGGACTCGCCAGTATAATATAGACTAATCCCTCTTTCGCGCAATAAGAATATAGAGATGGCATTATTTTACCTAGAGATAGTATTGCAGTAACAGTATAAGCACGGCGTTATACTTATAAAGAAGAAGGAGCCTTAGGCATAACAAGTAACAATATTAACTAAATTAGTTAAGCGGACATCACACCTCTAGTAGACAACTTGGAGATATTAGGAATCTTTAAGGACGAAGCTAAGGAGGAGGGAGATAGTATTACGGACGTTTTAAGTACAATGCTATAACTACTTAGAGAAGAGTTAAAGGAAGCTAGTTGGTTAATAAGGGTATAGTCTAAGATAGAACTAGTAGAGCTATGTGACGAGGAATGGTAACCAAGGTTATATAATATTATATATAGTGTACGCAGAGTACGAGGAGAATGTATATATAACCTATATAGTATATATCTTACGTATAAGGAGGGTTTCTTAGGAGTATAGATATATATTTAAGAACCTATAGTCCCTACCTAGATAGTTCCTTTCCTTATAGTGAATCTTAGAATATAATTAGAGTTAATCTATTAGGCAACCACTCTACCAGTTGTTATTGTACTTATTATATTATTAACTTCCTGTTTACCTACACACCTAGCCTATTAGTAAGTCTACCGTAGTATTTCCTACCAGGCTTCGTTATAGATAGAGCGGCAACTTTCTTAGAAGCATAGATGTATATTTAAGGACCTATAATCCATACCTAGATAGTTCCTTTCCTTATAGTAAATCTTAGAATATAATTGGAGTTAATCTGTTGGGCAACTACTTTACTAGTTATTACGTTATTAACTTGTTTAATATCTACGCACCTAGCCTATTAGTAAGCCTACTATAGTATTTACTATAAGGCTTCGTTATATATTTACTACCTAGTTACAGTATTAATAAAGTTGAATAATATGCCACTAAAAGCACTAGTTATAATACTATCTATGGTAGCTATAACCTTAGGGTTAGGAGGAGATACTAATATAAAAGATACCAATTCGCAGCTTATTATAGTAGGTTAGTTATAGGAAATAGTTAATTAATTAATAAATAATAATTAAATACTTAAAGACATAATTAATAGAATCGGAGCAGCTAAGGTTAAGTTACTATTAATTAAATAGTTCTTAGGAGAAAAGTTAAAGCTTAAGGGGTTTCTTATATAAATGCACTTTAAGGTTATATAAGAAGGGGTAAAGCTAGTAATACCTATAAACCAAGTAGCGTATATAGGGTTGTTCTTAACTAGAAAAGTACTTAAGTGGTTTAAATCTTATCTTACTAAAATCCAGATAAATAGAATAATAACTACTAATTAAGAAGTATGGTATATATTTGCTAACTAGAACGGGTTTTTAGAAAGGTTAATATAGATATTTAGAGACCTGGAGGCAATAACTATAGTGGAAAGAAAGCTTTAGAACCTGGTATAACGCACTTTAGTAATTAAGTATATAACACAGTTTTAAACACTTATAACTTAGGTTAAGTGGAATAATAAGGCGCTTATAGTATAGTATAAATAGGAACTTAAGGCTAAAGTCTAGGACATAATTATTCTAATAGAAGATGCGGAAACTTTAAGAGACATTAGGAAAATATTTACAGGATAAGATTTAAGTAGACTTTAATTTTCGTGTTTCGCGTAATTAACATACAATTTAACCAACTTGACACGCAATTAACTAACTTAACACGCAATTAACTAACTTAACACGTAATTTAACTAACTTAACATATAATTAACCAACTTGACATATAATTTGACTAATTTAATATGCAATTAACTAACTTAACACGCAATTTAACTAACTTAATATACAATTAACTAACTTAACACGCAATTTGACTAACTTAATATACAATTAACTAACTTAACACGCAATTTAACTAACTTAATATGTAATTAACTAACTTAATACGCAATTTAACTAACTTAACATGCAATTAACTAACTTAACACGTAATTTAACTAACTTAACATGCAATTAACTAACTTAATACACAATTTAACTAACTTAATATACAATTAACTAACTTAACAACTTTAAAAGTTAAATAATACGCAGTTAACCTACTTAATAACTTTAAAAGCTAACTATATGTTCCTTAACACGCAGTTAACCTACTTAGCAACTTTAAAAGGTAACTATATATTTCTTAATATGCAATTAAGGTAAAGTTATATGCTATATATTTAACTATTATATATTATCTAA
>Ga0307507_10000074_pt1 | contig 156177 bp, 44 predicted proteins | sample 7_EM_MG_FD_207223 | JGI IMG/M metagenome (GOLD analysis project Ga0307507, IMG submission 207223) | Populus trichocarpa ectomycorrhiza microbial communities from riparian zone in the Pacific Northwest, United States - 7_EM | ecosystem: Host-associated > Plants > Roots > Unclassified | place... | reverse complement strand
CGACCGCACAGTCAAGATCTGGGATGCGAGCAGCGGCGCATGCCTGCAGACGCTCGAGGGCCATAGCGGTTACGTCAGGTCAGTGGCCTTCTCTCACGACTCGACCCGGCTGGCGTCGGCGTCGGGCGACCGCACAGTCAAGATCTGGGATGCGAGCAGCGGCGCATGCCTGCAGACGCTCGAGGGCCATAGCGTTGACGTCTGGTCAGTGGCCTTCTCTCACGACTCGACCCGGCTGGCGTCGGCGTCGGGCGACCGCACAGTCAAGATCTGGGATGCGAGCAGCGGCGCATGCCTGCAGACGCTTGACGTTGGCAAGGTGCCCAGCAAAATATCATTTGACACCACTGGTTCGTATCTTCACACTGATATCGGTACTATCAGTATTAGCGCAACACTCTTAGTTTCAAGTAGTACACCAACTGCCATAGAGCCTCGGAATCCGAGATATCAAGGCCTAGCGTTGAGTTCAGATGGGGCATGGATAACACATAATTCCGAGAACCTAGTATGGCTACCGTCAGAGTATCGGCCGTCATGTTCGGCAGTGTTAGGGAAGACAATTGGCATTGGTGTCGGCACTGGAAGAGTCTGGATATGCACCATAAGTGCCCAGCATATAGGAAAGAGAAGGACGGGATTCTTACAATTTAGCAGCACGGGTAACCGGGTCCATATCCTCATCCTCCGTCAAATTTCGTTTCAGATCTCGCCTTAATGTGCAATCGCCGCCGCCCTCTCAACCTGCTTATCAGCATTGGGCCGTTTAAGAACAATACGACTTGGTAAACTGCTACCAAGGGAAGCAGCTATTGCAGTTATCGGCAATAGTAGCTAGGGAGGCGCTCTTCAAGGGTATAGGCGGATACGGGCAGGTTGTAGGATGGAATTTCAACATATATATGCGCTCTTTATCTCTTGGGTTTGTATACTCTCTCTTTATTTCCTATATTAATCACAGCGTCAAAGGAAGGAGAAATAGCTCTCATAGTTAGCTACTGAATTGGAGCCAGTATAATTCGCGTTAGTTTACTCTAGTTAGTACTTAGTAACGGCCTATACCCTAGTTAGACGGTGCATGGCCATAATAGAATATATATACATACATACATACATACATACGTTTTCGTGGCGTCTCCTAAACATTAGTGCGGTTAAAGCTACGATCCACTTTGCGAAGGAGATAGGACGTTTACACCCAAGCGAATAAGCTAACCACAATGAGCGAATTAATGGACACATAGCTCTTACAGTTGGCTTTTAAACCGGAGCTGGTACTCTGGCGCCAGGATATATTTAGCTAGCTCTTAGTAACTAAGATCCCTATAATAAACGTAAGGAGTGGCAGGGTTTATTGATATTGTAGTCGCTTGCAAGAGGCAGTAAGAAACTATAGCATAGTACCGGCTATCTAGACCCTAAAGAACATGGATTCTCTACTTTGTCTATTTTAGTGGATGTATATATAGAAGAGCACCTAAAAGGATAATTAAAGCGCTCCGATTGCCATGAAAGCTATGTGATACAGATATGCTTGGATTTACTATAAAGCGTTCTATCTTTCTTACCTTAAGGGGTAATTAGTCGTTTTCGAGGACATTTGGAAGTCTAATATGCCGTAAATTTAAGAGCCTCAACTCTCCTAAAGCATTATCTCCTGGAACCACGGCCAATACTTATCCTGGCTATATTTTACCATTTCTTTTAAGGCATTTAAAGTCTGATACATACCCTTTATCTCTTTTATTAAGCTGAAGTTCTTAGGCCCGTAAAGCATCTATAGATGGCTAATATTAGCGTACTACACATAGACACTATCTAAGAGAGTATAATTATAGAGTGTAACCAACTTACTGTCTCGCCCTCCTCCCTAATATAGCACTAGTACATCTTTAAATCTAGTCCCTTAACCTTTAAGCACGGCATAGGTTTTAAATATATCCCCTATTTCTCAGACCCTATCTTTTTCTGTTTTATAAGCCCTTTTAACCGCTTCCTTAGGGCTGCCATCTAGACGCCTAGTTATACTATACCGTCTGTTCCAGGTAGACTCTTCTTATATTCCATTACCGCAAGTTATAGGGGCCATTTAACATAATCTACCGAGCCTGCTTAATTAATGCTATAGTTATAGATGTTAATATTATGGGAAGCGAGTATATCTTAGGTGCATACTTCTTGTTTCTTAGTTTGGGAGAGGTAGATATAATAGTCTATATATTTTAATTTAAAGGGGAGATCCTGCAAGCCAGTTAGAACTAGCGATTTTGGGAATATTTGAGTTATAGTGCTATATAAGAAGATGGAGTTAGCAAGATAGTATTTATATAGTTAGCAAAAGTATAGAAAAGTTATATACATTCTCTACTTAAACCTTTTAGTTGTTGTCCTGGGTTTCTAGCTTAGCAGCTAGGTCTAGTAATAGTTAAAAGACCTTCTTTATTTAAAACGGCTCTGGCTTTCTAAGATCTTAATATTATAACACGACGTCTTAAATTAATAGCAATTCCTTAAGCAATTCCCTAGCATGCGCTGTGGCTTCGCTGTTAGAGTTATTAAAGTCATTAGGGTAGGCGGAGCGATTAAAGAAGATATTACAATACTTATAGTTATTAAGTGCATTAAGCTAGTTCTATGCAAATATGCCTTATAAGTTATTGCCGCCAAAATCTATTATTAGGAGGGGAAACTACCTATAAATATTATAGTAGGACGCTAATACCATCCTAGATGTTAATAAATCTATTCTATAGCACTTTAATATCTTGTGGTACCTTTATCGCCGCCTTTACTTTAATGGGCGGTTTCGCTGCTTTTAAGTCGCTAATCCTCTTCGTTGGGCTGCGCGATTGTAACCTATAGTTGCGACTAGCGCTTGTGAGCTTGGTTGCTGCTGTAAATGTAATAGAGCGGGAGAGCGTTATAGGTATATGGAAATTAAGTTTAGAGGTCTCTTTAAGCTGGAACTGGTTAATATTAACATTGTTAATAAGGTCTAGATTATTAGAAGTAGTGTTATTCTAAGTATATTAATAGGTTTTGGATAATTACCCTAGTCTCTTAGTCGGCAGCTTTGTTAGTAAGGTAGTTTTTTTATTTATACTTTTATTAAATCTGTTCTTTCTATCTTGTGACTGTGTTATTACCCTGCTTTTTCTGCCTCGTCTACTCCTAACGCGCTAGTTACCATCATCTATAAAATTTCTAGGTAGCGATTGGGAACGTAGCTAGAGTTATTAAACTTTATCTAAAGCGGCCTTATAATGCTAATTCCGCTTCTATAGTCTAAGGAAAGGAGAGGAGACTTTAAATAAATTAGTAGTTAAGGGGTTGTTTTTGCATAATTGTAGCTAATTATTAATAATATATTTACTCTCTAAGAGCTTCTACGGCTCTTGGATAAAGTTAGACATATTAGGGTTGTTTAAAATAGTTTAAAGAATTCTTAAGCTAGAGCAATAATGAAGTTACTTATAGATTTAAAGGTAGAAATAATTCTTTGTTTGTGGACCGTTACCTAGCAATACTAATAATCTATATGGGTTCTTTCTAGGACGTAGGGTGGCGTTTCTATAACGGTTATAGCGTCTTGGCGTAATGTCTAATACACACAGCCTCTTCTATATGGCATAATTATTATATAGGGCGTTATCCATTTAACTAAAGCCTCTTTCCTTACCCAAAGAAGGGTGGCTGCTGTAAAGTTGGCGGCCATAATTAATGGGAAATAGGTTTGTCTGGGATTTTAAATATACGACCTAGAGCGATGGTTATTAATAGAGCTATTGCCCTGCAAGCCTAGATCTGCCCTTTAATTATATTCCGTTGCTTGAAATATTTAGGCGATTAATAAGCCAAGACCTATGTATTAGTCTCCTAGGTGACTTTGTTTTACTACCTTCCGCTTGCGCGCGTAAGTGTAGTGTCCGCCTTTAAACTACAATCCCTTTACTTGCAACAAACCGACTCAAGGCATGCTAATGGATACTATTAGTACTAAGATAGAAAATGTATGCCTTTTTTACTTCCCCATTGCGTTTAATTTTTATAACTAATATAGCTATTATAGGAACTTATGATCCTTTAATATAATATCTGCTTTAAGCTTAACTGGCTTTTAGATATAAATTTAAAGTATTCCTAGCTAATCTGTGATTAGGCGCTCGTGCTTTCTATAGCTATTAATTCTATAGCTATATGCTATATTACTACCAGAGACTTGTTTGAAGAAGATTTATAGAATTATAATAGTGATTTTATTAATCCTAGCAAGCTCCTTTTGGCTTCTAGCTTGTCCCCTTTACTAATAGGTAAGCTAGCTGAACAGATTAAGGCAAGCACTATTAATCAGTTTTCCTCTTATAACGATAATTTAACGCCATCTTGAGGCATTAATACGACCCCCTAAAAGTCTCCCGCGCCTTTTCTTTAACACCCTTTGTCCTGTACAGAAAACCAGTTCCCCTCCGTAGCTATAAACTTATTAATCCAAAGTGCGGAGATATTGCAGCAAAGTCCCAGTAGTTAACCCTATAATTATACAGATAACTAGAAAGGAGAGAAAGAACAGTCGCTATCTTAGGTAGATAAGCAACACTATAAAGAGCCTTAATAATTAATTAACCATAATCTCTAATATGCGAGGCAGGACAACCAAATATAGGCGCGCAAAGAGGGGCAGGATAAGGCAGAGTTAGATAATATTTACAAATAGGACAACGTAATAGAAGAATGTATAAAAGACATCTCTCTTATTAGATACGATCCTAAACCGCAAAGTAAAATATACTAGAGAAAAGGAGCACAATCGCCTATAAATAAAAAGCAACTATAGTGAGCTAGGCCTACCAAAATACTAAATACAGCGATTACCAGGTCTGGAAGGACGATATTAGAGCGGCTTTAGAGCAAATAAAAAGTTAACAATTAGCACTCCTATAAGGTCAAGAGGCTATAGAAATAAACTCTAAAGGAGATTCCACCTATCTATGACTGTAAATTTCCGTTAATAGAGATATATTAAACCTTTGCTAACTATAGCTTGTTGGATAATTCTAATAGGCTCTAGCTCCTTACTCGCTTGTTCTTTATAGTTGCCAGCTAGGACGCTTTTATACAGCTATGGAATTCCTATCTCACTATTTGGGAAAGTATAAGCACAATTATTCTTTCTTCTAGTAATACAGTATCCGCAAATATAGAGTCTCTGGATTAATTGGATGTCTTACTTGCTATAGCTTTTATTATAAAGCGATTCCACCTAATTGGATTGGTGGAAGCTCGCATATAGCTAAAATAGAATTACCGGCTTTAACTAGTCCGGCAGACCAGAAGTCGGCGGAATAAAGAGCGAATATTGGAACTAGGTCATTGCGGCTGGGCTGCTTCCCGCGCTCTAGACAACATGCTATCCTAAACTTATAAGGCATACAGTTGAGTATAATAAACGACTAACCACCCTGAAAAATAGACTTAGTTAGGGACACAACTGGCATATACTATCAGCTCAATTTGGTACTGGTATCCTTGCTTTAGTCCTAATTAATAGTGATTTTGGTATCCATAACTATAAGTAAGCTTCCTTCCTGCTAGCAGAATCTATACTAGGCTAACTTTTTATAGTATTAAAAGACTTCTAGTAAATGATTTTAAATTGCTTATTAATATTTTAGATGAAGAACGTAGTGGTTTTCTCTATAAATGTAGTCAGCGGAGGCATTTACGGATTCAGCCCAAGTTGTTAACTGTGCCGGTTACTATCGGCTACAGTTAGCCTGGTGTTAATCACTTCTATATTAAGGATAGATTAAGGGTACTAGTGACTCATTTATTTTGTGTATATATAGAGGCTCCAAAGCCTTATTTTAAAAAGATAGAGTTCTTATTATTAACTTATCCGTCTAATACAAGTTATGGAAGTAGAAGCAAATATCGAACTAGTAATATTGGGACTACGTAACCAAAGACGCCAATTCTGGGTAAACTTGTATACTTTGCCAAATATATATCCTATCTCGGTTCTCTGACGTCGCATTATAATAGAGCACTCGTTTTGCCTAACTGCTATACACCACTACTTAGGAAACTAGGATGTAAAGTTTAGTATATATTAAAAGGATCCGAACTCTTATATATGGCTTATAGGGTAAAAGGTAAGCAGAATATGATTTAACTAAAAGTAGCAATATAACAAGCCACTAAAAGCTTATAGGAGCGAAGTATTTGCCCTATCTACCTATATTTACTGCTGTCTCCAGAGGCCGTAATTCTATACTTAAGATAGACTTCCTAGTTGTATCTTGCAGTTAAACCTATATATACCCCAATTGAATATTACTAACTTCCTTAACAATATCTTCCCTACTATAGCTGAGGCCTATAGTCCAAAATCTTGGGATATTAAACGCCTTCGCCGTTTTAATAGGATTAAGTGTTACCTTTTGCCCAAGTTCCTACTAACCCTAAAGTGGGATAATACAGCTGAAAGTAGCTATGGTTATTATTGCAACTATAATACTAAACTAGCTGTACTCTGACCGGTAAACTAGAGTAGCTGTGGTCTGCACTATAGGTATATTATATGTGTTATTACTAGCTACAAAGTATAATCTAGCGCGAAATATAATTTGGGGTAGAGATTTAACGATGTTATCTATTGGTTAATTAAAGGTAAAGATATAATACTTGTCTTTTACGCCAACAGCTGCTTTGCGGTAATTGTAGTACCGATTTGCTATAGGATCTAGAATAATTTCATAGTAAGTGGTATTTGTTTTTGGATCCAAGGCCTTAATGGCTTTGCTACTGGCCTACTAGTAGACATCAAAGTTCCAGCTTAAGCCACTAAGCGAACTAGCTGGGTTACCCTAAAATGCGTTACGCGAATCGCTAGCATATAGTTTAAGTTCTCCTATATTAGGATATTTGTCCGAATTGAGCGTAATGGTTTAATTTTTAATAACCACGGGATACTAAATACTTGCGATTTTTATATTATAGGTATTGTTAATAATCATAGCTATGTATATGCTATTATCTACAGTAACTAAGTATATCGCGGTAAACGTAAGAGTAGGTATATATATATTGTCTTCTCCTCGGGCGAAATCTATAGCGAAGACTATCGTTCCGTTATTAATAGGGTCAGAAAGGTCAACGGATAATATTATTAAAGAACAATTAGTGATAACCCCCACTGCTTTAATATCACCCTCATAATAACCATTGCAGTAGTTTTTAAGATGAGGCGGCATTAAGATAGTTATATTTGCGTTTCATTGTTGTAAGATAGTGGACCATGCTAAAGCTGTGGTCACGTTTGGATAAGGTTTAATTTAAACGCCAGGCATATTTAGTTCGGCGATTACATAGTCCACCTATCCTATATATATAGCCGGTAGCCGTTTGACTATTCTAATATCCAAAGTAACATTCTTAACAACGGAACTATTTTAAATATGCAATACTCGTTAGAATAGAGGAGCGGTCGCTAGGTTAGCAATAGAAACTATAACTATAGTGAAAAATATCTTCTTATAGTTAATGCCTAAGGAGATTGCGCGCCTTAGGCTTTTCTAGTGTTTTATTAAATGCTATATATAGTAAAGTTAGTTAATTATTATGCCGTTTAAAGCATTCCGCCACTAGATAACTATACTAGTACTAGATAGTATAAATCCTAGGGCAAAGTATAAGAGAGATAAGATAATAGCCAGCAAAACCACTAGTTAGACTTTCTAGGACGAGACGGGCTGGTTATTAGATACTACAATAATAGTAATAGAGGCTATAAGGTAGGCAACTATAAGTAAAATTATAGCTACCTCTAGTTAAGGAGTATTTCGTAACCCAGGACGCCAAGATTGCAAAGATACTAATTAAGGTATATCTAATTATAATAAAAGTGTAGTTCTTATTATCTTTAAGAAAATTATAAAAATAAGGTATAGAATAAAAGGGCTAATCTAATAGTAGAGTATTGCCTATATAAATATTAATTTGCCCTATCTTCTCTATTAAAGGTAGAATATTAACTCTACCCCTACTACTCCCGACCTAGCAGGACTAGTGGTATTTAGCTACTACCTTTCTATAAGTCGCTAGGGCGCTATTAATATGCAATAGCTAAACGGATATTGTAACCCATAGCAAACTATTACCTATCCTTGGCTTATGACAAACTTTAGCTAGACTAGACGCAAGGTAGAATCCTATAAAAAAAGCCACGCTCGCATCCTATATTAGGACTAACATATGTCTATTGCTTATAGCAAACTTTAGCCAGACTAGACAAGCAGAATCCTATAAAAAAAGCCACGCTCGCATCCTATATTAGGACTAATATATGTCTATTGCTTATAGCAAACTTTAGCCAGACTAGACAAGCAGAATCCTATAAAAAAAGCCATACTTATATCTTATAGCAGGACCAATACGCGTCTATAGCTTACAGCAAACTTTAGCCGACCAGACGCAAGGCGGAATCCAATATAAAAAGGGTTATAGGATCTCCCAAGCAAACCCATAGCGTAGGCCGCCAGCAGGGCTTGTTGGTGGCTTGCAATAAAAATATTAACTAAATACCACTAGTCCTACTAGGTCGGGAGTAGTAGGGGTAGAGTTAATATTCTGCCTTTAATAGAGAAGATAGGGCAAATTAATATTTATATAGGTAATACTCCACCATTAGATTAGCCCTTTTATTCTATACCTTATTTCTATAATTTTCTTAAAGATAACAAGAACCACACCTTTATTATAATTAAATATGCCTTAATTAGTATCTTTATAATCTTGGCGTCCTAGGTTACAAAATACTCCTTAGCTAGAAGTAGCTATAATTTTACTTATAGCAGTGTGTCTAACAGCCAGCGTCGCTACTAGCGACGCTGCCAAGAAGCTGATAACATAAGCAGCCAGCGAGCGGTCTTTATTTTTAGAGTCAGCGAGCGATAAAGTCATAGCGCGCTATCAGCTCGCTGCCTTGGTGGTAAGGTAAGGAGGAATTTTTGGTGTCTTGAAGCTTTTTGTAGATTATGAGGATATTCGGTTGATATTTGGAGGATTAGCTATACGCCAAGCAGTGAGAAACCCCTGGGAAACTCTCGCTTATCTATAGTAAATATAGCATTTTCCCCGATTTCTCTATGCACGTGTGAAGGTCCTCTACTTAATATCTCACTAAAAGTTGACTACTACTATGCAAAGAACCTTACTTTCTACGCGTTAACTAGGTAGTAGAGCTTCTTCTTCTACTTCTTCTTTACCGTCTCTGTAATCTACGCGTTAATTAAGCTCTTTAATATCTAGGCTTTGTTAATTAACTGCTTCCTCTCCCCTTTTAATTGATGATGATACCGAATCGGGCGATTAAAACAATCCTTCCTCCGCTGGTATATCACGAAAGCCTCCTCCAGCTGATTAGAACTATGGCTGTATCTTTCCTATTAACTGGGACAATCTCTACCTATAAAAGCACGGCAAGCTTACTGGTAAATATGGATACTGGGTTCTTTATAAGCGATTAATATCCGGCAAAGCTTTAATATCAGCTATTTGGCAGCATGGAGTAGACCTTTTTTAGGACGGTCCTATGGGCACAAAGAGACTCTGGCTGTGTAGAATCTGCCACCTGGCTTAAAAGCCAAGTTCTTTACTTATAATTAACGGCAACGATTATATTATTGGCCATTTAAGATCAAAGCACAACATTAATGTAGGCCCTGGAGGCTATAAGAGCAATATATAATTACCAATTCCGTTAAGCCCGTTTAAAGCAGCCGCTTAAGCTTTATCTGCTTTAGGAGGTGGCTATAAACGCTAGCCATTTTGGGTAGCTGGCTATGTTTAAGTATACGTTGATTGGATGATCCTGTAGGATATTACCTTCCGTTAAGCCACTAGTGCTCATACGCGCGCTCTGCTTACATTTGATCGTCCTTAGATATAGGAGTGTCTTGTAAAGGCGCCCACGTTATTAAGCGATTGGATTAAAGCCTTATTTAAACAGCGATAAATTAGTATTAAAGACCTCCTTCTTACCGCGCTTAGCAAAATCCACCTTAGCTACGACATCTGGACGTCTATAAATGGAATGTCACTACTTGGTATAGTGGCTTATTTTATTAATAAAGACGGCAAGCTTTAATTAGTACTTTTAGGGCTTCCATAACTGCGAGGATTATATACTGCTAAGAATATCGCGACGGCTTTGGCAGAGGTAATTAAAAAGTATTAATTTAATTATAAGCTTGGTTGCTTAATAACTAATAATGCCAATAATAACGATAACCTCTATAACTACCTTTTACAAAGCCTCTTAGTGCCCAAAAAGGAACGGCTTTGGTGCGCTGGTTATATTATTAACCTCATTGTTAAGGCCCTAATATATAACAAAGGCATAGGCAAGCTTGAACGCCTTCTAATTGGTGTAAGCAACTAAGTCAAATTCGACCTTATGCGGCAGAAAGGTTTTGTGGGCAAGGTTTATAATATCGTTAAATACATTATATGATTATTAGGACGCCGCGAGGACTTTACTAAGAATTAGCTTAACACCTGTATAGAGAACGAGCTATTTAATTATGTAGAGCTTCTGCTTATTAAGGACGGAGGCGTTCGGTGGAATTTAACCTACTTTATGCTCCGCCATGCATTACTTCTTCGCAAGGCGATTAACAAATATCTACTAGCTTAGAGGAAGCCCGCCAACGATAGCTATAATCTATCTTAGGACGCGCTTACTGATAACGATTGGAAGCAGGTAGAGCAGCTTATTAAGATCCTAAAGCCTTTTGTATCAGCCACTAAGCGTATGGAAGGTAACGCTAATAGCCCTAGTATTGAAGGCTTATATAGCGCTCTATGGGAGTTAATCACTAATATAGAGCTCCTTTATTAAATCCTCTAGCGAACTTAGTAGAGCCTTAAGAATAAAAGCGACTCCTTCCTTAAATTAGGCGTTAATATGGCTATCCAAAAGATAAACAAATATTTTGATAAAATAAAGGATGAGAGCCCTTACTACTTTGCTACAGTAATCTTTTATCCGTTACTTAAACGCGCCTACTTTCGTAATAAATGGAAACGGTAGCCTTAATGGTGGAAGCACGCTAAGTGGTGTATGGAAACTATATTTACTGACCATATTAATGATTAAGAAGATAAGGAAGATAAGGAACCAGTTAAGCTGCGATATAGAAAGGTTCCTTGTAAATCCGACAACGATTCAGCTGATGAATATGCATAATTGTTAGTTGTAGACAAGAGCCTTATTTCCTCTAGGCGCAGTTAAAAGCGTATTAAGCTTGCTAGTAAGCTTAATCGCTACTATAACGCAGGCCTTAAGCTCATTAAGATCCGTACTAACGATGGTGATGAGGTAAACAATATCGTTCCTAACCCTCTTACCTGGTGGCTTAAAGTCGGTTAAATCCTCTATCTAACGCTTGCTAAGATTGCTCTTAATGTATTTTCTATACCGGCTATGAGCTCTGCATGCGAACGAGTCTTTAGTTAAGCTAAAAAGATCGTTACTAATGAGCGTAATAGATTGTTGGCCGATACAATTAAAGCAGATTAATATCAGAAATGGTGGCTGCTTAAAGGCCTTTTATTAAGCAGTTTGATCGACTGTATTAACACCAACGGAGCCTTAACTGCGCCCTGGTTAATGAGCTTTAATATTGATTTTACGGGCTATAAGCTGAATGCGAAGGCAGAAACACCGGCTTGGTAAGCTTCTTTTACTTAAGCCTTACATTAAATCAAAATCTGATATAAAAATAGAGCCTCTGGAGCCCTTACTACCTTCCTTATTATCTACCTTATTTGAGCCTCTGTACGCGCTGAGCGGTTTCCACTATATTTAAACACTGTACTGGATGAATTGGGGGGGGTTTTTAATTGGGTAATATTAATTTGTATATAGAGGTTCTGCTAAAAATCTAAAAACATAATTCAATCCCTACAATTTGCCTAATTAGGAAGTTACGCTGATAGCGAACAGCGAGCCTGCCTATTTTGGTGCAGCGAACAGCGAGCGATTTGATTGGTGGCCCTAGCTCTCGCTCGCTGCCAAGAAGCTCGCTGGGCGCTGGCTGTTGGACATACTGACTTATAGTTACCTACCTTATAGCCTCTATTACTATTATTATAGTATCTAATAACCAGCCCGTCTCGTCCTAAAAAGTCTAACCGGTGGTTTTACTAGCTATTATCTTATCTCTCTCACACTTTGCCCTAGGATTTGCACTATCTGGTACTAGTATAGTTATCTAGTAGCGGAATGCTTTAAACAGCACAACAATTAACTAACTTTACTATATATAGCATCTAATAAAACACTAGAAAAGCCTAAGGCGCATAATCTCCTTAGGTATTAACTATAAGAAGATATTTTTTACTATAGTTATAGTTTCTATTGCTAACTTAGTAACCGCTCCTCTATTCTAATAAGTATTGCACATTTAAAATGGTTCTATTGTTAAAAATGTTACCTTAGATATTAAAATAGTCAAACAGCTACCAGCTACATATATAGGATAGGTAGACTATATACGATTTGGATATTTAACTGCAGCTCTAGTATAGGCCGGCGTCTTATAGCAATAGAAAGTAAATATAACTATCTTAATGCCGCCTTATCTAAAAACTTACTATAATGGTCATTACGAGGGTAATATTAGAGCAATAGGGGTTGTTACTAATTGCTCTTTAATAATATTATCTGTTGACCTTTCTGACTTAGCTAATAACGGGACTAACATCTTCGCTATTAATTTCACCTAAGGGGAAGACAATGTTTATATGCCTACTCTTACGTTTACCGCGATATACTTAGTTGCTATAGATAATAGCATATACATAGCCACGATTATTAACAATACCTATAATGTGAAAATCGCAAGTGTTTAGTATCCCGTGGTTATTAAAAATTAAATCATTATACTTAATTCGGACAAATATCCTAACATAGGAGAACTTAAACTATATGTTAGCGATTTGTTTAACGCCTCTTAGGGCGACCTAGCTGGTCTACTTAGCGGCTTGGGTTGGAGTTTATATAATCGCTAGGTAACTTTATATAAGCTTTTTTACTTCTTAGACCTAAAGACAAACTCCACTATCTACTTTCCTATTATTAGAAACGCTATAGTTAGCAATTAGTATGCTAATTATAGTAAAAATAATACCACTAATGCCAATAGTTGTTCCGTTACCTTTAACAGACCGATAGATAACATCGTTAAATCTCTACCCTAGATTATGTTTCGCGCTAGACTATTCTTTATAGCTAGTAACAACACATATAATACACCTATGGTGTAGACTATAGCTACTCTAGTATACCAGTTAGAGTATAGCTGGTTTAGTATTACGGTTGCAATAATAACCATAGCTACTTTTAGCTGTATTATTCCACTTTGGGGTTAGTAGGAACTTAGGTAGAAAGTAACACTTAATCCTATTAAAACGGCGAAGGCGTTTAACGTCCTAAGATTTTGGACTGCGGGCCTCAGCTATAGTAAGGAAGATATTATTAAGGAAGTTAGTGATATTCAATTAGGGTATATATAGGTTTAACTATAAGATGTAACTAGGAAGTCTATCTTAAGTATAGAATTGCGGCCTCTGGAGATAGCAGTAGATATAGTCTAGGGGGGCAAAGGACCTAGAGATACAAATAATAAAAACAAGAAAGAGGGTGCTAGATATAGAGCATCCGCGTAACTCTAAGGGGCATTGCTGACTAGGCGCCGACGTACAGGAGTTAAGAACAATGGAAGGATATAGAAGAGCTAAAAAAGGCTTTGCAAATTTATAGGGCTGTGTCTATCGCAATAAGATTGTGTTAGAAAATAATTGTTTTATAAATTTTCTTCTCCTAAGGCACCAAAATTAACGTAAAAAAATACTTCTTTGTTTCTATAGGCGATACCTCCTACTGGGGCGTGGCCCGGGGACTCTACCGTCTTTACTTTAGTTTTAAATGCTAAGCGCCTAATACCTATCTGGGTAATCTTTTTGGATCCAAACTCCCGTCCTATATATCACTGTCATTTGACTAGGTTTGTCTCGAGCGCGAGGTAGGGGGATTGGGGACTTACCCTTAAGAAAACAAATATAGAAGTGTTCCTTAACACATAAGAGCACGACCCATAGTACTACCCACGATTTTGTTGTCGCCGGATATCGAGCTATAGTCACGATCCTTCCTTCTGGACCAACTGGGGGAGTTTAGATGTCCTAGAGACCAAGAAAAATTATTAACGCTTTGAGCAAAAAGGCTCTCCTAAGAACAAAACCCTAGGGTATTTAAGTAAATCTTATGGCTAATAATCCTTGGATAGCAAGCTAGTAACACTACACCTTCTATTCCTAAGGAAGCTGTAATTAGATAGTACCCTAAGGCTAGTGCTAAATCAATTAAAGATCGTAATTAGTTTGATTCTTATTATGCATTAGACACCCTTATATGTTCACTTATTGGAAACTATATATTAGATCCGTTACCGGTCTTATATAGAGGTTGATAAAGATATCGCGGTTAGTCGTTCCCTAGTCGACTCTAAGGCTTGGTAAAGCTTCTTGGCTTACTAAACTTTTAAATCTATACCCTCCTGTCAATTCCAGTGGTTAGCGCAGCCACGTCTACACGGCCTTTTTATAGGGGAATATAGTAGCCGAGCCGCAGCTTACAAGGGCATTGGGGGGGTGTGGCTAGTAGCAATAGTTAGATGCGGCAGTGCATTACCGCTATAGCGCCCATACCTAAGCCAGTTGTTGGTTTCTCTACTTTCTCTACTCTCTAACCTCGAAAGGTAGACCCTTACAATCGAGGTGGAGAAAAGCCTAAAGATAATGGTGAATGGCTAACGGAGGCTTCGAAACGGAACTCGCCGTGTTAGATAAGGCTTAGCTTATCTCTGCCTTGACTATAACAGTCTTTCTTATTAATTCCACCCTATGTACATCCCCACCTCTTTATTTAAATAATGTTATAAATACCGGCAGCGCATTATTGCAATTTGCTATATTAGCCAAGCTTCCTTCTGTTACCGCGAGAGAGCCTAAATCTTTTGGTGCTTGAAAACCCAGCGACACCTCTATTAATCTCTTTACCGGCTACAGTCTTTATCGCCTCTTCTCCACGACCTCTTTCCTACCGTATTCGCCGCCTGCTTAGCCTTATATAACTACACTACCAAGGCCAATTGTTGGACAATACTTGGAAGCGTGTTTGTATATCGCCAGACGAATACCAAGCGCTGTAGGATGCGTTGGAGAAGGACACACGCCTTGGAGCCCGGGTCGCGGACAAGCTTCAATATGATTATAATTTAGTCAATAGCAATCCCGCCCTCTACATGCCTTCGCTGCTACACGATATTTTCGCTATTAGGTTGTAAGAGGTGATTGCTAGGGAACTTAAGGCTTTAAAGGAAGTATCTAGTTAAAGTGAACATGCTAGTTACTATAAACGTTAGAGCACTTACAGACCATTTTTTAATGTCTTAAGGTAACTATTTAAAGCTGCAAGCACTGCTTTTGTGGGTCAATTATAATAAGGAGTAGCGTTTCCTGTTATAGACTAGTATTACTTCTCGCTTATTACCCAGAGAGTTAACTGCCCCTTATATAACAATCAATTGTAGTATATTACTCTATAGCCTTATCTGCTATTGCCTCTAATAGTTATAGCTCTATCCTAGAAGATAAATTGTGTATTGGAACCTGTATATATCTTACCCAAATATTACCAACAACTTTAACAATATCTTTAACCCTATAGCTGACGTCTGCTATATGAAGTCTAGGGATATTAAATGCTCTCGCAGTTTTAATAGGATTAAGGGTTACCTTTTGCCCTAGTTCCTACTAACCCTAAAGCGGAATAATGCAGCTAATTAAAGCAATGACTATTATCACAATAATAACACTAAGGTAGCTGTAGTGTGTCTTATAGATTAGCGCAGGTGTGGTCTTTAATATAGAAATGTCTTGCGTGTTATTGGACCCGGCGAAAAATAATCTAGCACGAAAGAGGATTTGGTAATACAATTCAATAATAGCATCTGTAGGTCACTGCCAGGCAAACGCATATTTGCTTATATATGAATTTGGGATCTAATACTAAGTGGCAGTTATACCACCATAATCTGTAAGTGTGTATTAGGTATCATTTAAGTCGTTGCCCCAGTACTAATAAATATCACTGTACGACCACTAATACGCAAAGATGGTCCATATTAAGCCGTAGAGGGCCGTCAAAATCGGACTCTGCACCTATACGAGGTGACTTAGCCTATAAATCTACCTAGAGCAGAGCCAACGCAGAGACGTTATATAGCGCATGTGGGTAGGATCTGGTGGTAGTTAGGAGCGTTATAGGCGGTAGTGAAAAGTTTTTATATAGGATGGTGAGATCTCGAAAACCACTATTTTGGTGCCCCTTTATAATACAGCTACTACCTGTCCTCCTACCAAGCACCTAGCGATCTAATATAGATGTATAGCTTTTGATAACATCCCCTAACCCCTAATAGAAAGTATTGACGACCTTATATTGACGAACAAACGATCGCGAACAAACGAACGAGCGAATAAGCAAATATACGGCCTCTCCTAACCCCTAGGGCGATCGCCCGCGGAGCATGCAGTTACTTACTATTAACTACCGTATACCTAGCAGCCTGGATTGCGACCTACGGTTCTCCTATCTCCTTTCGACGGAGTAGTGACCCTTAAAAAGGGCCTAGCTGGGGCCTAGGCATAAAAGATACCCAATACAATATATCCCGTTCGCTTGGTATTACAGCAGTAGATAGATAAATCCCCCTTACGCCTTTAATAGCTCTAGGGGGGGGGAGGCAAGGCGTATATGGCAATAGTTAATAAGAGATAGCATATAGGGGGTGGTCAAGATATAGGACATAACTATAGCGTATAGCAATCGGTCGGCGGAAGCCTAGCTAGGACGTAGTAAACCCTAGCTTTAGTTAAGCTAGAGAAGGAAGTAGTAGTTCCTAAGGAGTTCAAAAACATCTAAGGAGGCAGGACGTAGCTGTAGGCCCGTAGGGCCGCTGCTACGGACGGACATAGCAATTTGGGGTTTTTCATCCTACTAAGGTGGCTTATAGGGTTTTTCCTCCCCTAACAAATATTAGGGGTTTTCTTCTCGTAAATTTACAAGTTTCCCCTGTGTACGGAGTAGTCTGCGTGGGCCTAGATAGGATCTGTATTAGACATTAAGCAATAAATAAGCTATTAAGCCGTAGAGAGGACCAGCTTCCTTATTTAGAGATGCATTTAGCCTATTATTAGCACGGATTTCCAACAGTCTGTTATTAGGATATTTGTTGTAATTAAGCTTAATTGTCTAATTCTCAATAATAACGGGGTGCTAAATAGTGGTAGATTTTATATCGCAGGTCATACCTAGATGGGATTGGTTATCTTGTATTACGTCCACTTCCTATAAATAGTTACCTATTAGGTATGCAACTTGCAACTCGCAACTCGCAACTCTCCAGCCTATTCAGCTAATAATGTTGGTGTAGCAATTTGCTAGGCAACGTCTATATATACTTATAGCCTTACTTTGTTTCTTGTGTATTTCCTACTTATAATTCATTATCTAAATGGATAATATCAAACACCTCTTATTAATAATAGTAGATATCCCTTCTTATTTAGGTCCTGTGCTATCCAGGTGGCCTAAACTGCGAAATACTCCCTAGCTAGCCGTAGCCGGTATTCTACTAGCAATTTCATGCGCTATAGCCTCCACGATTATACTTGTGGCCTCCAATAACTAGCCCGTTACACCCTGGAAGATTACGCTAGCAATTCTACTTGCTATTATATTATCGATCTCTTACGTCGCCTTAAGATTTGCGCTCTCTAGTAGTGGTACAGTTACTTAGTGGCGAAGTGCCTTATATAGGACGACAATTGCCCAACTTTCTTATATATGGAGTTGGACCAACCGCTACAATTGGTAAACCTTGAGATCTACGATATTTTCTGGGCCACTCTATAATAGAATGTTCTTTGCGACCATTACAATCTCTATCGCAAATCTAGGGGTAGCTCCTTTGCTTCAGCGGGCAACCTATGTTATAGATAGCTTTGTCAATCAGAACACCACCCTATGGCTTTAGATGTCAGAGCGGCTGCTAGCTAGTTATATAGATGTCACTCCTGGATATAGTCTTGGAGGAGACATTTAACCCAATGTCTCAGTGTTTAATCCATGGATAAGTATTTGTCAATAGTAGCATGCAAACACGACTATCGAAATGCCGCTTTATATAGAGTACTACTGCAACGGCTAGTGCGAGGGCGAAGTTAAAGGGACGGGCCTCCTCGTAAATTGCTCTTCAATAATAGATATAGTCGATCTCTCTAAACTTACAAATAATGGAACAACTCTGTTCGCAATCAACCTTATACTAGTGGAAGATTATGCTTATATGCCAACCCTCTAACTAATAGCAACGTACACAGTTGCTGTTGACAATAGTTCCTGTATTACTACTATTGTTAACAAAACCTACGATATAAAATCTGCCACTATTTAGCACCCCGTTATTATTGAGAATTAAACAATTACGTTTAATTATAACAAATATCCAAATGACGGGCCATTGGAAATCCGTACTAGTGACTAGCTAAATGCGTCTCTAAATAATTACACTGGTCCACTCCGCGGCTTAAGCTAGACTATTGCTAAATACTAGTATTTAATTTTCATTATATAGTAGGTCTGGGATAACAATTTAAACGCTACTACGTACTTAGCGGGCTCTAACGGTATACCTATTAAGCAGTTTCAGATTTTCCGACTGCAGAATTCCTATAATTAATGTTTTTTTATCTAGTAGCGACCTATTATCGAACCGTGTTGCCAAATCCTCTTTCGTGCCGGATTATTTTTTGCCGGGTCTAATAACACACAAGACGTTTCTATGTTAAAGACTACACCTGCGCTAATCTATAAGACACACTATAGCTACCTTAGTGTTGCTATTATAATAATAGTCATTGCTTCGATTAGCTGCATTATTCTACTTTAGGGTTAGTAGGAACTAGGGCAAAAGGTAACCCTTAATCCTATTAAGACTATAAGAGCGTTTAATATCCCTAGACTTTATATAGCAGACGTCGGCTATGGGGTTAAAGATATTATTAAAATTGTTGGTGATATTTAGGTAAGATATATATAGGTTCTAATACACGATTTATCTTCTAGGATAGAGCTATAACTATTAGAGGCAATAGCAGATAAGGCTATAGAGTAATATACTACAATTGATTATTATATAAAGGGCAGTTAACTCTTTAGGTAATACGCTAAGAGGTCCTAAGCACAGCCTCCTGCTATGATAAGAGGCACGTTAATTGCTAAGGTACACTAAGTTACCGATTGGCAGGCTATCACGTGTATTGCGCTCCGTATTATTTATTAGATAGGGAGTGGCGTTCTTTAGCAATATAATATGCTAAGGGAGACGCCCTATGCTGGCTTAGTAATACCTTAACCTCTAAAAGCTAGCGATCTCCTTTTTTTCTTTAGCTTTGATATATTTAGTATAACGCCGCCTAGTACTGTATCTACAGAATTCGCCTTCTCACGTATATATATATGTATGTATATTCTATTATAGCCATACACCATCTAGGGCATAGGCCGTTATAGAGCGCTAACTAAATACTTCCTGCCATTAATATGCTTGCTCCAGTTCAGAAGCTAACTATAAGAACTATATATCCATTACCTAATACTATGCTCAACTAAGGAAACAAAGGAAAGTAATATGTTACTATTAGATAAAAGTCAGAGTTTAGAGGCAAGCCCAGGTAAGTAGTTTTTAACGCCTTGTGTCCGTAGGGCTATTCCAGCGTTATGCGCTTCTTGATCGGCAACGCACCAATAGAGGCACGTGTGGAGGAGGCTCGCGGTGTATTTAGTTAGATAATTAGAGGAGGAATTCTTAAGAGTCTTTACTTGTTAATGTCGGCTTCTATACTTTCTATATCTTATATACTTAGGTGTAAACGTCTAGTCTCCTTTGCAAACTTAATTGTGGCTTTAACTACGCTAATGTCTGGCTTCTAGCGCTTAATTAGGCCGTCAATATTCCTACCTCCTTTTTGTCTGCGTGAGTAGCCTCCTAATGTATATAATAGATCCCCAAATCGACCTCTATACTGCTCTCTTAGTTTAATCCTCTGCTGTGCCCACCTCCTACAAGAGAAGAGGAAGTGCTGTATTGATTCTATAAGCCTATAGTCGCATAACGCCGTTTCTGATGCATTAATTTTATGGAGATATTTCTTTAGAAATGACTTGCCGGTCTATAGCTGCGTAAAGATGGCAGCTTTAAAGCTGATTAGCTACTAGTATAATCCTACAGCCTTTCCAAGGTGGAGTGCTGCGTTAATCTTCCTTATAAACTTACCCGTATTAGATCTTCCCGCTAGAAGCGGTTCTGTTATTATCTTAGCTCTTTTTAACGCTTGCGTTATAAGGTACTATGGGAGGCCGTCTTTTTATAGTGGCTCCTTGCTCTCCAGTCTTGTCGCTGCTTTAGCAAGCTTGTTGGCCTTCTCGTTTCCTACAAATCCCGAGTGGCCTAGAATCCAGTATAGCGTGACATTATTTAGCCAGAGTTTCTTTAAGATCTCTACAACTACTTCCTAGTAGGCTCCAGCCCTCTAGCTCTATACTGACAGCAACGCTAATTGCGAGTTAGAGAATATTTTTATACTAGAAGCAGGTATTGGAAGACCTGCTTGGTTAACAGCTGTATATATAGGGTTCTATGGCTAGTTAGCTGCCTTGCTAATTGCTAGAAGCTCTATTAGGTGGGCGTCGGCCTGCTTAGAGCCCGCCACTATTTTTAAAAGCGTTGCTTTAGATGGCGTTATATACACGCCAACTCCTGCCCTGCTATTGCGCACTAATATATTAACGTATATGTCAACCTGCCCTGGCTTGTAATCTTTAATAATAGCTTAAGCATACTCTTCGTCCTTATATATTACCACGTTGGGCTTGGCCACCCACAGTGGGTATATATATGGTTTGACCTCTAGCACCCCATTTACCTAGACATCCTCGCATATCTCTACTATCCTCTGGAGCAGCGACTGCCGTCTATAGAGCCTCTGTCTTCGAATTATCTAATAAGGATGTGATTTGCCTAGTTTATGGATTAATACCTAGAACGCGATGGCCTGGTTGCGTAGCCTTTGCTTAAAAGGGAGCAAGCCTACTTCTACCTCCGCTATTGGCAAAGCAACGGTGCGGAACCCTCTAATAATAGCTTATGCCGTAATCCTCTGCGCCTGCTAGAGGAGCTGCTTTAACTCTTATATCACAAGCGGGTACTATATTAGCGACGCGTAGTCTGCTACTGGTAGGACTAAGCTCTTAGCTAGCTGCTTAACGCTCTTAGACTGCAGTCCCTTTAATCTACGCAATGCTAGCGCCACCTTGGTGGCTTTACCTGCCTTGTCTATTAGGTGTGCCTTAAACCATAGCTCCTTATTAAGAATCACCCCAAGGATTTTGATATTCTGTATTAGGGGGATTCCTTTTCCTTTAAATTGGAGCGGTGTGGTGGTATCCCTGCCCGCTTCTTTATATCTAGTAAGGTAGATAAATAACGTTTTCTTTACTTTAAATTGAGCTCTACTAGTCCTCTCCTATTTCTTAAGCATTGGTATAATCTCGCCCTAGATAATCCGCGTGTTTTCCTTTACTATAGGGCCTATAACCTATGCCGAGTAGTTGTTAATAAAGGCCATAGAGCTGCCATTTCTAGGTGCGCTTTGCATAAGATCCGCGTTAAAGAACAGAAAGAGTATTAGGGCTAGTGCTAATCCCTATAGGAGACCCGCCTATGGGAGCGCCTATACCTCTAATGTGTATCCGTTAACTAGGATGCAGGCTTAACGGTTTATATAAAAGTCCTACACCTATTGTATAATCGTCTGAGGTATCTGTCGCTGCCGTAATCTCCTGATTTCCGGCTCTATAGCTATATTATTGTACGCGCCCTTAATATTAAATAATACTAGAGATAGCGTCTTCTTTCCTCTCTACGCTCTGAATACGTCCTTGTAGAGATATAATAGCGCATATATCGTTGACCTTTGCTTCCTGGCTCCAAAGTATGTCTTGGGTAGTAGGCTGTGTTCCTCCACTAAGTATGCTATCCTCTCCGCTACTAGCAATTTAAGTGCTTTTCCTAGCGTTAGGAGGAGGGAGATCGGCCTATAGTTATTTGCTACTGTATAGTCCCCCCACTTTGGCTTCTGCAATGGCATAATCTTTGCTACCTTCTATTCCTGTGGTACTTTCCCTGTCTTAAGTAATTTGGTAAAGAGAGTGGTGATCTCACCGCTTAGTACGGGCTATAGCTCTCGCCACACCCTAGCTAGTAGGCCGTCCCTTCCTAGAGCCTTGTCTGGGCTAGCCCTAAACACAACTGCCTCGACCTTATATTTGGCGATAGACTCCTATAGCAATTGGTTATAGCTAGTTATAGCTTTTTCTTCTTGTTTACACAGCGGCGGGACCGGAAAGAATGCCTAGAGTAGTTCTCTTGCAATATTGTGGTTCTCTATAACGACCTCTCCCTATCCTCTAGCCTTCTTAATCGGCGGTATTCTAGCGAACGCGGATATAGCCTGTGGATTAAGGTATTTTAACGCTTTCTATATATTGTTACTGTTACCAAGGAATTCGTCCTAATGGAGCTTCCTATGTCGCCGAATAGTTCTATAGAAGAGCTTCTTCGCTCTTGCTGCGATATTATATAGCTTAGGGTCGTCCCTTCCTTGCCTTTATATTGCACTATTCCTGTTCCTCTAGTATGTGTATGACTTCCTCAGCGTTGTAAGGTCTTCGTTCTACTATCTTTTTATATACAGCGATGGCTTAACCCTCTAGCAGTGTGCTTTAAGGGCTTTGTTAACCTACCTATTAAGGCAGTTAACCATTTCGTCTATATCTTCTATAGGGAATCCTATCTCTTTCTGTTACTCCACGTCTTCTCAAATCTTGTCCCAGTTTGTATTTTTAATAAACAGCCTCTCCTAGCTCTCCTGTATGCCCATATCAACCTAGAAGCTAGTGTAGATAGCTCTATAGTCTGACCCGTACTTATGCTTCTAGATGGCGCACTTTGCTAGTTCACTCGCTAGGCCCGGGGTTGTAAGCATAAGGTTAATTATTAATATTCGCCCCGCGTCGCTCTTAAATATAGGTACTCCTACTAAAAGCAGGCTCTGGAGTGACCGGTCCGCTATAAAGTTAATAATTGGCGCGCTTTCTTCCTGCGTTAATGTGGTACTAATATAACTTCCTCCCCATAGTGGATTGTGCCAATTAAAGTCGCCTGCGATCACCACCTTGGTGTATAGGTTGCGCAATAGTTTACCCTAGATTAGCTTGTTAATTATCTCTAGCCTGCTAAAGAGCTCCTCTAGATTCTTCTCCTTGGTTCTCCTTAAGTATCTGTCTGGAATATATACCGATATAATTATAAGTCTCCTTTGGCCGATGTGCGCTACTACTGCTGTAATGTCTGCTAAATCTACCTATAACTGTGTAGCTGCCAGCTCTTTAGATGCCCAGATATATAACCTAACTAGGGGGTACCGCTGCTTCCTACTTATTAGGACAAACTTTATCTACTAGGGGTTTAAGCCAGCTAGCACTACTTCCCTATCTAAGAGAAAGTAGTAAGGCTCTTGGCCTAGAATAAAGTGGAAGTCCGCTAGCGTTTCGTTGTTATATAGCGTATGCTGCGCTTCCCCACACTTCCTTAAGTTTGCCTGGATAATCCGGAGTTCTTTATTTATAGCGCTGTTATGTAAGAATTCTGTCTATCTCTTTCCTATATGCTGGGCATTTATGGTGTAAGGCTTGGTAAGGACCCTAACAGTTTACGTAGTATAGATTGACCGTCTTACACTAGGGATGGCCTTCCTGCCTATATATTTCGTACGTGTTAGGTTGCGTGTAGTTTCTAGCCCTATGTCTAAACCTTCTACATTTATAGCATGCTATAGGGGTGCGTCGCTCCTTAAATGGTGATATAATAATCGCGCCTCCCCCAAATAATATGTTGTTTGACGTAAGTAGCTTCTCTATATCCTCTTTTATTGCCACTTTGACAATTACCAACGCGTGCTGGCTGCGTGGCCTTAGTTGCCTAAGCCATTTTATTATATATACCTCTACACCATTCTCTATCCCAAAGCGCTCTATAGTTGACTTACTTACTTTCCCGCTATTAATATCTATTGCTAAAGGTACTTTAACCCAGTCCGCCTTAACTGTATACTACTTGGGTCCGACAAGCCTCGCCCTAGGGATGTACGGTTTGAGCTATTAAGCAGTCGTCTACCTAAACGCAGCTTCTTTGTCTTTTTCTACTAAGAATCTAATAATGCTCGCGCTGTCGTTTGTTCGCCATATGTGGAAGTCCTTAAGTATAGCTCCTATAAGCCTGTTAATATCCTTTATGCCTTATGCAATGGTTTGTTTTGCTACTTTGGTAGTAGCTACCTTCTCTATTGCCTCTAAACCTATATGGCTAATGTCTATTACTAGCCGCTAGTTAGGTTCCTTGGAGTTCCTAGCGCTCATTATTTGTGGTAAAGTTATCTCTGACCCTGCTGTGCCTCCACTTGCCGTGCCTCTACTGGCCGCTACTAACGCCCATGATTGTGTTGGAGCTGAGGGAGTATTTGGTTGTACTTACAAGGACTAGATAGCCTTTTGGAGTTTAGCGTTTTGCTTTTTAAGGCTTTACTGTTTTGATTTAATATCTACTAGGTCATTTCTAATGCTCTTAATAATGCTATTTTGGCTTATAATGATATTGCTCTACTATACTATAGTTTCTTTAAGGCTTTCAATAAGTCGATAAAATTTGTTATAATTAATGCCTCCTCCTTCACGTTTATGTGAGGTAGAGACTCTTACTATAGGGAATAGAGGCAGTATATGCTACGTAGCTTATAGTCCAATTTATGGTGCGGTTGTCTACTGTTTAAACTATACTGATCGTTAAGAGCGTGTCCTTAGTGACTGCTAGGTCTCTAGCACCTTCGCGCTCAGTTTCTTTGTGCGTCTTAGTGGAGCTGCTGGCGGATCTAGAGGTGGTGTTACTGATACGCGTTTAGGGGTCAAAGCAGCCATCGGGGCTCCGGGGCTTTGTTTGGTGGGCCGTAGGGGCCGCCTTGCAGCGGGAACTAGCTAAACGAAAGACTAGGATTTGATTAAAAGAATGTCTAAGATAAATATCCTCCTCTTTCTATATAAAACCTCGGCTAGTATTAGTACACAACTTTTTGTAGACCCTTAATAAGGGTCTAGTCGGTGTGGCTTAGCCACCCTCCTTGCTAGCGGGGGCGAGCTTAAAGTATTTTACGCTTTAATTACCTGCTATAAATACCGCTAATTATGCTGCCGCTAAACCCGTCCTATGCTAAGTCGAAGTGCGGGTATTAGAAGGTAGTTAGCCCTGCAGCTAAGCGCATTACCTTAGGCAGCAGTCTTGGCAGTAAGCTTTACCCAAAATAGTTAAACGCCGTGCTTAGACGGCTATATAAGGATAGTATACTATCTCCTTAATCGCCCTAGCTCCGACCAAGCACCTCTACTATAGTAAGAATCGCTAAACCATTGATAATATTGTAAGTAGATAAAGCCTATATATAGACCATGCCTTATAATTTGAAGTTGTTTATATAACTTGCAGATTAAACCTCTGTCTTACTATGTAGTTACTCTAAATTAACCCAACTCTAACCATTTTGTACTTGTTATCTACACTAGTTGGTCTGATAACTAATATATAGTACTCCTTAATATCCAATCTATCCCTATTCTTGATAGACTTCTTCCTAACAATAATATATCGTTTCTTAAAAAGACCCTCGCCCTCCTTAATATTATACTATATCTATCCTCTTTTCGTTCTGCTAAAATCCAAGATGCTATAATGTTTTCTATTTGGTCCTATTATATAATCCCAGAACTCCCCTATATTGGTAATTAGTGCAAGTTCGCGCCTCTTATTAAACTGGAGGCTATTAATCTAATTAACTATACTAAAAGGGATGTCTATAAACTAAATGCCTCTATTATATGCTATCCATAACCACGATGGTATATTCCAATTTTTATACATAATCCGCTTTATTTTATTATTAGATATCTGCTATAGGAGATTCCTGTAAAGGTACTACTAAAAGATACTATATCTACTTTAATACCTTAGAGCGCCTGTAATACGGGCCTCTAACCCTAATATTGTAATAGATCTATCGGTCTTCTCTATAAGGTTACGCTTTAAGTAATCCTTAAAAAGAAAGTAAATAAAATCTATGGTATATTGGTGGCCTAACTAGAGGAGCCGGTTTGGGAAGTTTGGATTAAGTATAAAGAACTTCCTTTAAAATAAGCTAAGGAGCAAAATACCTAAGTTAGGAAGATATTGGTCTATTAGATATTGCTTAAGCTCTTACCTTTTTAGTCTAGTAAGGTTTTTGTAGTAAACCCCTTTACTATATTCCTAGTATATCTGATTGTTACTAAAATGGATAGTTTGTTGTAATAAAACCCTTTCTTATATTACCCATGCTTGTGTGTTAAGCTGGGCCTTCTCTATATTGTTGTTAAAATTATCTATACTAGTGCAGATATAGAATCGCCTGCCTAAAGCATCTTGAATAAAGATATACTTAGTGCTTATATTCCGCTTAAGGAATCCCGCTTTTAAATTAACAGCTAAAGTTGTAGCAATTATATAGTAAGCTAAAGAGAAGACCTTTTCTATACGCCTAGATTCGCGTTTTTAATCTTCTTTATTATCCTTATATTGGATTATGCAGAGTGAGTCGATTTAAAGGTATAGTATGCGAAGTTTTTAAGTCACTTTAATAGCGTCCTAGAAAGTCTTTAGTAGGTTAGAGATACTAAATCCTCTTAGCCGTTAGTTAATGTTATTCTGGGTTATACAAAATTGGTTCTTATCTTTAATTGGAAGTTCGCCCTAGTAATGGGATAAAGCAATATATTTTCCTCCGTCTATTTACATAGCATAATTAAGATGTAAGATATTAGGATTATAATCTAGATTATCTAGATTACTAATATAGAGGAGTCTTATTGACTATTTTGTGTTAGATTTAATATAATATATATTGCAATTGTAGGACTTATTACACTAACGAAGCCATACGCGAAGCAGTGCAAATTGTATAGGACTTTTAGCTTTGGGTAAGACTAGAAAGCTAATCTAGATGCCATTATTAGGATTAGCTAAACATTCTATGCGCAAAGATATATAGTAAGTAATGGCCCTGCCTAGCGTATATAAGGAGTTGAAGATATTAACCTAAATTAGAATATAACCAGAGAATATATGGTCCCCCCTCTCCTATTTTCAATGCCAACCGTTCTCTAACTATTTTAACATATGGTTTATTATTATTGCAGTAGCGTTTAATTATATGGAGGATTAAAGCGCAAAGCTAACAATTTTTTTTAGTAGTACGGACTTTAGAAAGATTAACGTTGCAGCCAGTAGTTATAATAGTACTGCAGCAGGCATAATACTGGACCGGGACAACCTGGCTTGGTAGCGTACTGGATAGCAAGCTTTTAACGAAATTCTAAGCAAATGTATTGTTAAAGGTATAGAACCAGTTGTCGGGCTATATTTGTATTAGTACTAGCTTAAGCGGTCGCGTATAAGGGGTATTTGCAGATCTATATATATCCTGCACCAATAAATAGGACAAGGTTAGCAGTAGCTATATATCTTAGTATTTACAGATCTACTTATATACTACACTAACAAACAGGATAAGGTTAGCAGCAGCCGTATATCTTAGTATTTGCAAGTCTGCTTATATACTACACCAATAAATAGAACAAGGTTAGCAGTAGCCGTATATTTTAGTATTCGCAGGTCTATTTACACGCTATATTAACAAACAGGACAAGGTTAGCAGTAGCCATATATCTTGGTATTCGCAGGTCTACTTACACGCTACACTAATAAACAGGATAAGGTTAGCAGCAGCTATATATCTTAGTATTTGTAGGTCTACTTATAACCTACACTAATAAATAGGACAAGGTTAGCAGCAGCTGTATATCTCAGTATTCGTAGGTCTACTTATATACTATACCAATAAATAGGACAAGGTTAGCAGTAGCCATATATCTTGGTATTCGTAGGTCTACTTACATCCTACACTAATAAATAGAACAAGGTTAGCAGTAGCCGTATATCTTAGTATTTCTACTTATAGGCTATACTAATAAATAGGACAAGGTTAGCAGCAGCTGTATATCTCAGTATTTATAGGTCTACTTACATACTATACTAATAAATAGGACAAGGTTAGCAGCAGCTGTATATCTTAGTATTTGCAGGTCTACTTACATTCTATACTAATAAATAGGACAAGGTTAGCAGCAGCCGTATATCTCGGTATTTGTAGGTCTACTTATACCCTACACCAATAAATAGGACAAGGTTAGCAGCAACTATATATCTTGGTATTTGCAAGTCTACTTATAGGCTATACCAACAAACGGGATAAGGTTAGCAACGGCTATATATCTTAGTATTTACAGGTCTACTTATAGGCTATACTAATAAACAGGACAAGGTTAGCAGCAGCTATATATTTTAGTATTCGCAGGTCTACCTATATGCTACACTAACAAACAGAATAGGGTTAGAAGCAGCTATACATCTTGGTATTTATAGGTCTACTTACTTCCTACAACCAAGTGTGTTAGTAGAATATCTAGAATATACTCTAGGAACATTTACCCTCTATACCTACACCGTTAGCTAAAATAATATTATGCAGTTGCTGTTAAACCCTATTATAAATAATCCATCCTCCTACGTATCTTGACCCATTGGAATAAGTTTAACCGCAGGTACGGCATCTTCCTGGTTAATAGAGGGTGACACGGCGGTCGTGGCCTGCTATCGCAACGGGACACTAGCGTAGTTGGATAAATCTCCTTACGCGGCAACCGCCACCGTGGAAGGCAGCTCTGTGCTTATAAGTTACGGCTGTAGTAGGACGGTAGTATTATTGGATAGCTTGACCAGAGAGGCATTATTAGTAGTTAGAGTTAAGGCAGTGTTATATACATCTTCCTTTGTATTAGGGAGCCTAGTTGCAGTTAAAGAGGGATTATATAAAACTCTATACGCTAAAGGCTAAAACGCCAGTAATATTAGCGAATACTATCTAAGGTTGGGGAGATGGAATGAGAGATATATAGCAAGGAACGTCGATACTACATAACTTATTAAGGAGGGATTGTTAGCTTATCCGGCGAAGTCTAGTTACCAGCGCTAAAATAGCTGCACAGCTAGACCTAACCTTTCGTTTTCCATCAAACTGGGCTATTTAAGCTCATCTCATTAGTAGCAACAATGCTCTCTTAGGTTCTAAATAATGCGGTAAGAAAAGAAATTAAGGGTTTAGCTTCTAAAGAGTTGGTATACTTTGTAGAAGAATAAGGTGAACCCATACAGGGTCGTAGCTTGGCGTGGCTATAGAAAAACTCGGCATGGCCAGAAAGTTCAACGTGGTTAGAACTTCAAGTTTGACTTTTTAACCATGTTTAGCTTCTAACCACGCTGAGTTTATGCATATGCAAGCGCATATACAAATTTTTTTTATTAGAATTTGTTGGTAGAGGGGGATACTTAGGCAGTCTCTTTAAGCTTAGTGACGTACATGTAATAGGTCACGTAACACTACACGGGCTATTATTGTAGATTTATCTCAGCATGCTTAGACTATAATAGGAGGCCAGATAAATCCGGCCTAATGGCACTAAACTAGTTTAGGCTATCTGTCCTATTATGGTCTGAGGCACTTTGCCCGACGTTTGTAACGCATGTCGCTATATCCGCATAGCTAATATTACGGATATTTACTTCTTATTCTTGCGATAAGTTTGGGCAGCTTGAAAAATCTATTAATTATATACTAAGCTCCAGCGAATCAAATAGTCTATATAAGAAGTCTCCCCGCTTTCCTATTCCTAATATTAATTTTAAAATAGCCGTAACACAGTTTGCCAAAGTGTATAATTAGCAATATCCGTACTAATGACGCGTCAATCTTAACCACCTACTCTTTATCTATTATATCTATAGTCCAATGATTAAAACCCATTAAGATCTATCTATTACAATATGTTTAAGCCCTCCCTGCCTTTATTTAACCCTCTATTCTCCCTCTGCTGCCTTTAAGCGCTATTTACTAATGCCTCCATTAAAACAAATAAGGCAAAGAGGTCGCAAATCACAAGTTAGTTAAGCAGATCAATAAGCTGGCGGTACGCAATGGGCTAGGGATTATATTAAAATAGATCCCCAGCGGTCTCCATAGCTATATAGCCTACGGAGGGAGCTACCCTAGCCTATAAGCAGCTCTTATAAGCTTCAAATAAGCAAGCTAGATAAAGCTATTGCGGAGATATATCTGTACCGTGGTTGTACGGAGCAGCTCGAGGCCCTAAGGATGCTGATATTTAAGCGGCGAGATCTCATACTTGTCTTTTGGTAAGAGTATAATAATATAAGCACTACCATATTTTATACCTAATACAGTTTATTATTATTCTTTTACTTAGCGCGATTGGGTTAGAGCAAGTAAAAAAGATTATAAAGCTATTTTATATTTGACCTGTTTATCCGTCTAAGTATAGCGTTTAACTATTCTGGGTAAAGCTTACTGCCAAGACTGCTGCCTAAGGTAATGCGCTTAGCTGTGGGGCTAACTACCTTCTAATGCCCGCACTTCGACTTAGTACAGGACGGGTTTAGCGGCAGCATAATTAGCGGTATTTATAGCAGGTGATTAAAGCGTAAAATACTTTAAGCTCGCCCCCGCTAGCAGGGAGGGTGGCCAAGCCGCACCAACTAGACCCTTTATTAAGGTGGCGTTTCCTAGACATTAGCGCGGTTAAAGAGATAGGACGTTTACACTTAAGCGAACAAGCTAATTACAATAAGCGAATTGATGGATATATAGCTCTTATAGTTAGCTTCTAAACTAGAGCTAGTACTGGCGCTAGGATGTATTTAGCTGGCTCTTAGTAACTAAGATCCCTATAATAAACATAAAAAGTGGCTGGGTTTATTAATATTATAGTCACTTACAAGAGGCAGTAAGAAACTATAATATAGTACCGGCTATCTAGACCCTAAAGAATATAGACTTTCTACTTTATCTATTTTAGTGGATATATGTATAGAAGAGCACCTAAAAGGATATTACGGTAGAATGTAGGTGTATAGTGGTGTGGACTCTATAAGGATGGAGTGTTATAAACAATAAATCTATATATTACCTAAGCAGGGGTTATATATGCTTGGATTTACTATAAAGTGTTCTATCTTTCTCACTATAAGGGGTAATTAGTTGTTTTTAAGGGTATTTAGGAGTCTGACGTGCCGTAAATTTAAGAGCCTTAACTTTCCTAAAGTATTGTCTCCTGGAACTACGGCTAATACTTATCCTAGCTATATTTTACCATTTCTCTTAAGGCATTTAAAGTCTGATATATGCCCTTAATCTCTTTTGTTAAGCTAAAGTTCTTAGGCCTATAAAGCATCTATAGACGGCTAATGTTAGCGTACCGCATATAGATACTGTCTAAGAGAGTATAATTATAGAGTATAACTAACTTACCATCTCGCCCTCCTCCTTAATATAATACTAGTATATCTTTAAATCTAGCCCCTTAATCTTTAAGTATGGTATAGGTTTTATATATATCCCCTATTTTTTAGACCCTATCTTTTCCTATTTTATAAGTCCTTCTAACCGCTTTCTTAGGGCTGCTATTTAGACGCCTAGTTATACCATACCATCTATTCTAGGTAGACTCTTCTTGCATTCTATTACCGCAAGTTATAGGAGCCACTTAATATAATCTGCCGAGCCTGCTTGATTAATGCTGTGGTTATAGATATTAATATTGCGGGAAGTAAGTATGTCTTAAGTGCGTGCTTCTTGTTTCTTAGATTAGGAGAGGTAGATGTAATAGTCTATATATTTTAATTTAAAGGGGAGATTCTGCAAGCCAGTTAGGACTAGCAATTTTGGGAATATTTAAGTTGTAGTACTATATAAGAAGATGGAGTTAGTAAGATAGTATTTATATAGTTAGTAAAAGTATAGAAAAGTTATATACATTCTCCACTTAGACCTTTTAGTTGTTATTCTAGTTTTCTAGCTTAGTAACTAGGTCTAGTAATAGTTAGAAGACTTCCTCTATATTATAGTGCTGCAATGAAGTAGACTAAATAACTACGTTGTGCTATAAAGAAGAGAAGAAGGGTAAAAGGGGGTATTATATACAAAGAGTAGGGCCAGCCGCCAAGGCGCTAGTGGTAGGCCAGCCAATAGTAGGAAACAGTATGCGTCAGGTTAGTGCTGTAACAGTACTCCCTTCTCCAGAAGGTTTGGTCCCTAAACCAGACAAATAACTTCAAATAGGTAGTACGCGGGACCACCTGTTTTCGCTACAGAAATATTAAAAAATTCTAATTAGTTGGCTTATTAAATAAAGTTGGCGCGTAGCGCTCTTGGCGAGAATTCTAACTAATTAAACAACTTTAACCGCTGGTCGAAGTTCTATGATATCTTAACCACCATAGACTTTTAACACGGTGGTTGGCTATAACCTTAGTATAGCTTTTCCTTATCTTGTGCCCAATCTGGGGGTCTTGGCTTCTTAGGGTGTTGCTTATAGAAGCGCTGTATAGCTTGTTCGCAACCCTTTAGGTCCTCTTCTAGCTGCTAGGTTATGTCCTTATAATATTTCCATTTAATCTTATAAGTTAGGCCTTAGGGGTCTTTGTTGTGTATATTAAGGATTTTCTTAAACTTCTATTTTTCTTCTATATTGCCGTCGTCGTCTCTCTCTGTTACTCGTCTTTGTATATTACGGCGCTCTGTGGTATTAATATTTGCTTAGCTAGGGATCTCTTTAGCAGCCCAGAGGCGGACCTTAGATGTATAGAAGGATTTATTTACTTAGATATGGTCTAGGAGGTCTACCATAACTGCCCCTTAGTATACTGCAAGTACGGGGTACAGGCCGTCCCATTTATTATCCCATTTCTTCTTAGGTCTGTTTGTCTTTATATTTTCTAAGCTAACCATAACCATGTCGCCTTTATAGAATAACGCACTCTCGTCCCTATGGGTATTAGCATTATCTTTATAGCGTTACTGTGAAATCCGGGCTAGGGCCTTAAGCTGTATTAATATCCGCTTAAAGCGGTTGGCTATAGAGTCTGCGCGGAAGAACTCCTTCTTTGCTTATATTAATAGTGTTAGTAGGTGGGAGCTAGCAGGCTTAATTCTAAGGCAAGGGTTAAAGCCATAGTTTGTAAAAAACGGGGAGATGCCTGTGCTTTTGTTAACTTGGTTATTTATAGTAAATTTAGTAAGTAGTAGGTAGTTAACCTAGTTGTTCTATGTAAAGCTAACAAAAGCATAGAGGTACTTATTTACGGCAGCGTTAATAATTTTAGTTTAGCTGTCCGTTTTTAGGTGCTAGGCTGAGCTTAGTTATAAGGTTATTTTAAGGCGTTTACTTAGTTGTCGCCAGAAGTCGCTAACAAATTATATACCGTGATTGGAGATAATTGTGCTTAGTGCACCATAGAGCTTATATATATTATTAACAAAGCCATTAACTAGCTCCTCTATTAAAAGTCCTATTACTAGAATAAGGTGTTATATTTTAGTTAGGCAGTCTATAATAATAAGGATATATTCATATGCCTTACCATAGCGTTGGTATACCGGCAGTGTTGTAATATAGTTAATTAAAATATTGGTCTATAGGCGAGCGGGTAGTTCTAGTAGCTTTAGGAAACCGGGTGGGGCAGAATAGGGGGTTTTAGTGCAAAAGTATAGGGCACAGTCTTTAATAAAGGTAGCTATAAACTGGGAGATTCCTAGCCACCAGTATATTTAGTTTAAAAGGTTAAGAGTCTTAACCTAGCTAGGGTAACCAGCGGGGCCACTGCTATAAAACTAATAGATAACTTCTAGGCGGAGGTCTAGGATATTAGGGACAAAGAGGTATTAGCGGAAGTAGATCTATCTGTTAATAATGCTATATTCTAACTTATCGCAACAGAGTAATTTCCTAATCTTCTTTAGCTAACGGCAAGCTTTCCAATCACGTAAAGCCGCTACTATATCTCTTATAAGTTTGTTCTCCTGGTATTCTAACTAGATTAGCTTATCCAGTGACTTTTCAACTATTTTAGGGTCTAGAGCGGCTACAAACTCTACGTTATTAGAGTTATAGGATTTGTATAGTAATTCTTCTAAGATTATAGAGTTAACTTTCTAGGGCGGTATAATAACTTGGGCTTAGTAGTGGAGGCGTTTATTATTAGCATCCTTAGGTTTCATTCCTAGTAGTTAGCTTAGGGCGTTAGGGAGCGTAGCTTTACTGCTAGGTCTATATATAATTACAAAGTTAAACTATAAAAGGAACTCTACCTACTAGACTTGGCGTTAGTTTAGCTGCTTAGTAGTTATAAACGTCTATAGGTTTTTATAGTTAGTGATAATTTTAAACAACTCCTTAGTCCCTTGTAGCTTAGAACACTATTCCTTTAAAGCCTTAACAATAGCTAAGAGTTCTTTATCGTAGATCCCGTAGTTATACTTTAGCGCAGAGTGCTTTGCGGAGAAGAATATAACCAGTCTTAGTTTACCGTCGTTGTTATACTAGGAAAGGACTCCGCTAGAAGCCTAATTTAATACGTCTATCTCTACTACTGTTTTCTTTATATAGTCGTAGTATGCTAGTACTGGTGCTGAAGTAAAGGCTCTCTTAAGGGCCTTAAATAACTTGGCTTGTTCTAGTCCCTATAGCCATCCAACGTCCTTTCTTAGGAGTTTATTATAGGTGTAGTAACAGCAGAATAACTTTAGATAAACCTATAGTAAAAGTTTATAAATCTAAGAAACTGCTGTAATTTCTTAACTAAGGTTAGGTTCTCCTATGCTTATAAGGCTTAGACCTTTTTAGGGTCCATACTTATTCATTCTATTAAGATAATTAAGCCAAGGTACTTTATCTTTGTTATATAGAACTCTAACTTACTAATATCAATTTGGAGGCCGGCAGCTCTAAGGCAGCGAATTACCTCTTTAATATGCCTAGTATGGTCAGCTTAAGTTTTAAAAAATACAAGGATGTTATTAAGGTATACTATACAATAGTCATCTAGTGCGTTGTAAAGAATATAGTTAATATAGTTCTGGAATATAGCTGGGGCATTATAAAGGCCAAATAGGGTTACTAGCATCTTATAGAGCCCAAAGCGGGTAATAAATACTATAAGCTATTTATGTCACGAAGTTCGTGTAGAGCAGTTCATTAATGAAATGGGTTAATGATCTTGTATTATGTCTTTTTGACCTTGATCTGACGTGTCTTTAGTGACGTGTCTTTGTGCACGTGACTCGTGCACGTGACCTACGCCTTTAGAGAATATAGATTATCTGATATACCCCCTTAGCTTTAAGCTCTTTGAGGTTAAAGCTAGCCACCTTCTCGTGTCCGTTAATAAGTCAATTGAACTGTAATTTTATCTGAATCCTTCCGTCTTGCTCTAATACTGTCCCTTAGGTCCTTTAGTTGCTTCTCCTTATCTAGCTGCTCCTTGATATCCACCATCCTGATTATATTAATAAAGCTTTAAAACCTCTGCTTAGGCAGGGCCTTTATAAGTCCATTGGCGATTATCTCCTTCGTCGCTGTCTATTGAAATCGTACTTGTCTTATTACGTATTCCTGACGTAGCTAGTGTTAATAGATGTTAATATATCGGAGCTTCGTAATTAGCTTTGCCGTGTCTTCCGTAATTAGTTAGAGCGTCTGCGTGTTATCGCATTTAATAATTAAGGGCTCGTTTAGGCGTAACGTCATTGCTTTAAATAGCCTGCTGATAAAGATAGCTTCCTTTGCTGTCTATAATAGGGCTAACAACTCAGCTTCTATACTTAACGTCGTTACCGTACCCTGCTTATTTGCTCTCCAGGCGATCGGCCCCCTAAATAGCTTTATAATGTATCCTTATAAGCTCTTTCTGTTAACGGAGTTGTCCGCGAATAATGCATTGCTGGCATAGATAAATAATTGCGCTTTACCTCTACCATCTCTTCTGTCGTCTTGTCCTTTGTTGCGTATTCCTTTGTCTTTCCCTCTACCGTTCGTTCCTTCCTTATCTCCTCTATAGCAGATTGCTCTGCTTCTCGTACTATATAGGTACTGGACGACTCTGTCTACCGCTTAATAATGCTCTTAGCCTAGGTCCTAGTTGAACCTTGCCAGCTGTGATACTGCAAAAGCAATATCCGGACGCGTTGTAGTGGCTGCATAGAGTACTAAACCCAGTTTTCTCTGATATAGCATCGTAGAAGCTGGTAGGGATATAGGACGGACTAATAGGTCTATATTAGGGGACGGACGCGTTGGACGGATCATACGGTGATCGGTAGGGAGGAGTTCCAATTCTGCTATAGGAGTGTCTGGAAGACGCCCTCTAAGATCTATCTTATACTGGTTAGCTATCTTCTCAATATAGGCTTTCTAGGATAGCTATAGGAGCCTCTAGCTACGATTGCGTATTATATAGATTCCTAGGAACTATTTTAGCTCGCCAAGGGTACTTATCTGGTATTTCTTGCTTAGCTCCTTGATCGCTTCTTAAGCCTTCTTTTTATCTATCTTTCTATAGCAGAAGACGATATCATCGACATAGAAGAAGACAACTATTCCACCTTTTAGCATGACGCATAGCTTCTAAGGTACCTCTTTAAAGCCCAATTCATTTAATAAGCTCGTGAGATTCTTCTGCTATAACAGTGGTGATCGTCGTAGTCTGTATAAGGCTTTTCTTAAGCGTAGTACTTTGTCTGTCTTTCCTTTGTTGAACCCTGGCGGTAGCTTTATATAGATGACCTTGTCGAGATCGCAATGGACAAACGCATTAACTGCATCTATCTGTGTCGTCTCTAGGTCAAATTTTGCGGTAATTACTATAAGGGTTCGAAAGGTCGTACTAGCTAATATAGTAGCTCTCATAGGTAGGTCTCCTGGGGCCTGTTAATTTCCGCATACTACTAAGCGTGCCTTACATTTCTGGAGAAATCCGTGCTTGTCCGTCTTGTAGACGAATACCTACATTAAGCTAAGGACCTGCTATCCCTTTGCATACTTCTTGTCTGTTTCTTAAAACGACCTTATTTGATAATGGGATTGGAGGTAAGCTTGTTAAGCCTCTTGGAACTAATCTTAAAGAGGGTGTGCATTAAGGTCCTTAATTAACTAAGGTGGCGGAGGTAAGTTCTTCCTGTATAATCTAATATTACGTGTTCTGCCTGATTTCAGCTTGCTATTGTTAAGTCGACTATTAAGGTTAAACTTCCTTCCTACTACGAAGGCGCCTTAATAGGCTAAGGTAATCCTTTTGGTGACAAAGTCTTTAAACCTATTATTACTGGCTTCCTTAAATAAGTCTTTAACCAAGTCGTTAAACACCCCCTAAGTGTAAAACCTATCTCCTACTCGGTTAACAGTGTCCTGATCAGTATCTGACTTTATAGGATACTTAACGTAAAAGGTATATGGAGATTCTTTATCTTCTTCTATTAGAGGTGGCGTATAATACGCGTCTTTAAGAGCTCTTGCAAGCTTAAGATCTGCTAACTCATTAAAGGTTTGAACTGGCTTATCAACATTATCGTCTTCCTCTTAAATTGACTGTTTAAATACTTTGTTATTATCTTCCAGAAGAACCTCGTTCTTAGTTAAGGTCTTAGGGAGTTAAATCTTCTTAATCAGCGTATCTAATTCGGCGTGTAGATCCTTTAAGATGTCCATTTGCTTGCCGTTGAAGAACGTCTTTTCATTAAAGATAACATCCCTAGTAGAGATGACGATACCTTTATACGGGATCCAGATCCTGTAGATATTGGTAGAGTTATAGCCAATAAGGTAGCTGATATGGGCTCGCGGATCTAGCTTGCTTAGTCTTTTTTTCTTTAGCTGGGCATCTAACGTCATCGCGTACGCCCTATAGCCATAGGCTTTTAGGTGCGCCAATTGTGGTTTTCTTAATCTCCCATTTGCTAGGTAGGTATGGAACCTTTTATATAGCGATTTCCATCTATTGCTTTCCCGTGGCGTTTGATCTTAAAGGTAGACTATATAGTTAACTATCTCGTTCCATAGGTCGTGTGGTAGATTGGCAGCAATTCTTATTGCACGTCCTTTCTCAATAATTACACCCCCTAAGCGTTCGGCGGTACCATTCTATACTTGGGTATGTGGCGCCGAAGGCTCAAAGGTAATCCCTTGGGTCTATAGCCATTTAAGGGTTCTCCTTCTCTCTAGCTCATTATCTGACCTAATGGTGTTAACTTTAAGGTTATACCTTAGACGAATCTATTAGATAAAATCTTTAAGTACTCATAGTGTCTCCTTCTCCTCGCCATGCGTTGTTATAAAATATGGGAAGGTTCTTCCTGAGAAGGTGTTATAGATAAGCATAACTTATATAAATCCTATATACGCTTCCTTAAGGTTAGTCCAGTCAATATAGAGGTCAAGATAAGGTTTATTAATGTTCTGTTTTAAGAACCTTCTTAAGACCTAACGCTTGATTTTGGCGAGACTGCAATGCTAACATTTTGTTGTCTTTGGGCCTTAAAGCTTAACTCCTAGGGCGTTAATACCTAAATAATGAAGGCTTATAGGTCCTAGATAACCTAGACGCAGATGCCATAGTTATATATTACCTTTCGCATCTAGGCGAATGTCTCTTAATAATACTCTATACTTCCGTTGGCGGCGTAGCTGTCGGCTTATATTAAACGCTAATAGACTTCCTAGTCGGATGTATTTAATAGTCTATTATCTGTGACGTTCTTCCATTTAATATAGGATTGTATCATCCTTTTAAACTAGAAGATTATTGTTTCCTTTATTATCCTAGAAGTACCCTCACTTTTAAAGTAGATAGAACGACACTAGATTCGTATTAAAGTCCGTATAGAAGGCAACGTCCTTAAGACATAGGATTTCCTTGCTCTTATCTGGTTTTGTAACTTAGACGGTAACATCACCGTAGCCTAGTATAGGCACTTCTAAGCTGCTGGCGATGATATATTTGTGTCTTAGAGCTTTCCTGAAGTTATAAAAATGAGAGAGGTTATTAAAGATATAGAGAGTAGTTCCTAAGTCCAGAATAGTTAATAGCTTTAGTAGATGGAGTTAACCGGTGTAATATAATTCTAGGAATATCACATTAGCTTCTCCCTTAATCTTAACTGTCTTATAACTCTTCTCGTCCTGTTATTATTAAGCCTCGTCTTCTTGTTTTTCAAGTCTGATCTTTATAACTTGGTTAGCGAGATTCTTATTCTTTTCTACCTTCTTCAGCACTCTTTTAATGCGAGCATCTCCGATTGTGACTCCTTCGGGTCTCTTATCTTCAAATAAATACCAACAGTTTTAAAGGGAATGTCCTCGTTTCTCGCACGCCAAGCACACGGGTAGTAGCTTCTTATGGGACGTCTTCTCGTCTACTAGTAACCTAGCTCTCTTTAAGCGTCTAGTGCATGCTAAGGTTACTTTCCTTGGACCTTTAGTAGTATCAGAGTGATCCATTATGGCTTACTCTACGAAGTCTGCATTAAAGGTACTCCCTCTTATAGTAGTATTGGCTTTCTTTAAGGGTATTCTAAGTCCTTCTTATAGCTCCTTTACTACTCTGCGGTATTCGGAAGATCTTAACTTCTAAAGGTTATTCGACTTGGTAGTATACTTCATATAATAGGCGTCGCTAAACGGTTAAATAACTTCTGCCAAATCTTGAAGCCAGATTCTATTGGACATTTAAGGGATCTTATACTTCTCTTCTAGTACTATTATATGTTCCCATTAATCTAACCACTAATTTAATTTTAACAAGTGTTTAAACCCCTTAAGGGCTTCTGTGTACTGGTGTTGTACCTTCTTCCTAATAAACGATAAGGTAGGTTCTGTGTTCTCCTTTAATTAGGATAGCCATTCTTTAACTATTAAGGAAGGGTTAAGCAATAGCTTCTTCTGGATCGATACTGTAGACGTAATTTAGGTGCATATCTGTTACAGATACTCTTTCTGTTTCAGGAAGTACCTTATATCCTAGTTATAGTATCGTCTGCTATTCTCGTACGCTTTCTATTAATTCGTCGAGAGCTGTGCATATATAGTTGCATTCTCATTAAAGTCTGTAACCTTTAGAAGAGGTGGTTTTTCAAGTAGACCTTCTTAAGGTGCTTCTGTAGCTGGGTTAACGTGGGCCCAAATTTACTAATCTATAAGAGCTTATAGTTGCCAGATCTATTGCTCCCAGTCTTCTGGTTTATTGAGGATGATTATAGTTGACGAACTTGACGTCGGTAGAGTCATTTTGACTAATAGGCAGAGATGGAATTCGTTGTCAGGATCGTCTTTGTTGTCAGGATCGTCCTTTAATGATTAAGGTAGGATTTCTCGTGGAATCTTATGGAATCTCATAGAAGAATCGTCCTGTAACAATTAAGGTAGGATTTCTATTAGAGTCTGCGTCTTAACGATGAGGTGTCAGAGTCTAACAATAAGGTAGAATTTCTTCAAATAATTAAGAAATAGCTGAATAGCTTCTTGAGTCGGCGGACCGGGCTTATAACTGTCACGAAGTTCGTGTAGAGCAGTTCATTGATGAAATAGGTTGATGATCTTGTATTGTGTCTTTTTAACCTTGATCTGACGTGTCTTCAGTGACGTGTCTTTATGCACGTGACTCGTGCACGTGACCCACGCCTTTAGAGAATATAGATTATCTAACAATTTATGGCCCTTAGCAATACGGATCCTATTAAACGCGGCAATAACATTAAGCTTAGTATAGAATTTGGCGCTATATAGGGCATTAAGTGTCTCATAGATAAGTAGGAGCAGGTATTAGTTCTTAATAGTGACGTTATTAAGTCCTCTATAGTTATAGTAGATCCTTACCCCTCCTCCTAGCTTAGCAGCGAGTAGGAGCGGGGCTATGGCGGGGGACGTTAATTCTTAGATAAAGCCTTTATTAAGCATTTTATTAATCCATTTCTTAACGCATTAGAGCTCGGCAGGGGAGAGTAGGCGGTTCTTATAGTACGGGGGCTGCTTTCCTAGCATAATTTCAATTTTATGGTCCTATAGGCGATGTGGTAGGAGCTTATTAGCATTCTTTAGGAGAAACCCCTTAATATAGTGCCTATGTTCCCTTAGAAGGCATCATATAATATCATCCCTAGTTAGAGCAGGTTTGCCTTTTATAAACTTCTCAACGTCTGTATCTATAACTTTGCGGCGGAGGAACTTAGTATTTATAGTCTAGAGGTTTTCCTTAAGGAAATGGTAAAAATAACTAGGGAAGACCTTATAGGCTTCTTCTATTATATAGTCACTATTAACTAAGCGGCAGAAGGATTCCTCTGTTAGGTCTAGTATTTTAACTAGTCTAGTAGGGAGTTTATCTATTAATTATTTCCGTTCTTCTTGTTCTATTAATTCTACTAACTCCGCTATATGGATCCTTATTACTTTTACGCCTTTTTATTTATAAAACTGGGCGAAATTCACAGTGTGTATATTTATAATATTGTCTAGGTTAGGGCGTATTTGGTCTTCTCCTAACGTTATAGCAGGGCTGGCTCGTCTTAGTTAGCTCTTAAGAGCAGTTCCTAAGCGGTGGCCTTACACAAGGCGTATAGGGAGTAGGTACAAGGTTAGGCGTTATAGTGGCGCGGTTTCTATTATTTAGGTCTTAGTAATTCCCTAGCTAGTCCTTGCTATAACGTGGGCTATAATATGCGTATATAGCATATAGCTTAGTTCTGGGTGTTGGGCTAGGCGGCTAGGGTTTAAAGGGTATCTAGGTTGGCGTTAGATTCTTAATAGCAGCGGCGTAAAGTGGACCTTCTTCCTTAGTCTTAGCAAGGCCGGCTAGCCTATTGTTTTAGTCTTAAGTACTAGAGTAGTCCAGTTTTCTACTATCTTATTGCTTTACAGCTGTACGGGTTCCCCTTTATTAGGAACATCTTCTATTATTAGGGCTTTATATATGGTCCTAGGCACTAGGCTTAGTAGTACCAAGTATCCATACAGGGCGTCCCTACTACTATTAGCTATTCCCCACAGGAGGTAGTTCCTAGAGTAGTAGTCTAAGTTAAAGCGGATCTTAAGCTCTCTAAAGCTAGGGTAGGGCTCGTGCTTCTAGAGCCAAGGCATGCCTAAGATAACTAGGGTACTAGGTAAGAGTTTAATAATAGAAAAGAGTATAGCTTTAGTATAAATACCAATTAATATTCGGGCGGTAAAGTAGTCCGTAATAAGTAAAGTTAGGATGCTATCTACAAGGCGTAGTGGCCTAGGTGCCAACAGTTTCTTAGTTATAATATTATATTTTCTTATAATAGACTCTATATTGGCAAATGCTATCGTAGTACTACCTAAGTCCACTAGGCTTACTGTATTGATAAAAACTTGGGGGTATAGGTTGTGTAATAAGGAGAGTTAGGTTTAAATAAGAATTAATTTCTTATTACTATTTACTAATCTAAGATTAAGTGGCAGTTTACTAATAGAAAGAACTAATTGGTCTAGTAATAGGGACCTAATCTTCTTATCTTCCTCCTTATATAGTTTAGACCCTTGGACGCAACTTAGTCTAAAGGTCTACCTTTTAACAACTAGGGTATAGGGCTGTCTTAGTAGGGCAATCCAGTATCTGTCTAGCTAGCAGTATTAGTCTTAGTTAGGGTATAGGGAGACGGCACCTTGCCGACAATATAGCCGTGTTTATATTTGCTAGCATAGAGTTACTAATTCTAGGTGTTGTTAACGGGTTAGGCTTCTATATAGGGCATTATTTAGAGTGACTAAGCCGCAGGGTTAAAGGGGGGGAGTCGTCTACCGCGGCTATAATAGACTCCGCGGTTGCTACGTCCGCGGTTATTAGTTTGCGTTATTTAACAGGCTGGCATTAGGACTAGGTTTGCTATTATAGTAGGGTTATAAGCGTCCTTCTAGTAGCTAGGCAGGCCACAGGTAAGGTATAGTCTATTATTAAAGCAGCGCTTGCGCTCCGTGTCTAAGATTCTATTAAGGTCTATAGGTTCTCCAGTTACTACTAAGGTTAGGGTTAGGGTTAATATAGGGGCAGGAGCTTAAGTAGGTGGACAGTGGTTAGTATTCTTAAGGTTAGCTTAGTGTATATAGTTTGCGAGGTTCTTAGCGAATATATCCATCTGCTTGCTCTAACCTATATAGTTACTATTATTAATTTTATAGGTAAGTCTAAGTACTAGCTCTTCTATCTTTAGAGAAATAAACTTCTAGAGTAGATCTATCTTTTATTTGTCTGTCTTTCTAGCGTAGACTATTAACTTATTAAGCTCTCCCTTCCAGGACTAGTAATTACGCTCGCCCTAGGGAAAATAGTTAAGCTTGTTTTTTGCGACCTAGGTTATATTAAGGACCTTATAGTGGGCAGTAAGCTCTTTAAGTATATCTTCTTTAGTGGGCTATTTCTATATAGACATATTGTTTGGGTTCTTATGCATAAGCTCTAGGCCCTACTTAATAAACTTATAGGCCTTGCCCTCTAGTATATCTGAGATATAAAGGATCTGGGATTAGACTATATTAAAGTAGTCCCGGTTATGGTTAAAGACTCTTTTAATCTTAATGTGCCAGGTCTTAAAGTTGGCTTATTATTCTAGCGGGGTACCTTTTCCGCTAAATATTAGTAGGTCTTTAGATATCTGTTTTTTCTACTAGGTTACTACCGTTGTTATAGGGGTTAATTATTTAAGAGCGGCGATAGTTTCTATCTAGAAGGCAATAAGGGCATTAAGGCTTTTGTTAGCTTTCTTATTGGCAGTGTTTGTGTTATATATAAACTGTAGTCCTGCTTTAATGTTACTAAGGAACTTATTGGTATAGTTAACAAGGGTATAGTAAACTTTGTCGGCTTTGAAGGTTTTAGGGTATAGTGGGGAGTGGCAGATTGTCTATACGATATTAAGGTGTGTCTGTATAAAGAAGTCTACAAAAACCTTATAGGGGTTCTGGGTTTCGGCTATTTCGGCGTTATTAATGTCGCCCATTTAGGTAATCTTTGGCGCTGGGAAAAAACTAGGGATTGTTCTAGGACTGTAGTGGGTTGTAGCGTGTGGACGCGTCGCGCGCAGGTTATAATTGCTCTGGGGCAGGGATAACTAGGATACGGGGAATTAGTAATCGCGATAGGGCGCAATTAATGATAGCACAAACTATCACAGTGCTACAATAAAGTAGACTGAATAACTACGTTATGCTATAAAGAAGAGAAGAAGGGTAAAAGGGGGTATTATATACAAAGAGTAGGGCCAGCCGCCAAGGCGCTAGTGGTGGGCCAGCTAACAGTAGGAAACAGTATGCGTTAGGTCAGTGCTGTGACACTCTATTTAAGACGGCTCTGGCTTTCTAAGATCTTGGTATTATAATACGGCGTCTTAAATTAATAGTAATTCCTTAAGTAATTCCCTAGCATGCGCTATAGCTTCGCTATTAGGGTTATTAAAGTTATTAGAGTAGGCGGAGCGATTAAAGAAGATATTACAATACTTATAGTTATTAAGTATATTAAGCTGGTTCTATACAAATATGCCTTATAAGCCGTTGCTGCCAAAATCTATTATCGGGAGGGGAAACTACCTATAAATATTATAGTAGGACGCTAATGCCATCCTAAATGTTAATAAATCTATTCCGTAGCACTTTAATATCTTATGGTACCTTTATCGCCGCCTCTACTCCAATGGGCGGTTTTACTGCTCTTAAGTCACCAATCCTCTTCGTTAGGCTGCGTGATTGTAACCTATAGTTGCAACTAGCGCTTGTAAGCTTGGTTGCTGCTATAAATATAGTAGAGCGGGAGAGCGTTGTGGGTGTACAGAAGTCAAGTTTAGAGGTTATTATAGAGAGATACTCTTCAAGCTAGAGCTAGTCGATGTTAATATTGTTAATAAGGTCCGGATTATTAGAAGCGGTGTTATTCTAAGCATATTAATAGGTTTTGGATAATTGCCCTAGTCTCTTAGTCGGCAGCTTTGTTGGTAAGGTAGTTTTCTTATCCACACTTCTATTAAATCTATTCTTTTTGCCTTGCAACTATGTTGTTACCCTATTTTCTCCGCCTTGTCTACTCCTAACGCGCTAGTTATTATTATCCATAAAATTTCTGGGTAGTGATTAAGAACATGGCTAGAGTTATTAAACTTTATCTAAAGCGGCCTTATAATGCTAATTCCGTTTCTATAGTCTAGGGAAAGAAGAGGAGACTTTAAATAAATTAGTAGTTAAGGGGTTAGTTTCGCATGATTATAGCTAATTACTAATAATATACTCGCTCTCTAAGAGCTTCTACAGCTCTTGGATAGAGTTAGACATATTAGGGGTTATCTAAAATAGTTTAAAGAATTTTCAAGCTAGAGCAATAATGAAGTTACTTATAGATTTAAAGGCAGAAATAATTCTTTATTTGTAGACCGTTGCCTAGCAATACTAACAATTTGCAAGGGTTCTTTTTAGGACGCAGGATGGCGTTCCTATATAGTGTCTTGGCGTAATGTCTAATACGCACAGCCTCTTTTATGTGGCATAATTATCACGTTAGGGTGTTATCTATTTAACTAAAGCCTCTTTCCTTACCCAAAGAAGGGTGGCCGCTGTAGAGTCGGCCACTATAATTATAGGAAATGGATTCGTCTAGGATTTTAAAAGTGTATATAGAGCGATGGTTATTAATAAAGCTGTTGCCCTGTAAGGCTAGATCTGCCTTTTAATTATATTCCATTTCTTAAAATATTTAGGCGATTAATAAGCCGAGACTATGCATTAGTCTCTACAGGTTCTGCTTATATACATAAGCGCAGTGTCCGCCTTTAAACTATAATCCCTTTACTTGTAACAAACCGACTTAAGGTATACCGATCAATACTATTAGTACCAAGATAGAAAATGTATGCCTTTTTTACTCCCCCTTTGCGTTCAATTTTTATAACTAATGTAGCTGTTATAGGAACTTACAATTCTTTAATATAATGTTTGCTTTAAGCTTAACTGGCTTTTAGATATAAATCTAAAGTATTTCTAGCTAATCTATAATTAGGCGCTCGTGCTTTCCGTAGCTATTAATTCCGTAGCTATATACCATGTTACTACTAGAGTCTTATTTAAAGAAGATTTATAGAATTATAATAGTGATTTTATCAATCCTAGTAGGCTCCTTTTAGCTTCTAGCTTGTCCCCTTTACCTATAGGTAAGCTAGCTAAATAGATTAAGGCAAGCACTGCTAATTAGTTTTCCTCTTATAATAGTAATTTAACGCTATCTTAAAGCGTTAACACGACCCCCTAAAAGTCTCCCGCGCCTTCCCTTTAATACCTTTCATCCTGTACGGAAAACCAGTTCCCCTTTATAGCTACAAACTCATTAATCTAAAGTGTAGGGATATTGTAGCAAAGTCCTAGTGAAACACTATAAAGAGCCTTAACAATTAATTAACCATAATCTTAGATATACGAGGCGGGACGACCAAACATAGGCATGCAAAGAGGGGCAGGATAAGGTAGAGTTAGATAATACTTACGGATGGGACAACGTAATGGAAGAATATATAAAAGATATCTTTCTCGTTAGATGTAACCCTAAACCATAAGGTAAAATATACTAGAGGGAAGGAGCACAATTGCTTGCGAATAAAAAGCAACTATAGTGAGCTAAGCCTACTAAAACACTAAACGCACAATTACCGGGTCTAGAAGGATGATAGGTATAAATGTTCTAGATCGTAGCTTTAACCGCGCTAATGTCTGGGAAATACCACAAAAACAATTATAAACGGCTTTTTAAAGCAAGAGAGAGAAGTTGGGGTCGATTTTTGCTATAGAATGGCATATAGATGATGCAGGTTAGTGGGGTAGACGCTAAGAGTTTCCAATAGCGGGGTATACCAAATTGGGGTCCTAGAAGAGGTGGGGGACCTAAAACTAGGGCACTAGGACAGAATTAGAACAGGTCTAAAGAAGCTAGACTAAGCTAGCACTAACACTTTCTTTAGGAAGATTTAATGTATTAGGGGAGCGCATTGACCTTAAAAGAATAAATCCAGATAAAAAATATACATGTTTACTATAAGAAACTCACTATAGAGAAAGTTGAAATGTGGTTATCGCGAAAACTAGTTAGGGTTTAGCAACTGTTGCCTATTTCCTCTATATAAAAGTATTAATATCTTAATATCGATTTAAATTCAATAGCTGATGTACGAGCTCTTAAATTAATGTGACTTGGTGTACTAGCCATCGACTAGTATAGCAAAGTTCGCGAAGGGAATATGCGATACGCTGAATTTTCGTATATAACTCGCGGCTTAATAGGCGCAAGCTTAAGCAGATTTGGTGTTAAAGATAGCCCAACGCTGGCGTCTTTGTGCATACTGAATTGGTGGTAAAGATTGTAGAATTCGGTTAAGAAGCTTATTAATAGGTTACGCGAGCTATTAGTTAGTACATTGCCTCCAATACTTGAATTAATAGTGTCCCAGCTACTAGTAGCCACGGCAGGTTATAGAGGTTGCCTATAATAACTGCCTGGTTTAGGCATTGTAAGTGGCCGTACTGCTAGCGCTGCGCTTGGTAGATAATATAAAAAAGGCTGCTAAATGTCTAGTAGCATCTATGTTGCTATATAAGGTGCAGGTGATGTGTAAATAGCACTACTACTTATTATAGCGGCTGGTGCATGGTTTTGAACCCATGTTATAAGGATTTGCTTGCGGTTCTGTCGCTTCCTAGATACCCTAGTTCTAGCGTATATAGCCAATTATACGGTTAAACGAGGAAGCTAAAAGGTCGAGGTAATAGCTCTTTGGCCCCACCCTAAGTATTATAAAAGGAAATAGATATGACATCGTTTGTTATATGTAAGGTGTATACTAGAATTATAGGCTCGATTATATTGGCGCTTAGGTCGTCTAGAACGTGGTCTATAGATAATATTTAGCATATTAAAAATACGCTTATATATTTGCGAAAGTCGAACAAGATTCTAATAATATAGAACTCGAAATTAGCTAAGTTTAGCGTAAATTTGCATATTAGCTGTACTAATTTAGCTAAACTCTGTCCACTTATATTATTAAAGCTTTGATTATCTCTAAAAGGCGCAATGAGTTTAGGAGCTTAGGTAAAGATTTTCTAGTCGGTTAGCGGAAGCCGTTAAAGGTGCGTCTAAGAAGCTTAGAGGCGGCGTAATATGCTAATATTTTTCTCGAGGAGGCTGCGTAGTAGGCATAACCGTGTATCGTGCATGGGAAGGTCCGCATCGTGAAGTTGAGCGGTGGCAGTCGCGAGGTTCCGTAGGCTTTAATTGACTTAGCAACTGCGCCACGCTAAACAGCCGAGCAGCACGCAATAGCGTTTATAAGGACTGCGGCAGTGCTTCACCACTACTACGCCATACTTGAGAGTGTTAGTTCCTACGCTAACCAGTTGCCCATTTACTCTATATTCTCTATCCCTTAATCTAGAAAAGTACCTCCTCAATAAGGGTGTGGCTGGAGTGGGTTGGCCGCCCTTTCTACTCTAATAGCGACCTAGCGCTAAATTAATTTGATTACTGTTAACTAATACTCCTATAGGTGCTTACGTAGCTCGATGACATTGTCTATATATAAATATCGTTTTACTAAGCACGCTTATTTAATACTCTGCAAAAGCCTATTATCGACATCACCTCCATTATTGAAGGGAAAATGTACGCATATGCACTTAACTGGGGTAGGTAAAAGTGCATGGAGATCTGCTATTGACATAATGACTATCCAATATGGCAGCGAGTGGTAGGCTGCTGCTTAATCCTCTACCTTCCCCTCCTCTTCCTTCCCCTCCTCTTTCTTCCCCTCCTCTTCCTTCCCCTCCTCTTTCTTCCCCTCCTCTTCCTTCCCCTCCTCTTTCTTCCCCTCCTCTTCCTTCCCCTCCTCTTCCTTCCCCTTCTCTTCCTTCCCCTCTTCCTTTCCCCTACTCTTGTCTTCCTTCCTTCCTCCTTCTCCTTCTGAGTGCGGCTTTAGGCGGTCTATAATGTGCTGTACCCCTAAGGACGCCATGCCAATGGCAACTCAAACCTTAATATAGGGACTCTTTTTAAACCACTACTATAACGCATCTATTTGTGACCGATAATTCTAATCTTTGGTATAGTCTTTCCGGTCTAAGATAGTAACGAGTTTGTGAAAATTGGCTATGTCTCAACTAGAGCTATATAGATATAGAATAGATCTTCTCTTTGGTCCACTCATATATAGTCCATTATATGCCACTATGGCATTATGCAGAATTTGGTACTTTGCGGGATAGTTGTCTAGAGAGTCTCTGGTCACAGTGATCGAAAAAATATAGTCTAAGACGGATAGAGCGACTGAGGAATTGGACTCTTGATTATCCTATTTTTTTGGTTTACTATCTAAAGATCTTAGTAAGTTAAGGTCTAGGGTTTTCAAGATTTTAAAAAGAATGTTAAGATAACCCATTAATAGTGTTTCTAAAACGTTTTTAGAGATATGGTTCTGTATAAAAGCTCCAAGTTTATACTGATTCAAGAACTTTCGATCTGCAGATAATATACAGGACTTAGTAGCGGTTTGCAGTTACTATAGGAATAATTCGCCGGTAAGCACAAGGCTATTGATACCGTTAAGAATTCTAAGCTTATCCTAGAAGGCGGATCTGTGAATTGGCTTATAGCCAAGGTCGTGGTTAACCTCGGACTATATATATATTAGCAAAGATGCAACTTAAATTTCAATAAGCTGTCCCTTATAGCGCTGGTCTGTGAGTTAATGCTCCTGCGGGTGTACTTAGTAATGGTCAGCAACGTAGCTATTAAATCGCTAGACAAGTCTATTAACGTTTACTCTCTATCCCTTCATTAGCTTCTTGTTCGTTATAATAAACGCCTCTCTAATAATCTTATCAACTTTAACACGATTATCCAGAAAATATAGCGCAATATGCACGCCTGTAAGGTCTACTATATCGGAGCAAATAGCCTTTTTATCTGCATAGACTTCCCGTCTTTCTTCGCATCTTTGTTGCTGCCGTTGTTGCAGTTTTGCCTCGAGTTGATCGGGTCGTTTAGCACGGAATGTGGTAATAGTACGTATTCCGTTTTGTTCTAGCGCTTCCTTACATTATATACTTGCAAGCCTGGCCAACACAAAGTAAAAGTCGTACTAAAAGCGATACTAAGAAATAAAATTAGATATTATAGGCTCTGGTGCGTTATAGGACCTGCTAGCTTTCGGCTAATACTAAGAGCGATTAGTTTGACTTAGAAATACTCCTTACTTTAGTTAGATTTACTTACTGGCTATAACCACTAAAGTCGGCCTTAGTTAGCCACTAGTTTAATAAAGAGTATTCTCTAACTGCTATACTTACTAGCCGTGGCTATAACACTAAACAAGGTCTATGTTAGTAATTAAATTAATAAAGAAATATTTTCTAGGACTACTTACTGCTTATTACTATAATTATTAAGCAGGCCTAAGTTAGCTATTAATTCAAGAAGTACTCTCTATCACGGCTAGGTTTACTTACCCTCTATAACCACCAAGCGGGCGCGAGTTAGCTATTAGGTTAAAAAGCACTCTCTATTATAGCTAGGTTTATTTACCTCCTGTAACCACTAAGCAGGCCTAAGTCAGCCATTAATTCAATAGATTACTCTTAGTTGTAGCTAGGTTTACTTACCTCCTATAACTACTAAGTAGTCTTAAGTCAGCTATTAATTCAAAAAGTACTCTCTATTATAGGTAGGTTTACTTACTGGCTATAACCACTAAATAGTCTTAAGTTAGCTATTAATTCAAAAAGTACTCTCTATTATGGGTAGGTTTACTTACCGCCTATAACTACTAAGTAGGCTTAAGTCAGCTATTAATTTAAAAAGTACTCTTGGTTATAGCTAGGTTTATTTACCTCCTATAACTACTAAGTAGTCTTAAGTTAGCCATTAATTTAAAAAGTACTCTTGGTTATAGCTAGGTTTATTTACCTCCTATAACTACTAAGTAGTCTTAAGTCAGCTATCAATTTAAAAAGTACTCTTAGTTATAGCTAGGTTTACTTACCTCTTATAACTACTAAGCAGTCTTAAGTTAGCTATCAATTTAAGAAATTACTTAATATTATAGCTAGGTTTATTTACCTTCTATAACCACTAAGCAGGCTCAAGTTAGCTATTAATTTAAAAAGTACTCTCTATTATAGTAAGGTTTACTTACCTTCTATAACTACTAAGCAGGCTTAAGTCAGCTATTAGTTTAAAAAGTACTCTCTATTACGGGTAGGTTTACTTACTAACTATAACTACTAAGCAGGTCCAAGTTAGCTATTAATTTAAGAGATTACTCTCTATCGCGGGTAGGTTTATTTACTAGCTATAACCACTAAGCAGGCTTAAGTTAGCCATTAATTTAAAAAGTACTCTTGGTTATAGCTAGGTTTACTTACCTCCTATAACTACTAAGCAGTCTTAAGTCAGCTATTAATTTAAGAAGTTACTCTCTATTACGGCTAGGTTTACTTACCTTCTATAACTACTAAGTAGGCTTAAGTCAGCCATTAATTTAAAAAGTACTCTCTATCGTAGGTAAGTTTACTTACCCACTATAACCACCAAGCAGGCTTAAGTTAGCTATTAATTTAAGAAATTACTCTCTATTATAGGTAGGTTTACTTACCTTCTATAACTACTAAGCAGGCTTAAGTCAGCCATTAATTTAAAAAGTACTCTCTATTACGAGTAGGTTTACTTACTAACTATAACTACTAAGTAGGCCCAAGTCAGCCATTAATTTAAGAGATTACTCTCTATTGTAGGTAGATTTACTTACTAACTATAACCACTAAGTAGGTCTAAGTTAGCCATTAATTTAAAAGATTACTCTCTATTATAGGTAGGTTTACTTACCTACTATAACTACTAAGCAGGCCTAAGTCAGCCATTAATTTAAAAAGTACTCTCTATTATATGTAGGTTTACTTACCAACTATAACCACTAAACAGGCCCAAGTTAGCCATTAATTTAAGAGATTACTCTCTATTGCGGGTAGGTTTACTTACTAGCTATAACCACCAAGTAGGCCTAAGTCAGCTATTAATTTAAGAGATTACTCTCTATTATAGGTAGGTTTACTTACCGACTATAACCACTAAGCAGGCTTAAGTCAGCCATTAATTTAAAAAGTACTCTCTATTGCGGGTAGGTTTACTTACCAACTATAACCACTAAGTAGGCTTAAGTCAGCTATTAATTTAAAAAGTACTCTCTATTATGGCTAGGTTTACTTACCCTCTATAACCACTAAGTAGGCTCAAGTTAGCTATTAATTTAAAAGTTACTCTCTATTGCGGGTAGGTTTACTTACCAACTATAACCACTAAGTAGGCCTAAGTCAGCTATTAATTCAAGAGATTACTCTCTATTATAGGTAGGTTTACTTACCAACTATAACCACCAAGTAGGCTTAAGTCAGCCATTAATTTAAAAAGTACTTTTTATCGCGGCTGGGTTTACTTACCCTCTATAACCACTAAGCGGGCGCGAGTTAGCTATTAGGTTAAAAAGCACTCTTTATTATAGCTAGGTTTACTTACCCCCTATAACCACTAAGCAGGCCCAAGTTAGCTATTAATTTAAAAAGTACTCTCTATTATAGGTAGGTTTACTTACCACCTATAACTACTAAGCAGGCTTAAGTTAGCTATCAATTTAAAGAGTACTCTTGGTCGCAGCTAGGTTTATTTACCTCCTATAACCACTAAGCAGGCTTAAGTCAGCCATTAATTTAAAAAGTACTTTTGGTTATAGCTAGGTTTACTTACCTCCTATAACTACTAAGTAGTCTTAAGTTAGCCATCAATTTAAGAAATTACTTAATATCGCGGTTAGGTTTACTTACCTTCTATAACCACTAAGTAGGCTTAAGTCAGCTATTAATTTAAAAAGTACTCTCTATCACAGGTAAGTTTACTTACCCACTATAACCACTAAGTAGGCTTAAGTCAGCCATTAATTTAAGAAATTACTCTCTATTATAGGTAGGTTTACTTACCTTCTATAACCACTAAGTAGGCTTAAGTTAGCCATTAATTCAAAAAGTACTCTCTATTATGGGTAGGTTTACTTACTAACTATAACTACCAAGTAGTTTTAAGTCAGCCATTAATTTAAGAAGTTACTCTCTATTATAGGTAGGTTTACTTACCAACTATAACCACTAAGCAGGCCTAAGTCAGCCATTAATTCAAAAAGTACTCTCTATTGCGGGTAGGTTTACTTACTAACTATAACCACTAAGTAGGCCTAAGTCAGCCATTAATTTAAGAGATTACTCTCTATCGCGGGTAGGTTTACTTACCAACTATAACCACCAAGCAGGCCCAAGTTAGTTATTAATTTAAGAGGTTACTCTCTATTACAGGTAGGTTTATTTACCTTCTATAACTACTAAGTAGGCTCAAGTCAGCCATTAATTCAAAAAGTACTCTTTATTGTAAGTAGGTTTACTTACCTACTATAACCACCAAGCAGGCCCAAGTCAGCTATTAATTTAAGAGGTTACTCTCTATTGCGGGTAGGTTTACTTACCTTCTATAACCACTAAGCAGGCTTAAGTCAGCCATTAATTTAAAAAGTACTCTCTATTACGGCAAGGTTTACTTACGTCCTATAACTACCAAGCAGGCTTAAATTAGCCATTAAATTAATAGATTACTCTTTGTCGTAGCTAGGTTTACTTACCTTCTATAACCACCAAGTAGGCCCAAGTCAGCTATTAATTTAAGAAGTACTCTCTATCGCAGCTAGGTTTACTTACATCCTATATCCATTAAACGGGTTATAGTCAGTGTTATTAATCCAACTTAGAGGCTCTTATGTGCTTCAGCCTGCTTTACTTACTATTCTGTTTAAAAGTAAGCACGTTGCTAGCTAGTATACTTTCTATTATATATCTAACGTTACTAGATACGTGCAAATTGGATTAAGCCAGAAATGCGAGAGATTTAGAGATAAGCGCCCTAGTCAAAAGTTAAACAAAGGCCATCAATCCTAAAGGACATGAGCATATCTGCCATGAGGGAGTTAACCAAGAGTAGGGCAAGGTAAGGCGTCCCGGTTTTCATTTGGCTCTATATGGCCGTCGGCAATTTGCTCGCTTCAGTTTCCATTTTAAGACGAAAGATATTATCGCATATTCTAAGGTTGAGATCTATTAGATTGTATATAGCCTAACCGCGCAGGGTTATAACGCTGGCTAGGGGTTTTATTTTTATTTTTATTTAAGCTAGGCATTCGGCAGAGGTTACTATTAGATCACGATATTATCTAGTGTATTAGCTACCTCGGCTCTTAGCCAGATTACATTCTATCTTCCTACACTATTATAAAAAGAACCCGTCTATAGCAACTAAGAAGGCCTTATTAGCAACACGCAGCATTATTAGGAATTAACATAAATCTTAAAAGAACTTAAAGGGGAGCATCTAGACACGTTAAGCAGCATAGTTAACTTAGTATTAACGTACTAGAATTAAGGGCGGTGGAAGGAGGCCGAAGAGCTAGAGGTGCAAGTAATAGAGATAAAAAAGAGGGTGCTTAGGGCAGAGTATCCTCCAGGCTAAGCAGCATAGCCAACCTCGTATCTACGCTGAAGTCCTAAAGCCGCAATAAAGAGGCCATCTTACTGATAAAACAATGCTTCTATCTGCGGAAACAGATTCTTGGCCCTTAGCATCCATATATAACATCATCGCTTAAAGCTCTAGATTAGTGGCAAAAGGAGAATCTGGAAATTGGACTTTAATCCCTACTTCTGCTTGCAGGATTTAAGCTAGTGCAACTACAGGCCCTCTTATAAACGGACCGCTAGCGTGAGCCACCACATAGATAGAATTTATATGGAAGACTAAAGGTTTGTATAGAAGACATACAGATGGCGCTAGCAGTCCGTTTATAAGAGAGCCCTGTATAGAATGGGATAAGCTCGGAAGCATACTTATATATAATATATAATGGTAATGAAAGCGCTTCGGCATATAACCTTGCTACTACAGATAGGGAGGGCGGCTAACCTATACTGGCTATACCCTTATTAAGGGTCTACTTCCTGGAATAGGGGAACTGTGGTTAGTGTTATAGCGGTGATACACTGCCTCCGCTGCTTGGCGTTTGGCTTGGCGCAGTTGCTAAGTTAACTAAACTATACCAAAACCCCTAACCTATATCCTCGTCAACAGATACACATTAAAGGCACAGGCGCTTCCGTAGGCGGGTCTTTTATAGGGACTAGGGCTTTTTAACCCTTGGGCTCTTAATCACACCTATACTTTTAAATTCGGCGTTATTGACGTATTTTAGACCAACCCTTTTATTTATGGTCGTCGGAGTAGAGCTCCTTTAGGCTTCGTGGAGCTACCTCTAGGGGCGATCTCTTATATTAGAGTAGGGGATCAGATCCCGTAGGGGATTATTAAAAGTAGGGGATTGGTTCCTATAAGGCGGCGAAATATATAGGCATTAGCTCCCGTAGGGGATTTGTTTAAGTAGGGGACTTATTTAAGTAGGGGATTGGTTAAAGGAAGGGATTAATTCTCCTACGGCCTCTATTTAGGCGGTACAAGGTGGCTTCTAATAGGCTAGGGAGTAGATTACATATTTTGTAGAAACATAAAGCCTATATAGGATAGTAGGGTATAGGGGCCTAATAGAAGATTAGGTTATCCACTTTCCTAAGTTTATTTAGCCCAGGTAACTTACTTATATGCGTTTAGACTAAGGCTACTGCCTTACCTTAGCCGCCCAAATCTTTACTTATAGGTTAGATATTAATGATTTAAAATATATAACCTGTTGTAAAGCTATCTACTTTACTAACACCTTTAGATCCTTCTGTGCTTGCTAGAGTATTATCTTTATCCTAGAATATAGCTCCGGATTATCCTTCTCTTACCTTCTACTATTTAGAAATACTACTTTCCAGAGTCTATTAACCCAAGGTTTTAATGACTGGTAGTATAGTATAAAGTACTCCTCTGCTGTTTTAATAAAATCCCCTTTATAGGCTACGTACCCCTTTTTCAGCTCTGCTAGCTCTTTAGTATTTATATAATTCCACTTTTCAAACCTTAGGATAGGCTTACGCTCCTTATTTAGACCCTTATAATAAATACACATCCAAAAAAGCACCTAGAAGAACGACTCTAAATTATACCTAAAGGAATGTTTCTTGCCTAGAAGTACTCCTATAGCTATAAACGCTTTTATACTAGTCTTACCCTGTGCTCCTAAAGGTCCTTCTCGCTTCTCTTTAACCGCGAGATTGAGATTAATTAAGAATGACCTCTAGGAAGGATTGTTATCTTCCTTATTTATTAAGAGGTTGCCTATTAAAATGTTACGTTAGAGGATGCTAGCCTGCGTATATAAAGACTTATATCCTTTAATGCCACCCTCTAGCGCAGCAAGCATTGCAGCTAGAGAGCTTGCCTTGTAAAGAGCCTTTCTATAGTCATAAGTAATAACGCGTCAATGCACCCAATTCTATATAATAGGGCGCTTAATCGGAGAGCTCAAACACAGGCGCTTATTAGGCGGTAACGGGGCGTTAGTATAGCTAGATGACCTCTTTCTATTAGTGCTTTAGCCTTTTCTTGCACTGACTTACACTCTAGCTACATTTAGAGGCACTATTGGGCTTTTAGGCTTATAGTTTGTTGCTTTAGTAATATCTAGCCCCTTATAGATATTAAAGATGTTATTATCTTGTCCACCTATATAAATAGTCCCGTGGTGATAGTACCTAGCTATATTAATTACTCCTTTCTCTGCTACCTTATGCAGCAGTTCGCCTTCTTCTTTATACTCTAGGTACTACTATGAGTCTTTAATAACAAGAGGTATCTTAAAGGTATTACCCTTATAGTACGCTTTCTAGCAAGTTATTACCTAACTAGCTATCACAGGACGTAGGCAATGGCTACAGAGCGTATGTATTCAAGGAGTCTACAAGACGTTGCGCGATCGATCATAAGGATCAAGGGCGTAGGAAGGTAATATACTACATATAGCTGACGTAAGCTGTACGCGAAGCGTATGTGAGGGCACGGGGTTCCACTAGGGAGTCTCCCATAGAGGCTCCTACAGCGGCGTTCCATAACACTACCCCCCCTCTTATAGAGGCGGAGCTCCGGTAACGCTGTGGTTACTATATACATATAAAAGGAACGCTTAAGGCATAGAGAAGGAAAAGAAATAACGCTAAAGGGGTTAGCAGTGTGGAGTTCTACCAGCTCTAATCATTAAATGGACTAATCAGGATTTTCCATCCCCAGGATAGAAAATCGCTATTGGCTCGGTAGAAGGCAGTAAGCTAAACTAACATCTTTACAGTCCGCAGCATTATCACATAATAAGGCTTGGCACCCAAGAATTTAATTAATTAGATAACTTTAACCGGCGGTCAAAGTTCCTAGACATCTTAATAATTTTTCAGTTATGTAATAGCAATCTGCGGCAATCTAACGGCAATTTACCCTTACGTGGCAGTATACAACAATTAAACTCTATAAGGGCTCCCATAGAGAATTAGGCACAAAATCTCTGCTTAGGCCCGGTTTCTGTGGATTTACATAGTAAAAGTCACTAATTAGGTCCTTTGCATTTTTAAAGTCTTCCCATAGTTGCCATTCTAGCTGATCTATATTGAATCCTGTATAGATAGCTCTATAGTAGAGCCGCCATCCTCTGCCTTTGCCAAAGTATTTAGAGTTAATAATTCATTCAACGGTCCACTCCTTATAGTTCTCGTCTTCGTTCTCATCTCAGATTAGTACTGGTGGGGGTTTAGGCTATATCTATCCTAGTAAGGGGTTAGGCTAGTAAAGGTATAGTAGCCATAGGTAAAATATAGGCCATATCCCACAGGTAGCTAGGGCCGGCGGGAGCTCTAGCTTATATGCGGCTCCCCTATCAATAACTTATTTAATCTAATAGGGGCCGAGGTTCTTATAATTAAGTGACTTTATAGGCCTCTATATAGAGATATTACATGCATCTAGCTATACCCAGTCGCTAACACACATCTCCAGTAGTGGCGTTCTATAACAGTCGGCAAAGTAGGCCTGCTTTGCTTAAGCCCAGGCCATTTCTCCCCTACAGTAGTTAAGTAGATTTTTTATACGGTCTGCATGCTGGTCGGCAAGTAGCATCTTAAGGCGTTTTCTATATAGCAGTTTCTTATTAATAGGTTCTAGTGGCTCTATACTAGATTAGGGGTGATAACCCTTATTCACAAAGAATGGAGTAAGTCCTATAGTGGCTAAAACATAGTTATTAGCTGCAAACTCGCCCAGTAGGAGGTAATCTACCCAGTTATCCTGGCTATAGGCAACAACCTGTCATAAATACGCCTTTATACTGGCGTTGGCGTTTTCTGGCTGTCCCACAGTCTTATAGTAAAAGGATGTAGACATCTTAACAGAGATACTAAGACATTAACAGATCCATCTCCATAGGTTAGAGTTAAATTGCGTGCCCTAGTCGGACATAATGGAGTTAGGTATCCTATATAGTCGGTAGACTTCGCAAAGAAAAGCGTCTACAACATCGTTAACGGCTATGCCTTTAGTTGGAACATAGTAACGTTCCTTTATAAGTCGGCATATTATTATCAGGATGTTTTTATAGGTACAACCATACCGTTTACAGAATGGTAGGTTAGTAACAAAGTCTATAGCTATATCTGCCTACCGCTATATAGGGATTGGTAGCGGGTATAGTAGTTCTTAGTACTTAGTGCAAAAGGCCTTAGTACGCTTATAGCCATAACAGGCGCTTATAAAGCGTTCAACTAAGTCTATTATCTTAGGCCAGAAGTAGTATTAGCTAAGGAGTTTATAAGTTCCTCCTCTACCTGGGTAACCGCTTAACTAGAGGTTATGGGCCATCTAGATTAGTTACCGTTATAGGTCTTCTAAATTAGGGACGAATAAATAGCCTCTATAGTAGAGTCTGTTCTCCTTTACTTCTAAGGCTACTATATTAATTTGGCCTAAGTTTTGGAGGCTAGTGGGTAGCTTATAGGCGCTAGCAGTTTTCGCGGCAATAAGTTGGTGTAATAACGGGTCAATAGAGATGTCATATGCAGTAGTAATAAGCTCATCGATTTTAGGGGGCGGCTCTAAGTCTATAGCGTAAAGCTAAGGTGCGGATGGTTCTGTTATAGGTAGTATGTTAGGGGCTAGGTTCCTTGCTTTTAGGATTATCTACTATTAGAACTAATTATAGGGGTCATCCTCTAACTAAGGAAGATCTTACGAGCGGCGTATTAGGCTATTAGGTTTTGTGCCTTATACTCCTAGCCTATATGCGATTTTGAAGTTAAAACCAAAAAGGAACTTGTTCTAACGTACTTAGCATTAGTTTAGCTGCTTTATAGTCATAAAGTATTCAAGGTTGCAATGATCCGTAAGGACTTTAGTTAGCTGGTCAGGTTCTACTAAGGAGAGTTCCAGTTAGAATTCTTTAAACGCTTATACAATCACAAGGAGTTCTTTGTTATAGATCTCATAGTTATACTCTTATAGTGTAAGCTTAGATAAGTAGAATGTAACTGGGTAGAGAAGACCATTATTACCCATCTAGGAAAGGACGCCTGCGTTAATATAGTCTAAGAAGTCAGTTTTAAGATAGAGTTATCATCCTAGTGTAAAGTAAGCTAGGATAGGTACTTTAGTAAAGGCATTTTTAAGGTCTTAGAACGCCTTCTTGCAGTTAGGCGTCTAGGTAAAACATAGGTACGTTTTTCTTCCTTTTACAGAAAGGCCCTTTATTTACATTATTGCTATAAGTGGTACTACTACGCCTAAGAAGTTGTATATAAATTTCTAATAGAAGTTGGCGAAACTAAGGAAGGCTTATATATCCTTAATACAGTTAGGGGCTTGCCATTTAGTAATTATACGTACCTTCTTAGGGTCCATATAGACACCCTTAGTAATAACAATTAGTTTAAAGTATTTTACTTCTGTAACTAAGAATTTGCACTTCTTTAAATCAATATGGAGTCCTACTTCCCTAAGGCACTATAGGACCTTTTAAACATACTTAGTATGCTTAGAAGGGTCGTCGCTGTAAATAAGTATGTCATCCAGGTACGCCGAGTAGAAGACGTCAAGGTAGTCCCGTAAGGCGTTATTAATGTAGCTTTAAAAGGTGCCTAGGCCGTTGCACACGCTAAAGGGCATAACGGTATATTTAAATTGGCTAAAGCGCAATGCAAATACAGTTTTCCATTCGTCGCCTTTCTATATTTGGAGATGGTTAAAGGCGGCGATAATATCAAGCTTGGTATAGATTTTGGCTTAACTAAGCCGCTTAAAGGTCTCATATATAAGCGGTACTAGGTATCAGTTCTTAATTATAATAGCGTTAAGTCCTCTATAGTTAACGCAGAATTGGATACCTCCTCTAGGCTTCTTGGCAAGAAGGATAAGGGCGGCTACTGGTAATATGCTAGGATAAATAAACCCTTTGTTAAGGTGCTCGTCAATATACTTTTTTACAACTAGAAGTTCATCTTTTAACATTAGGTAGGGTCTCTTATAAAGTGGCATTTTTCCTTATTTAATATTAATGGCATAGTCATTAGGTTAATGTGGGGGAAGTATATCTACGCCCTTTTATAAGCACATGTTAATAAAGTTGTAGTACCTCTTAGGGAGAAGCTTGCGGAGTTCCTTGTTGGTAAGTCCCTTTTTAAGCTTTATAAACTTCTTAAAGTCCAAGGTTGAGAGTTTATTGAGTTTTATAGGCATATTATCCTCTAGGAGGTCCACCAGATCTATCCTATTACTATAGAGGACATGATCCTATTCTTTATCAAGTTTATATAGCTATAAGTAGGAGGCTGCTGTAACAACCTAGCTCTTCCTTTGTGCTATGTAATAGAAGGCTGCAGCACTAATGTAGTAACAGTTAGTTGTAGGTAGTATAATCAGAGGTTCTTTGGGTTGATATCCTAGGGAGTAGGTAGAGGCGGCTAGGCTATGCCCTAGGTAGGTCTCTCTATAGTAGTTAGAGTTAAAGGTCACTTCTCTTTTCTTCCAGTTAATAATAGGGTTATACTGCTCAAGCCAGTTCATTCTAAGGATAATAGGGTAATTGGCAAGTGGTGTAATATAGGCCTAGAGCTCTTCTTGGTATCCATTTATATCTAGGTAGAGTTATACCATATAAGTAATCTTTTATGCAGTACAACTACCATTAGCAAGTTATAGGGCGCGGGCTTTAGTAAGGGGTAAGGTTAGTAGGTTATGTTTACGCACAAATTAGATATCTACAAATTTATTAGTAGCTCCGCAGTTAATTATGGAACGGTCTTTATATTGTTTTTTAGCAGTTGTTCCTATTATAGGTAAAACTATCTATTTCCATCCGTCCATTCTTATTAAGTTATCTATTAAGCAGGCTGATATATAGATCCCTCTATTATTAGGGTGTCCCAGCTTACGACTTAGGGCTAGGACTAAGCATTTCCCGCTACTTCCACTGCTGCTACTTCTTCATCTTATACAGTAACAGTATGTAGCGAGGTATTCGGTGTTCAAGGTGTAAAGTTAGGTATTAGGCGGTGATTACCAAACCTAGCCATTAGGCAGTTTAGGTTTTCGCGATAACAGCCTTTTTAACAGCATCTATAGCAGCGCCCTAGCTTCTAAAGTAGCTTATGCTCTCCGTCTAGGAGTTTATATAGGATGGTTAGAATAGAGAGGTTGATATTAGCTCCAGTAATAGTATTAGTAGTAGGCGTTGGTGACCTAGTGTATATAGGTGTAGTTAGTCCGGAGGGCTTTTGTATGGGAGCCTTTAGGCAAGGGTTAGCAGTAGAGATCTAATTTAGCCGTTGTTCAATCTTCTGTAGGGCTGCCACCATGCTATAAACGTTATTGTAATTGTAACTAGCGGCAGCGTAACTAAGACAATAGGTGACCTTTTTAAGGAGGTCTTCCTAGTCTTCAGCGTTATCTTAGGAGAGGACTCCAGTGTATTCCTAGAACTTAATATAGAACTTGTTAAATAACTTAGTAGGACTCATCTTTAGGGCGCGTAGTTTAGCTCAACTGGTAGCCACTAGGTTGTAGTCGCGATATATTAGGTTAAGATTGTTAAGGACCTTATAGTAGGACTGCCACTTCTAGGGGCTATTGGTCTCCCATTAGGCAAAGAGTCTGTTAAATAGGGTACCCTTTATACGCCCAATGATATAACCAATCTTAGTATCCTCCCTAGGAAAAAGGTAGGCGCTCTAGGTTAGTTTTTTATGGATTTATATCTTCTAGTGGCTATATTCCTTGCAGTCTCCCTAGAAGACTGGGGGATTAGGGTATTGTGTATTAGACCCCACAATTATAGCTTAAGTTCGGTTACTGTTATAGGGGTCGTCCCTATTAGATAAAGCTGCTTAACACTGACTTTCGGCCAAGTATTAGGTGGGTAAGGTTGCCAGAGGCGTAGGGACTTAGGTGGTGTAGTGCATAGTAGGGAGATGCTCAGCATTGTTATGGATATGCTCGTTAAGCTAAGACTATAAATATTTGATTGTGCCCTCCTTCTTAATAACCTGGGCAATAAGTATAATCTCAGCTTTCTTTAATCATTAAATATCGCGCTTAGATATATAAAGGTCATCTTCGGTCTCTTGGCGTGTGTTATTAGCAAGTACCTTACTAGCTTGTAAGTCTTGGATAATATTATAATCTTAGGCAGCACGCAGTTTAGCTCGCGTAAGCTTTAGGTGGTAGTTCTGTAGAAGGCGGTAGTATTTGTTAGGTTCTTGTGCTACCATTTATACAAATATCTTGGCGTCTTATATTTCAATCTTAATAGGTAGCTACCCTTCTAGTTACTTTTCCGTGGCTGTGTAATCAATAAAGGATAAGACATCGCCAGTGTCTATCTCATTAAGGTTATTACTATGGCCACCTATACCAATAGGGGTGTACCTATTCTGCTGGGCTGGTTGACTTTTATTATCTTCAAGGTGGTACTGGGTGCTCAGGGGTACTTATGGTTATAACTCTTCTAAGCCGCTAGGCTTGCCCTTAGGGGTTAAGGCTAGGGTTAATAAATTAAATTCTCCTGGGATTAATTGGCGTTATAGGTTGGGTTAAGGTATTAGGTTGCTCTTTGGGCTTGACATAGTGGCTAGTAAGGAATATCGTCTTACTATCATAATGCGGAGGTTGCTCATAGACACGCTGCTTCTGGCAGCACCTGCAGTATCGTAGAGACATAGAATTGGTCATAGGCTAGGTGTCAGTGGTAAAAAAAAAAAAGGGCGCAACGTAATGTCACGGGACGTAGGCAATGGCTACAGAGCATATGTATTTGAGGAGTCTACAAGACGTTGCGCGATCGATCGTAAGGATCGAGGGCGTAGGAAGGTGATATACTACGCGTGGCTGACGTAAGCTGTACGCGAAGCGTACGCGAGGGCACGGGGTTCCGCTAGGGAGTCTCCCATAGAAGCTCCTGCGGCGGCGTTCCGTGACACTAGCAATATAGGGTGCCCGCTTTATAAGTTTGTTAAGGATAAGACACTTAGTCTGATTGTTGCGCATGACCTTAATATATCGTTTACCGTCTGATATTAAAATAGTAGGGTTGAACCCGAGCTGCTCTTTATTTATTAAGAGAAACCCTAACATTGCTAAGGTAAATTGTAGTCCGTCTTTATTAATATTAAATAGTGATAATATGATGCCTCCTACCCGGTTATACTCCTATAGCCGTATAATAGATCTATAGAGGGTAAAGCCTAGGATAAAGCGACGAGTGTTCTGAGCGGCAAAGACTTCTTTATATATTTTCCCAAATCAAACCATGCCTATAAGGCTATATTAGTGTTTGGATTACTCTTTAGCTCTCCTAGCATAAGTATATACAACTAATAGCATTAAAAGCTTTTGCTAGCTATTAAATTATTTATAAAACTAATATCTAGCTTTCGCTTTGCTGTAGACCCTTATAAGGGCTGCTTAGTATATGCGATAAGTGTTTATTATGTCTTTAAGGCAGACCTGTGCTCCTCTACAAAGCCTAAAAATAATTCAATTAGGTTATTAAACTATACCAGGATATTATCTTGCTTTGCGCTTTTAGGCTAGTCACGCTAGCCGCCCTTAACGTATAGTGGATTGTCCCCTTCCTTGCATTTCTTGAAAACGGTAGCGTTTGCCTCTTTAAGACCTTCTACTCCCCTAAAGAATGCTTTATATAAGCTAGGAATCTCTATGTAAAGAGGGCCTAGCTTCTCCTTTAGAACATAATCCACGTATTCCCTATATTTAGACGAGTTAGTAAAGCTACTTATATTGTGTAGGTACAGGGTTTAAACGTAGAGTAGTAGTAGTTAGGGCGGGGGGGTAGACTTTGTAATAGTAGTGTATACCTTTTCCTAAATAACCTCGTTAGGTTTAATACGGAGGATCGTATTTAGAAGAGGTAGGAACCGCTTAATATCGAAGTTATTAGAACCAACCGCTAAATTAAGTCTCAATAGATTAATAAGAAGGCTTTTATTACTGCCGTTGGATAGTAATAAACAAGAAGCGTGAAGGCCCTATAGAGCTAGTATTAGATTAAGCAAAATATTCTTTAGTTCTATAAGCGTTAGATAGAAACTTGTAATAGGTATATTAGTAATTACCTTTATTACCTATCTAGTGCAATAAGTCTAAAGAGCTAGAGATATCTAGATTCTAATAAGCTAAGTTAAATAAATTATAAAAGTTATTTAGTCCTTCTCTAATAGGTTTCGTTTTAATTATCTCTAATTAGGAGAGATTCGCCATTGCAAGTAAACGCGCTAAGAGCTATATCGGGAGGGCCGACGTGGTAGGCGGGTAGGCAGACAAGGAGAGGAGATTAAAGAGGCTAGTATATAATAGATAGTATAATGGTAGATAAGTGTAGCGAGGTTAAGTACACGTTGGTGGCGCCTTGTAATGAGGAAATAACTAGGGAGAAAAGTATAAGAAAGTAAGGTGCGAGTAAACGCAAGGATTAAAGATTAGGTGTAAAAAAGTTAAGCTAACCTAATATAGCTTAGACTAAGGTATTATAGGGCTTAGTTAAATGCTAAGCTATAATAACCTAAAATGTAATGTTTCCGGTCTATAACTAATTAAACTTATCTGTTTTAGTCTGTTTTGTAACGCGTAAGGCTCTAATACAGCAAAGCTCTTATATAGCGAGGCTAAAGGGGCGCCTAAAAACACTAATAAATAATTACTAGTCCTAAAACAAGCTAAATCTAATATACTAAATATAGATATAGTTAACCTCTTTTTATAGCGGTTAATTGACCTATTTCCTAAAAATAGGTTCTAGTTTCTAGAACTAGATCCAGTATACGCGGACTCCCCCTCCGCTAGTATATATTATAAGGGAAACGTCTTACTTATTCCCTTTAGAATGTGACCCTCGCTAATATCTATTTTATATAGGTGACGAGCGTTTATCTCTATTTATTTATACTAAATGTAAAAATCCCCTATAACACACCCCCTGGAATTAGATTAAATCGATGGCAATTCCCTACTAAGTTGGTTAGGTTTTAATGTGTCTTATTAGCTCTGGGGCATTATAGACCCTATTGCTTTTTTAAGAAAAGCTGACCGTAATAAGTATTGCAGCAAAGGTCGTCCTATTAATTATAGCGTGTAGCTATAAGCTTTACCGTCTTCTGCTTATTATATTAATAGTATATAAAACTGGTAGACAAAGCAAGCTAATGCAATATCTATTTACCTCGCGGTTTATATTGCTTCACCACTTTAAATAAGGGCGGCACTATGTTTTAGTTGCTGGGTTCCTAAAGGATACTAGTAATATTAGTGTCCTAAAAGGGCTCTAAAGCCATTTTCTTTATAAGAGGATGTGTGGATGAAATATGCTAAATCTTAGAGGGTAGTAGGAGTATAAATACCGCTTTTTATGTTCTTGTAACGCTAGGGCCGAAGAGCGGAAATTTTTGGGCATAACTGAATTATAATTATATTGAAGCTTGTCCATAACCTAGGCTTTAAGGTGTGTGTCCTTTTCCAACATATCCTATAGCGCTTAGTATTTGTCTGGTGATATACAAATACACTTTTAAGTGTTGTCCCATAATTGGCCTTGGTAGTGTAGTTATATAAGGCCAAACAGGCGGCGAATGCGGTGAAAAAGAGGTTGTAGAGAAGAGGTGATAAGGACTAAGCTTACTTAGATTTGCTAACTTATTACTAATTAAGCATATAAATGCGGCAAATACTTGCTATAAAGGGCAGGGCTAGTTCTAGCTTAAATCTAATATATAAATTTCCTTTAATAACCAAATGATATAATAACTAAAGAGCGTACCATTTAAGCCAATAAATTTCCTCCTTAATTCTGCAGACTTCTCTATCTTTAGGCTAAGCATGCCCTTTTCTCTTAAATGCTGTGATCTTGTTTCTAGCCTTTGTAGCCCATTTATCTCCGTAATCTAAAGTTTTATTACTGCCTCTCTTAAGAGTGTGGATTTTATTTTGAAATTGCCTAATAGTATCTCTTGTTTCTTTCTAGTTACTTCTTAGGCTGTTGGTCTGATTGTTAACCTTCCCTAGATAACTTATAATGTAGCGGTTATTTTTTTCAAGACTGTTAATTTTCCTATTGAGTTGGCTAAGCTTATAGCTAAGTTGATTAACTAAGCTACCTAGTCTCTCTATTGCCCCTAATAGAGTAAGCTGGGGGTTAATAAGCTTTATTAGAAGGAGTTACCAAGCGGACTATATTAAGACGACTTCTTTATCTCATTAGTATGGGATAAATATTTCCTTATAGTTCTTTCTGTATTGGCCTTGTTGTTCTCTGAATTACTCTTACTTTTTGGTGCTAACTAAATATCCCGCTTATGTTAGTAAGCTAGTAAATAGATAAAATTACAGGGAAGTACCTATTGTATACCTACCTTACTGTATTAACGGCCTTATTAGAGCCCTTGGGATTGGAAGTAAGCGGTTTATCCTAGCTCTGTTAGTAGTATCCTATAAAGGATTTAATGTTTAGAGCGCACCTTAATCTAATATAATATGGTATCCTCTATTATGGCGTCCAAGTCGCTTAAGTCGCTTATTATTAAAGAGATAAGGTAGCTAATAGTTTGAGTGTCTTTATAAGAAAGTAAGGAGGGATTTCCTTAAAGGATACTATGCTTAATGCAGGTCTAGTCAAAGGATATAGAGGCCTTTTATATCCTACTTCTCTCTGCTGCTTGGCTAATAGGAGAGCTGATAGTGGGCTCCACTTTAACTATGCCTTAAAAGTCGAGCTGATTTACTAACTTAGGGATACTAGCACAGCATTATAAATGCACTATAATATAGCTATAATAGGAGCATAATCCTTCCCTGTTTATACCCCACTTTACTGTGCCTCTATAAGAGGGTTATATTGAATGATAAGGGCTAGCATTAACCCTTTTCTTCTAATTATTTTAAGACGGTGATATTAAGGCAGCCAATTAAGCGTTACTTTGCATAGCAATACCTACCTAGTTGCGTGGCTTTACTTAAGCCCTATTATATACCTTAACGCAACTTCCTGTTACCTTAACAGCTGATAACCCTGGCCTAAGGTTAAGATAAGGTAAATAGGCAACTTAGCTTTTAGATAGCCCTAACAGTGTAGTATTTAGAGGCGTTTATATGAAGTTATAAACTAGAACTGAAAGCTAATAATAACCTTCTAATAACGTATTACCTAGCAGGAATAGTATTATATGGTCTACTCCTAACGCCCACCCTTTACGGAGCAGAATACTGCTTAAGTAGTAGACTTATCTTAGCTAGTTAATCTTGTATATTTACTCCCCATCTGTGGCAAAGGAGCTATTAGTGCATTATAGGGTAGTTTAATTGGCATTCTAGCTAAGCCCTTTACAAGCGCTCCGCCTTATATAGGTGGTATAATAACTCCTATTAATCTGCCTTGCGTTAAGGGAGGGCTTGTATTTAAGACGCTAAGCAGCTAGTACTTAGGCGCATAGACTTATACCCTTATTTACACATTCTACCGCGTCCTTATTTCTATATGTAGTCGGTTTACTTTTCACTTATTATTTATTTATTAGAACACTCTATCTTCTCCTTTTTTTATAAGCCATTCTAGCTAGTTATTAACATTAATCTTCCTCTCTTCTATAATAACTATTTTAGAATTTGCCTTGGATCCTTACTTGTGAAATTAACTGGACAAAAAGCCGAATACACCATTGTGGATTTGAGGTGTTGGTGTTGGCCTAAGTACCATTGGACTTCTTAGTCTTTGCCATATATAGGTGCCCTCTAGACTATAAAATCGCCCTTCTCTATTATACTCTTTCTAGGAATAATTAAAAACCGTGCTTATAATGGCATATTTAGATCTAGTAATACTCTTAAAAGCCTATTAAGCAGCCTAGAGGTTTAACGATAAACGACCTAATAAAGAGGCCGGTATAGGCCTGTAAAACCCCTTATATCTTAAGCTAATAATCGAGGAAAGGTAGAAAGCAGCTTTAAAGCGTAATATACCTACTAAGGATTAGGTTCGTGCCGTCTTGTTTAGCTTATAGATAAATATACTTCTTTTTGCCGTTCCTATTGGCTTTATGGTTAATTATCTTCACGTTAATAGTATTACCATATTTATTGTTAACTTTATGGCTATTATTCCGCTTACTACAATACTTAGTTACGCTACTGAAGAGATTACGCTCCGCGCCGGTAATATATTAGGTGGTCTTTTAAACGTAACTTTTAGGTATGTTTCTCCGCTTCTTATTTGTCCTAATATTATCTAACATTTGGTGCAGAAACGCTGTTGAATTAATTATCTCTATCTTAGCCCTAACTAAGGGCCAGATTACCATTGTTAAAACTTCCTTAATTGGTAGTATGCTTTTGAACTTACTCCTTGTCCTTAGCATATGCTTCTTCTTTAGAGGCGTTAACCGGATAGAACAATATTTTAATATAATAGTAGTAAATACTGCAGCCAGTCTTTTAGCTCTGTTTGTTAGTAGTCTAATTATTCTAACTGCCTTCCACTCTATGCTGTTAAGTAAGTTTAATAATAGCTTTAGACCTATAATAGATACTAACCTACGTAGCCACAAGCCTTAATAGCTCTATACTTAATTAGGAGCTTTTTTGTGGAACAGCTGTTATCCTCCTAATTATATATGTTTGCTACCTTATATTTCAATTAAAGTTATATGCTGAAATGTATAATGCTCTAAGCTAAAGGGCTCCTAAGCATAAATCCTCCTAAGTTAAGCAGGATTTAAACGTAGAAAAGGAAGATGACGAGATTAAGGAGCCCAAATTAATAATTTAGGGTGTAATTATAACCCTTGGATTCTCTACCACGTTGGTCGCCTTCTATTCTAAGTTTATGGTTGATAGTATCAGTGATATTATGGCAAGCGGTACTGTCTCTACTACTTTTATCGGTCTTATCCTACTCCTAATCGTTGGGAACGCTGCTGAGTATATAATAGCGGTTATAGTAGCTTATAAGGATAAAATAAGTCTAGTAATTAATATTGCTATTAGATCTAGTATACAAATCGCCCTTCTAGTTCTCCCCTTTGTTATTATACTTAATTAGACCATAGGCTAGGATTATATAGCGCTTTTATTTAATACCTTTCTAATTGCTGTTTTATTTGTTGCCGTGCTTTTAGTAAACTATATTATCTAAGATAGTAAATCTAGTAAGTTTTCCTTTCTATATAGGTAATCCACTCTAACTAACACTAAAATAGACTGGCTTAAAGGCGTTCTTATTATAGCAATCTATGCTATTATTGCAGTTGCTGGCTGGTTTTATTTAAAATAAGTTTTAGATCCTCTCTATCCTGCTTAGTTTAAGCCTTTAATTGCTATCTTACTCTTCTATTAGTGTTAACTAGTTTCTATTACCTAGAGCTAAATATGATTTTTATAAGCTATGTGTATAGCTTTCTAGCAAACCTTAGGCTAATCTTTTTATATCTATTAAGCCGTCCAGGTTGGCTAGAAAGTTGCTTTCTTTTATCTTCTCTTAAAAAAAAAATTCCTTTAAATTGTTGCAAAGTTTATAGGAGTCTTTATATGGGAACTTCTTTAATATTTCTAGATATGGGACTTATATATTTCTTTTTTTTCTAGTTCTGGTATTTTCCTAATATTTACTTCTTACCAATTGCGTACTAGGCGTAAATAGGTGCTAGGCTAAACTATACAGCCTTTAACCTAGCTTGTAATATCACCTAGCTTGCATAACTAGGGCTATAATGTTAATTGCGTATTAGATATACATACACCCCCTACCTTATTTAGTTTAGATACTTCCTTACTAAGTTTACTATAGTACCCGGCCGAAGTTTTGTATATTGTTGGTGCGTTATAGGGGTTCCTTGTAGAGCATTTTACGCCAATAAGAGAGCCGGTTTGTATAGAAAATATAAACCTTCTTAATTTTCCTCCTTTTTCATTTGCCCTAAAAGTGTATTAAAAATAAGCTATAGGCTGCCCAACCCCCCTGCAACGCACCGATAATGTACAAAACTTCGGCTGGGTACTATAGTAGACGCTTCCTTACTAAGTTAGAACATTATGTGCGTTTGACTTGTTTGCGCCTGCATCGCGAAAATTAAAGTGCGCGGTACGTAACTTTTATAACCGCAACACCATGATTAAGTCTTGATTTTAGTTATAGTACAAATAGTAGAGTCTAAATTAGATTGCGTAGTGCTTTATAAGGTGTTGTGTGAACTAATTTGGGTGCTGCTACCTCTATAAGCTGCCTCTGCCGCGCCCGCGCCCGCGCCTAAGGGGAGTTTTCGCATAGTTGGTGGCACCTACTTGTTGATTTTTGACCGGAAAACTAATACTATATAGCCCTACCCTTTGGTAAACTTATAGATATTATTAAGCGTAAGCTTCTAAGAGTCGCATAGCTTTAATAGAGGTAGGTTAAGAACTATAGTGCATTTAAGTGGGCGCGCACTTTGATTTTCGCAATATAGGCGTAAATAAGTCAAACGCACGTGATGTTCTAACTTAGTAAGGAAGCATCTAAACTAAATAAGGTAGGGGGTGTATGTGTATTAATTGGGGGGTGTATATGTATTATTTAGGGGGTGTATAAATAGTGGTGACCTTTCTTTATAGAGGACTAAATAAGTTACGGGATGGTTGACTTATCGCTGCTAAGTATACAAAGGTGGAGAACTCTTAACTTTAATCTAATATGCAAAAACTTGTCTATACACACAAACGACAACGAGATATTCTTGACATAGAAGCAACTAGATAGAAATAAAACACTAAGCTAAGGAAATTCTAAATAACGCCTTAATTCTTAATGCCGAAAGATAAGAATATTGCAAAAATCTTCCTTATAAGAAATTTCTTATACCTTAGACCTCTTAGGATCTTTATCTATAGTGGAATCTACCTTTCTCTTACGTACCTTTCTCCTTAATATCTCTTCTAATAAATTCTCTAATGCCTTTCCTAGTTGATCTCCTTGCTTGTATGGTTTGTTCCTCTTAGCTATCTCTATTATAACATCTTTAAGTGGTTTATACATCTTAGTATAACGGCGAAAGAGATGGGGATTTTTAGTATAGTATAATACAAGTCTGTTTGGTGGTATGTCCACGGCTAAAACCCAGGTAGGATACCAGTATATTACTATAATAGGGCCGAATGTAGATACAAATGATTTATAACTAGGGCTTCAGAGACGTCTTAAGTCCTTTATTATAAAGTAAGAAGGCAACCACGAAATAAGATACTTTAGTTGTTTACGCGAAATTATAGCATTGGAAATCGTTAATATTTTAAATAGGGGAGATGCAACTCTAAGAAACGTTATAAGATTAGCTAAGCTATTCCCTGCTTACTTATTAGTATTGCTAAATAAATATAGGTGTTTTATAAACATACCTAGAGGTACCGGCAAACCTTTAATATAAACCTCTTTTGGCTAAGGTAAGTCTGTTTTAGCCTCGTTATAGCTCTCTATTGGCTTAGGTAAGACTATTTTAGTTTTACTGCGGCCTTCCAAGCTCTTAAGGTAATTGGCGTACATTTCCGTATCTTCTTATATATTACCCTCCGTATTGTCATTAATTTTATAAGAGTTGACCTTATTAGGTGTTTGAGTAGGCGTATAAGGTATCTATTTCTGCGTAGGGTTAGAAAGCTGTAATTATTTCTTTTCCCTGCTAGTAGATGCTATATCTTTATTATTAATGCGATTTTGGGGTGATTTAAGGTTTCTAGCAAGTTAACAAATAGGTATATTATTTTTAGGGAGATAGTATATTGTGATATTTTTATAAGTACTAATTAAGGACCTATAGGTTATGTTAGTAACGTATCTAAGCTTGGTTAAGGTAATATATATAATATCTGGTATTCTTATAAGGATGGTAAGGGATGTATAGTTAAGAGGTTAAATTTAAAGGTAAGTTAAATTAATGGCATATAAAAACTAGGAGTATAACGTTTATATTCTATTTCTCTCTTAGGGCGGAGTTAGGATAAAAGGTAGAAGGGAAAGGCGGAGTATACTAGCCGCCCTTTTCCACTTTATGTGGTGTCTGTGGTATAATATTTAGTGGCTGTAATTACTCTTAGTTTACGTATTATCTGCGCCTAAGACTATAGGCGCCTAAAGTAATCCACAAGTGAAGTATTAAGTGAGGTATTATTGGGGGTAGTTATTAGCTAAGCTATTACTAAATTTAAATGGCTGATAATTCCTAATAGACGCTGTATACCTTAGCAGGGTTTAAAGGCGTTTATATAAAGTTATAAACTAGAACTAGAAGTTAATAATAACCCCTAATAACGCCTCTCTTAGTAGGAATAGTATTATATAATTTACTTCTAACGCCCATTCTTCCTAGGGCAAGATACTACCTAAGTAGTACACTTATCCTAGCTAGTTAATCTCGTATATTAACCCCCTATTTGTGGCAAAGGAGCTGTTGGTGCCTTTAGGGTGGTTTAATTAGCATTCTGGCTAAACCCTTTATAAGCGCTCCGCCTTATATGGGTGGTAATTAACTCCTGTTAATCTGCCTTGCGTTAGGGGAGATCTTTTATTTAAAGTGTTAAGTAGCCGGTACTTAGAGGTCTATAGGCTTGTTTTATATCCTAATAATATTGACTATGATTTCTCCTTAAGTGGTATCCGTAACCCTAAGTACCTATAAGCGTAGTGTCCCTGAATTGTTAGCTAGTGAGTGGACGTTTATAGATAGAGAAACCGACTTTAGAGATAACGGCAACATAGAGGCGTTAGCTGGTTTGGAAAGTAACTTTAGTAATAAGGATTAAGAATAGGACGCAGAGATATTATATAACGGAGAAAATAGTTTTAGCACTAAAGATCAAGAAATAGGGGTAGATAGCAATAGAGAGATGTTAAGCGACAAGGCTATATAGGCGACGGTTAAATACAGTAGCCTTAACTTTATAGTCTTAAATCTATAAGTAAAGGATAAAAATGTAAAGAAGAGTTCTAATAAAGGCTAGTAAAAGGGTTAAAACTTTAGCCTCTTTTTATTTAGCCTATCGCGAAATAAAATAATATTTTACTATTTCTACTAGAGTCTCTGCCCGCTTGATTTATAGCGAGCTATAAAGCATTTGTAATAATCTATGCTTTTACTTAAATAAATTTATTTACTACCTTAAAAGTAATAAGTAAGTAAGTAAATAAAATTTTAAAGACTATCTAGTGGCTTGTTTAATTATAAGTCTTGGCCTTAACGGCCTGCCCCCTTAGGGGGGACTATAATCTGTTTATAAAATGAGATAAAGGTCTAGCCCTTTTGCCTATTTTTGCTGTCTTTGTTTCTTCTTTGGTTGCTTCCGCCTTATGGCTTAAAGCACTTCCTTTTACCTAACTGTTGTGGTATCCTAACCGCGACAACTAATCCATTAGATCTTTTATGCCTTCCCCTACTAACTATGCTCCTGGGTTTTTTCTCGTACTCTTTAGTGTGTACTCCGCTAACCTGCTTCTGTTAAACGTTTTATATTTTAGATAATAACCTCTTTCTTAAGGTTTACCGCACTTATACTATACTTCTCCCTTCCCCTTAAGAAGCCTGTGCTTGTTTAATTTACCTATCCCTGTCCGCTCTGCGAGTGCGTGTCTTACTAGGTCTTTTTCTCCTTTTAGCCTAGGGATTCTCCCCCTTTTTGCTTTCTCTATTTCTCTATAGTTTGGGTGGGGGATTCTATTCTCCTACGTATAACCTGTTCTCCTCTTTTTCCTTTCTATATATTGGCTCTCTAGCTACGCGTTAAATCCTTCTTCGATTTCTTCTGTTTTTTTAGCTATAGGTAGTTCCTCCCTTTCTATACTAGTGTACTTGGGGCATCTATCTAATAGGAAGAATTTGTGTACTCTAGGGTTTAGGCCTTTTAGTTTCGCGACGGCTTTATAGCTTATTCTTAGGGTTTCTTGTCTGCTTAACTCCCTACCCACCGACTTGTCGTCTGTGTAGAATAGGATAAGCCTGTTTTTGATCTCTCCTTTAGCTTTGTAAGTTCTTACAAGTGCCCTTAAGCCTATGTCTGTGCTGGTGTTGTGGGGTCCTGCCTGTATCTCTTCTTTAGCTATTACCCTTAACAGCTAATCCCTGACTTGGTATTAGGCTGCTCCCTCTCTAATAGATATAAATACCTACCTCGTCCCCGTGGGCTGTCTAAGGTAGCTCTTTTCTAGGTTGGGCTTCTCTATCCTCCTTGCGTGGATAGGGTGTAACTTTGCCTTTTTAGTTTAGGGTTCTTCTACGTCCTTAGTTATATAGTTCCTTAACTTATATATCCTAGAGGCTCTTGCCTTTCTTTAAATAGTAGGGTAATCTATAGCGACTTTATTTAGCCTTAGGGAGGCCTTATCCCTTAGGTTTTTTAGAATGTCTTTTATCTTTGGGACTCCTATCTCCTAGTCTAGCACTTTAAGCGGGACGCTCTTGTCCGCTCCCAGGGCGAACCGTTTGTACGCCTTTAACGGTTTCTCTAGCTTTTTAACTAGACTCGCCTATCTCTAGGCCTTTGTTTTGCCTTTATTGTTTTCTCTACCCTTCCACCACACTCTGGACCTGTACGTTAGTGTGGGTACTAGTATTATTTTAATTATTTTAACTGAGGCCTCTGTTCTTATCCCTATTTTTAATAATAGGTTCCTAATTAGTCCGGCTACTTTCTAGCCTACTGCCGTTCTTCTTACTATGTGGGACTTAAAGCTTAACTTATTATCTATAATAATTTCTAGGTACTTAATTTCTTGGCTTATTTTAACTAGGCTCCCTACTACGACAAGCTCTACTTGCCTTAGGGGTTCCGTTTTTACCCTATAGAAAGTTATTGCCTTTGTCTTAGCTGGATTAACCTCTAGGCCTACCTACCTAATCTTCTCTGCTAGAGTGTTGGCTTCCATCTCTGCGTTTACTAGGGACTCTTCCGCTATATTCCCCTATACTATTATGGCGACGTTGTCTGTGTATAAGTATCTTGACCTGTGCCCTATTATTATAGGGCTTAATAGAAGGCTGAATAGGACTGGCGATATAGGCGAGCCCTGCGCTAGTCTATTATCTAGGTGTATACTGTTCCCTTTTACCTATCCTTTCCTAGGGTGGACCGTTCTATTGCTTATAAAGTTAACTGCTAGCTTAACTATGTTTTTAGGTACCCCCTTATCTTAGAGGACCTTGTATATATAGTCCTTTTTTGCCGCGTTAAAGGCTCCTTTGATGTTTATATATACTAGCGTTTTCTATGTTTTGTGGCTGTTTTTGCCTTCCTGTTTTATTTCTAAGTCGGCTATTATCCTAAGAGCCACGTCTGTTGTGGACCTCCCTGGGATGCCTCCCGCTTGGTTTTCTCTAAACTACCTTTTTATAAGTCTGGTTTCTCCGAGCCACTTGGCCAGAGCCCTTTTAAGCCCCTTACTGGTTATTGGGAGCAGTGCTATTAGTCTCTACCCTTTCGCTATACTCAAATCCCTTCCTAGCTTAGGTATAAGGACGAGTTTTATATCCCTTATAGAGGCCTTGCCCTCTCTTAGGTCTTTATTAACTAGGTAATAAACCTTGTTTATATCTGGTTCTAACTGTTTAAGTATATTTACTGTGATCTTATCTCGACCTAGTACTCTACTCTTTGCTTTTAGGAACCTGTCCGTGACTTCTTTAAGCGAGAGGTCTGTTTACTTGGCTAGGGCCTTTAGTCTCCTTAACCTGGTTCTAAAGTCCTCTTCTATATTTGGGGCTCCTATCTCTTCTAGTTTCACTAGCGCCTTTGTAATAAGTATAACCTAGGTCTCCTCTAATTCCCCTTTATATCCTACTAGCTACCTAGGGGCCCTAGCTTATATATAGTTCCTCTACTTTGCGAGTTTATAGATGTCTTGCTTGGACTTTGCGTCCTAAACGGCCTTATTCTAGAAGGTTACTCTCGCTCTCTTTACCCTACCCCTTAAGGCTCTCCTTTCTTTGGCCCTGTTGACCGGATTAGTTAGGGGGTCTCTTTTTTAAACTCTTCTAACTATCTTGGTAAGGTCCTTGTTTTACTATAGGGTTTCTTTAACCATAGTCCTCTTTTCTACTAAGTTTGCCTTAATAACTTTCGCTAGTCCGTCTATCTATTCTGCTAGTAATTCTCCCTTTTGGTCCTACTGTTCTTTGTATTTCTATACGTTAACCTTTATTTTTATCCTAAATGACTTTTTCCTAACTAGAGCTGTCCGCGCCTATATTACCCTATAGTTTAAGCCGGACTGTATCTTGTCTAGTCCCCCTAACGCCCTAGCTATATTGCTAAAGACAAAGTCCAAGGTTATGGTCCCTCTTGTTAGCGTTTTGGTATCGCTTAGTAGGTTAAGCCCTGCCGCCTACTTATCTAGAGTAATCGATCTTTAGGCTCTTCCTCTGTTCTAGTAGAAGGACCTATTAAAGTCCCCTATTACTACCACGTCCCTCCCTTTAGTTGGTATGTTCCTTACCGCCTTGGTGGTTAGGCCCTTATTCTTTTCCTCTAGGTAGACGTATATGTTAAACACCTTAATACCCTCTACTTTAACTCCCGTTACGTCTTTTATCCTCCTCTCTAGGGCCTTCGCCCTAAGGCCGGTTTTATAAAAAGTTAGAGATCTTAGTCTCTCCTTCCCCTAGTCTTCTAATGGACTGTATATCTCGTACCCGTCTAGTAATATTATGACCTTATTTTGGGCCTCCAGTACCGCTGGTTTTTGTAATAGGATGATATCTGTCTTTCTATCTACTGCCTATGCTAAGAAGGCCGCTTGGGCCTATTTTAACCTGGCTATGTTGTTGCCTAGAATGTTTAGTTCCATTCTATAGGGCCTTTTCCTTTGTTAGACTTTAACCTAGCGGGGTTGGCCTTTTTAGCTTCTTTTACAGTTGCCTCTTTAACTTTTGCTTTAAGATTGGCCTTAACCTGTGTCACAGTGCTGCAATGAAGTAGACTAAATAACTACGTTATGCTATAAAGAAGAGAAGAAGGGTAAAAGGGGGTATTATATATAAAGAGTAGGGCCAGCCGCCAAGGCGCTAGTGGTAGGCCAGCCAACAGTAGGAAACAGTATGCGTTAGGTCAGTGCTATAACAGTACTCCCCTCTCCAGAAGGTTTGGTCCCTAAACCAGACAAATAACTTCAAATAGGTAGTACACGGGACCACCTGTTTTCGCTACAGAAATATTAAAAAATCCTAATTAGTCGGCTTATCAAATAAAGTTGGCGCGTGGCGCTCTTGGCGAGAATTCTAACCAATTAGACAACTTTAACCGCCGGTTAAAGTTCTATAACATCTTAACCACCACAGACTTTTAACATGGTGGTTGGCTACAACCTTAGCATAGCTTTTCCTTATCTCGTGCCCAATCTAGGGGTCCTGGCTTCTTAGGGTATTGCTTATAGAAGCGCTGTATAGCTTATTCGCAACCCTTTAGGTCCTCTTTTAGCTGCCAGGTTATATCCTTATAATATTTCCATTTAATCTTATAAGTTAGGCCTTAGGGGTCTTTGTTATATATATTAAGGATTTTCTTAAACTCCTATTTTTCTTCTATATTGCCGTTATTATCTCTCTCTGTTACTCATCCTTATATATTACGGCGCTCTATAGTATTAATATTTGCTTAGCCAGGGATCTCTTTAGCAGCCCAGAGGCGGACCTTAGATATATAGAAGGATTTATTTACTCAGATATGGTCTAGGAGGTCTACTATAACTGCCCCTTAGTATACTGTAAGTACGGGGTACAGGCCGTCCCATTTATTATCCCATTTCTTCTTAGGTCTATTTGTCTTTATATTTTCTAAGCTAACCATAACTATATCACCTTTATAAAATAACGCACTCTCGTCCCTATAGGTATTGGCATTATCTTTATAGCGTTGCTGTAAAATCCGGGCTAGGGCCTTAAGCTATGTTAATATCCGCTTAAAGCGGTTAGCCATAAAGTCTGCGCGGAAGAACTCCTTCTTTGCTTATACTAATAGTATTAGTAAGCGAGGGCTAGTAGGCTTAATTCTAAGGCGAGGGTTAAAGCCATAGTTTATAAAAAACGGGGAGATACCTATACTTTTATTAACTTAGTTATTTGTAGCAAATTTAGTAAGTAGCAGGTAGTTAACCTAGTCATCCTATATAAAGCTAACAAAAGCACAGAGGTACTTATTTACGGCAGCGTTGACAATTTTAGTTTGGCCGTCCATTTTTAGGTACCAGGCTGAGCTTAATTATAAGGTTATCTTAAGGCGTTCACTTAGTTATCGCTAAAAGTCACTAACAAATTATATACCGCGATTAGAGATAATCGTGCTTAGTATACCGTGGAGCTTATATATATTATTAACAAAGCTATTAACTAGCTCCTCTGTTAAGAGTCCTATTACTAGAACAAGGTATTATATTTTAGTTAGGCGGTCCATAATAACAAGGATATATTTATATGCCTTACCGTAGCGTTAGTATACCGGCAGCGTTATAATATAGTCAATTAAAATATCGGTTTATAGGCGAGCGGGTAGTTCTAGTAGCTTTAAAAAACCGGGTGGGGCAAAATAGGGGGTCTTAGTACAAAAGTATAGGGTATAGTCTTTAACAAAGGTAGCTGTAAACTAGGAGATTCCTAGCTACCAGTATATTTAGTTTAAGAGGTTAAGAGTTTTAACCCAGCTAGGGTAACCAGCAGGGCTGCTGCTATAAGAGTAATAGATAACTTCTAGGTGGAGGTCTAGAATATTAAGGATAAAAAGGCGTTAGCGGAAGTAGATCTATCTATTAATAATGCTACATTCTAACTTATTATAATAGAGTAATTTTCTAATCTTCTTTAGCTAATGGCAAGCTTTCCAATTATGCAGAGCCGCTACTATATCTCTTACAAGTTTGTTCTCCTAGTATCCTAACTAAATTAGCTTATCCAGTAACTTTTCAGCCATTTTAGGGTCTAGAGCGGCTATAAACTCCACGTTATTAGAGTTATAGGATTTATATAGTAATTCTTCTAAGATTATAGGGTTAACTTTCTAGGGCGGTATAATAACTTAGGCTTAGTAGCGGAGGCGTTTATTATTAGCGTCCTTAGGTTTCATTCCTAGTAGTCAGCTTAGGGCATTAGGGAGCGTAGCTTTACTACCAGGTCTATATATAATTATAAAGTTAAACTATAAAAGGAACTCTGCCTACTAGACTTAGCGTTAGTTTAGCTGCTTAGTAGTTATAAACGTCTATAGGTTCTTATAGTTAGTAATAATTTTAAACGGCTCCTTAGTCCCTTATAGCTTAGGACACTATTCCTCTAAAGCCTTAACAATAGCTAAGAGTTCTTTATTATAGATCTTATAGTTACACTCTAGCGCAGAGTGCTTTATAGAGAAGAATGTAACTAGTCTTAGTTTACCATCATTATTATACTGGAAAAGGACTCCGCCAGAAGCCCAATTTAATACGTCTATCTTTACCACTATTTTCTTTGTATAGTTATAGTATGCTAGTACTAGTGCTGAAGTAAAGGCTCTTTTAAGGGCCTTAAATAACTTGGCTTGTTCTAGTCCCTATAGCCATCCAACATCCTTTCTTAGGAGTTTTATTATAGGTATAGTAACAGCAGAATAACTTTAGATAAACCTATAGTAAAAGTTTATAAATCTAAGAAACTGCTATAATTCCTTAACTAAGGTTAGGTTCTCCTATGCTTATAAGGCTTAGACCTTTTTAGGGTCTATATTTATTTCTTCTATTAAGATAATTAAGCTAAGGTACTTTATCTTTATTATATAGAACTCTAACTTGCTAATATTAATTTGGAGGCCGGCAGCTCTAAGGCGGCAAATTACCTCTTTAACGTACCTAGTATGGTTAGCTCGAGTTTTAGAAAATATAAGGATATTATTAAGGTATACTATACAATAGTCATCCAGTACGTTATAAAGAATGTGGTTAATATAGTTCTGGAATATAGCTAGGGCATTATAAAGGCTAAATAGGGTTACTAGTATCTCGTAGAGCCCAAAGCGGGTAATAAATACTATAAGCTATTTATGGCCCTCAGCAATACAGATCCTATTAAACGCGGCGATAACATTAAGCTTAGTATAGAATTTGGCGCTGTATAGGGCATTAAGTATCTTATAGATAAGCGGGAGCGGGTATTAGTTTTTAATGGTAACGTTATTAAGTCCTTTATAGTTATAGCAGATCCTTACCCCTCCTCTTAGCTTAGTAGCGAGTAGAAGCGGGGCTGTGGCGGGGGACGTTAATTCTCAGATAAAGCCTTTATTAAGCATCTTATTAATCCATTTCTTAACGCATTAGAGCTCGGCAGGGGAGAGTAGGCGGTTCTTATGGTATAGGGGCTGCTTTCCTAGCATAATTTTAATTTTATGGTCCTATGGGCGATGTAGTAGGAGCTTATTGGCATTCTTTAGGAGAAACCCCTTAATATAGTACCTATATTCCCTTAGGAGGCGTTGTATAATATCGTCCCTAGTTAGAGCAGGTTTGCCTTTTATAAACTTCTTAACGTCTATATCTATAACTTTGCGGCGAAGGAACTTAGTATTTATAGTCTAGAGGTTTTCCTTAAGGAAACAGTAAAAATAACTAGGGAAGGCCTTATAGGCTTCTTCTATTATATAGTTACTATTAACTAAGCGGCGGAAGGATTCCTCTATTAGGTCTAGTATTTTAACTAGTTTAATAGGGAGTTTATCTATTAACTATTTCCGTTCTTTTTGTTCTACTAATTCTACTAGCTCCGCTATATAGATCTTTATTACTTTTACGCCTTTTTATTTACAAAACTAGGCAAAATTCATGGTGTGTATGTTTATAATATTATCTAGGTTAGGGCGTATTTAGTCTTCTTCTAATATTATAGCAGGGCTAGCTCGTCTTAGTTAGCTCTTAGGAGTAGTTCCTAGGCGGCAGCCTTACATAAGGCGTGCGGGAAGTGGGTATAAGGTTAGGTATTATAGTGGCGCGGTTTCTATTATTTAGGTCTTAGTAATTCCCTAGCTAGTCCTTGCTATAATACAGGCTATAGTGTGCGTATATAGTATATGGCTTAGTTCTAGGTATTGGGCTAGGCGGCTAGGGTTTAAAGGGTATCTAGGTTAGCATTAGATTCTTAGTAGTAGCAGTATAAAGCGGACCTTCTTTCTTAGTCTCGGCAAGGCTGGCTAGCCTATTATTTTAGTCTTAAGTGCTAGAGTAGTCCAGTTTTCTACTATCTTATTGCTTTGCAGCTGTACGGGTTCCCCTTTATTAGGAATATCTTCTATTATTAGGGCTTTATATATAGTCCTAGGCACTAGGCTTAGTAGTGCCGAGTATCTATATAGGGCGTCCCTGCTACTGTTAGCTATCCCCTACGGGAGGTAGTTTCTAGAGTAGTAGTCTAAGTTAAAGCGGATCTTAAGCTCTCTAAAGCTAGGATAGGGCTTATGCTTCTAGAGCTAAGGTATACCTAAGATAACTAGGGTACTAGGTGAGAGTTTAGTAACAAGAAAGAGTATAGCTTTAGTATAGATGCCAATTGACATTTGGGCGGTAAAGTAGTCCATAATAAGTGAAGTCAGGATACTGTCTATAAGGCGTAGTGGCCTAGGTGCCAATAGTTTCTTAGTTATAACATTATATTTTCTTATAATAGACTCTATATCAGTAAATGCTATTATAGTACTACCTAAGTCCACTAGGCTTACTGTGTCGATAAAAACTTAGGGGCATATGTTATATAATAAGGAGAGTTAGGTTTAAACAAGGATTAATTTTTTATTACTATTTACTAATCTAAGATTAAGTGGCAGTTTACTAATAGAAAGGACTAATTAGTCTAGTAACAGGGACCTAATCTTCTTGTCTTCCTCCTTATATAGTTTGGACCCTTAGACGCGACTTAGTCCAAAGGTCTGCCTTTTAACAACTAGGGTATAGGGCTGTCTTAGTAGGGCAATCCAGTATCTGTCTGGCTGGCAGTGTTAGTCTTAGTTAGGGTATAAGGAGACAGCACCTTGCTAACAATATAGCCGTGTTTATATTTGCTAGCGCGGAGTCGCCAATTCTAGGTATTGTTAACGGGTTAGGCTTCTATATAGGGCATTATTTAGAGTGACTAAGCCGTAGGGTTAAAGGGGGGGAGTTATCTACCGCGGCCATAATAGACTCCGCGGTTGCTATATCCGCGGTTATTAGTTTGCGCTATTTAATAGGCTAGTATCAGGACTAGGTTTGCTATTATAGTGGGGTTATAAGTGTCCTTCTAGTAGCCAGGTAGGCTATAGGCAAGGTACAGTCTATTATTAAAGCAGTGCTTACGCTCCGTGTCTAAGATTCTATTAAGGTCCATAGGTTCTCCAGTTGCTGCTAGGGTTAGGGTTAGGGTTAATATAGGGGCAGGAGCTTAAGCAGGTAGACAGTAGTTAGTATTCTTAAGGTTGGCTTAGTATATATAGTTTATAAGGTTCTTAGCAAACATATCTATCTACTTACTCCAACCTATATAGTCGCTGTTGTTGATTTTATGGGCAAGTCCAAGTACCAGCTCTTCTATCTTTAGAGAGATAAACTTCCAGAGTAAATCTACCTTCTATTTATCTGTCTTCCTAGCGTAGACTATTAACTTATTAAGCTTTCCCTTTTAGGACCAGTAATTACGCTCGCCCTAGGGAAAATAGTTAAGCTTATTTTTTGCGACTTAGGTTATATTAAGGACCTTATAGTGGGCAGTAAGCTCTTTAAGTATATCTTCTTTAGTAGGCCATTTCCATATAGACATGTTATTTAGGTTCTTATATATAAGCTCTAGGCCCTACTTAATAAACTTATAGGCCTTGCCCTCTAGTATATCTGAGATATAAAGGATCTGGGATTAGACTATATTAAAGTAGTCCTAGTTGCGGTTAAAGACTCCTTTAATCTTAATATGCCAGGTCTTAAAGTTGGCTTATTATTCTAGCGGGGTGCCTTTTCCGCTAAATATTGGCGGGTCTTTAGACATCTATTTTTTCTACTAGGTTACTACCGTTGTTATAGGGGTTAATTATTTAAGAGCGGCAATAGTTTCTATCTAGGAGGTAATAAGGGCATTAAGGCTTTCGTTAGCTTTCTTATTAGCGGTGTTTGTGTTATACATAAACTATAGTCCCGCTTCAATATTACTAAGGAACTCATTAGTATAGTTAACAAGGGTATAGTAAACTTTGTTAGCTTCAAAGGTTTTAGGGTATAGTGGGGAGCGGCGGATTGTCTATATAATATTAGGGTGTCTATATAAAGAAGTCTGTAAAAACTTCACGGGGGTTCTAGGTTTTGGCCATTTAAGCGTTATTAATATTGCTTATTTAGGTAATCTTTGGCGCTGGGAAAAAACTAAGGATTATTCTAGGACTGTGGTGGGTTGTAGCGTGTAGACGCGTCACGCGTAGGTCGCGATTACTCTGGGGCGGGGATAACTGGGATATAGGGAATTAGTGATCGCGATAGGGCGCAATTAATAATAGCACAAACTGTTACAGTGCTGCAATAAAGTAGACTGAATAACTACGTTATACTATAAAGAAGAGAAGAAGGGTAAAAGGGGGTATTGTGTACAAAGAGTAGGGCCAGCCGCCAAGGCGCTAGTAGTGGGCCAGCCAACAGTAGGAAACAGTATGCGTTAGGTCAGTGCTGTGACAACCTATTTCCTCTTCGCCTAAATGATCTATTTGCTTAGGTAGTGCTACTAGTCTCCTGTTCTTCTTAGTCTAAGTAGGTATTTTAGGTCTAAGCTCTTATATCTACCTAGGTAAGTAGCGTACCTTATTTCTTTATCGCATGCCCCATGCTCTGCCTTTCCGTAGTTTTTGCACTTACTTTCTTTTCTGTAAAGGCTAATATAAAATGACTTGTAGTTTCTATAGAATCTTGGCCTAGTCTTGTCCGTGATTTTTACTGCACTAACTCTATCCCTAAATAGTATGGTGTTTCTTTTAACCTCCATGGCTTCGCCGGTAAAGATAATTACGTTATACTTCTCCTTATAGCTGGCTAACTTGATTACGCATACCTTCCTAATATTTATAGGTCCTTGGTTCTTCTCTACCTTATATCTTATATCGCTTTCGGCAAGCGCAGCCCAGCTGCCCTTTACTATTCTTAGCCTTATTACCCCTCTGAAAAGGAACTTGTTCTATCTCTCTTCTATTTATATAACTATTGCCCCTATAGCTGCTTTAATGATCTCCTATTTGTTAACTAATAACTTAGCGGCTTGTTTTAACTTGACTAGGATTGCTACCACGTTCCTGGTTATATTGGCCTATATAACTCCTTTATTCTCTTCTTCTGTTAGGCAACCCCTAACTATATATTTGACTACTACTTCGTCTAGTCTTATTCCCTTAAATTGTAGAAAAACACGTGTGTTTTTTCTACTTCCTACTTTTACTAATGTTCTGTTGGTAGCTTTTTCTCCTTTAACTGGTTCTAAGGTCTGAAGCTCTTCTTTAGTATATATGTCCAAAGGGGGGTAGCTAGCGTATAGGCATTATTGTTTTTACCTTCCTTCTTTTTACTTGTTAAAGCTGCGTCGTTAGGGGCCTTGCCTCCGTATGCGTCTTTAACCGGCTATAGCTTGCGTGCTTGTGTTTTCTTTTTATTAGAAGGTACTAATGACTTACCGCTACTTTCTGGATCCTTTTTGCCCCTTTTTTCTAGGGGAGTTTGTCCTGCCCTAAAGGAGGAGGTCTGGTTAATTGTGTCCATAACTATTATAAACACTTTCTTTATAGTCTCGCCTAAGTTTATTTAGGTTAACCTCTCTATATTCTAGAAGTTATTAGCTAAACGTTTAGTAAACGTTTTAAGGACTACTTCTTTTTTTAGCTGTGATTTTTCTTTATTTTTCTAGATGGCTAGGAGGGATCTTAGCAAGGTTAAGGGTTTTGGTTCCTTTGGAGGCAGCTTAGTAGTTTCTCTCCCTATACCTATTTTAACTATCCCTTCTATAGCCTTTCCTGTAGCTGTTTCTTGACCTACTATAACTGTATGTCCTACTTCCTCCTGCCTAGTTTGGAGGGGTTTGTTCTCTTCCCTAAGGGGTTTTGTGTCCGCCTTCTTCTTAACTATAGTTATTACCTTATCTAGATAGGAGGTCCCCTGCGGGTATTAAAAGCTTTTATAAGATAGGAACAGCTTTCTAACCAGCGTATTATCTACCTACACTAATCTCCGTAGAGTTAGCCTATATAGGGTGTTCTTAATTATTGCCTTTAGGGTTCTTAGTCTTTCTATTTTGGCCTCTACTATGTTTTCTCTTATTTCTTTATCCTAGCTGCGGTAGAAGTAGCAACTTCCCTTACAGCTAGCGCTGTTATAATAATCTATTGTGACGCAGTTCTTGCACGACTCCTTATAGTAGTTGTATCTCTCTTTAAGTCTTTTCTTAAATATCTGGTTCCCGTGACATTCTTTTCCTCCTCTATATCCCCACTGATATTTGCACGGCCAACCCATTATATCCATATCCATCTTTCTCTTAACTTTGTCTTTCTTTTATAGCTTTCTTTGTGATTAGCTATAATTTAAGCAGACGATATAACTTATTTTATAGTGTTTTCTTTTTGTTTAAATTATTTCTCTACTTATAGTACATAGTGGTTATTCATCTATTCCGGTGTGGTGGGGAGGGGTGATTGGGTTACGCAAGGGGGCTCGGACTTATGGCTACGCTTATAGGGTTATTTACGTGGGAACTTCTCTAAGTATATATAAGGGGGCTTTAAGTTGTTGTAAAGTCTATATATATGGGAACTTCTTTAATGTTTCTAGATCTAGGACTTATATATTTCCTTTTTCTATAGTTCTAGTATTTTCCTAACATTTACTTCCCATTTATATGCTAGGCGTTAATAGAGGGCGCTAGGTTAGATTACCCTACTTATATAATTACCTAGCTTGCATAATCACTCTACTCGCATAATTGCCTAGCTCGTATGATTACCTAGTTCGCACAATTACTTAGCTTGCACAATTACCCAGCTCGCATAATTACCCAGCTCGCACGATTACCTAGTTCGCATGATTACCCAGCTTGCATAATCACCTAGCTCGCACGATTACCTAGTTCGCACGATTACCCAGCTTGCACAATTACCTAGCTCGCATGATCACCCAGCTCGAACAATTACCTAGTTCGCATGATTACCCAGCTCGCACAATTACCTAGCTCGCACAATTACCTAGCTCGCACAATTACCCAGCTCGCACAATTACCTAGTTCGTACAATTGCCCAGCTTGCACAATTACCTAGCTTATAGGATTGCCTAGCTCCTACAAGCACTATGCTCGCACGGTTACCTAGCTCGCACGATTACCTAGCTTATAGGATTGGCTAGCTCCCACAAGTATCTAGCTCGCATAATTACCCAGTTCGCACGATCGCCCAGCTTATATAATTACCTAGCTTATAGGATTGCCTAGCTCCTACAAGCACTATGCTTGCACGATTACCTAGCTTGTAGGATCGGCTAGCTCCTATAAGCATCTAGCTCGCACAATCGCCTAGCTCGCAGGATTAAAGCCGCGAAGTTATTAAACCTATTAATACCCTATTTACACGCTAGGCATTAATTAGAGGGCGCTAGGTTAGACCACTCTACTTATATAATTACTTAGCTTGTAGGATCCCTAGCTCCTATAAGCCCCTGGCTTCTATAACCTCCTAGCTTATAGAACTGAAGCCACAGCTACTAAATCCGTTAAGATCCTGGCTACGCGTTTAGAGGACGCTACGCCTAACTACCTAGCTCGCTCTTTTTATAGAATTCCTTAATTAATTAATAGTATCTATTTGGAAAATGTGTCCTAATGTCTATCCATAACATAAATCTCTTATTATGCAATTCTATAAGGAGATCCACTTCCTTAACTATCTATACCGGCTCTTTGGCGCGAAGAATATTGCTATAATAGCGCTAATATACACCCGGTGCTCTCCCCTATAGGACTTTTATAACATTATCCTATAATAAAACTAAAAGTAACACTTGGTGACCTAGCTCTATAAGGATTTAATCTTTTATATCTAAGAAAAGAAACTAACCGGCAATATACCCCAAAACTCTATATCTAGGTTATAGGGTTGTGAGAGATCCCACATATTATTTAACCTAGCAAATGTAAGTAATATATAGCCTTAGTAGGATAAGGTATAAGACATATAGGCTTAGATATATCTCCGAAATTTAAGCTAGCGAATACGGCACCTATCTAGCAATATTTATAAATAGAAACCTGTCCTGCCTTAAAAAGTATATAATAGCTTTCTCTTTATTTGTCCATTTACTACTTGCTCTAGCATTAAGAAAAAGGCTATAATATTTCTGCTTATAACCTAATGGCGGTCTATTAAGCTTAGACAAAATGCTATCCCAACTATTACCATCCTTAAAAGTCGTGTTTATTAACTTAAATTGTTACTTAATTAACTAAGACTTATATACGGATGCTAGGGGCTCGTTGTTCGTATAAGGGTTAGTTAAGTTACACTTTATAAAGTGTTAGTAGAGCCTTACTAGGGAAAGGCTAATAGTGTAAACTAATAGTCTAGGTGGTTTTTAGAGAGCTAAGTTAATTAATATTAAGTAGGTAATCGGTGCTAGTAGCTCTAAATTGACTATTGTTGGTAAAACCCTTACTAGACGCTGGACTGGTCGCTCTCCTTAACTTATTAGAAATATCTATAAAGTGGACTTTATTATCTGGATTAATAGATTTTATTAACCTTAAAAGTAATGGTAATAGATTGTATTGCTAGAGTGACTGATTAAAGTGCATCTTGTATTAAAGCTATAAGAGGTATAACAGGAGCGTTAGCAGCAATTAGGAGGACTTTTGGCGGAATATATCTATTTAATAGAGCACTAGGCGGTTAATAAATGTAATAACGCTACTGGTATAACTCTCCCTTAATGCACAAGTGCTGCAATTTTAAGAATTTTAGACACATGCACGTAAATTCACATTATAGTGCAAGCAGATTTATTTAAAGACTGGAGGATTAATTTTAATTATATACCGAAATCTTAACCCTAAACTAGATATAAATAACTACTATTAAAGGTCTGTAATATTAACGAGTGGATATAGCTTCTATAAGAGAGCACTATACACACCTTTTTCTTTAATATGGCCCTATAAGTCTTTGAGAATCTCCTGGATTATAGTCTACAATTTAATTAGAATATATACTTATAGGAGATATTAAACATACTTAGACTTATAATATATTAGAGCGATTATGCATTAACTAAGAGAAAGTAGATATATAGATAATATCCTATACTTTTTGCTCTCTAGTTCTTCTATAAAGAACACTAAGGAAATCCTATAGAGGCTTAGGGAACGAACGAATTATTCTATAAGAGAGTATATCCGTAGTTCTCTTATAAGTTAGAGTCTTATCTGTTGGAGTCTTATTTAGGCAAGTGCTGAGAATTTCACTTAATATTATATCATCAAGTGTTTAGGGGACTTGTCGGTATTATATATATATAGGATCTACCAGACCCCTAAATATCCTTTGCTAGTTATTTAGGCCCTTAGTAATTTGCTTAGATAATAGACCAGTGTTAGAACGCTTAAAATTGTCTAATTAGGAAGGTATTATTTCCCAGCTTTATAAGCTCTCTACAGGACTAATTTTAGTAATAAAAGATACCTTTTCCAGATCCACCTTAATATATTATAGGGTATTTACTTGTTAATAAAGCTTAGTAATTAATGCACTATATCTAGAATCTTGATCCCAACTGTAAGCGGCTTTTAAAGTGCCAATAATCCATATAATCTAGCAAGTTGTGGCTTTAATAAGCAGGCTAATAGTTAAATAAGTATCTATATTAAAGCGTAAAGAGCGGCCGTAAATGGTTAGCGGAAATAGGACAAACTAGGGAATAGTTTAAAAGGAGCAGTAAAAATAGTGAAGTAGGGTAGTAATAAATAGAAGATATAAAAGACGTATTAAGGCAACTGGTAGAGCGGGCGATAAAGGCAATTATGCATTCCTAGCGTAATAGGGCGGAAATTAGCTCTATATATTAGGTCTTTCCATGCCCTTTCCTTTAAATAGCATCCTTAGATATATTAAGGCGTCTTACTATTTAGCTCCTTAAGGAAGAAATTGTTATAAATTATAGGAAAGGAATCCTCTAATAGCAATAAGGCTTAGGGCATTCTGCGACAAAACGAGCTGTATTACTAAATATTTCGCGTTACACGCCCAATTAAGTTTGCGACTTATATCGCCTCCTACGTCAGCTAAAAGAGAGGTCCAGTTTTAACTACGCATTATAAGTAAAAGCGATGCGGTTTAGAGATTAATAATCGCCACTATATTAGCGCAGCTCTATAAGGGCCTTACGCTAATTATATTACTAAAATCCAATGTTGCGCACTTAATTTAAGTGATGTAATTGGCGTAAGGCTCTTCTAAGTTTTAGGGGCTGGAGGCGCGCTAGCAATCTGCTAGGGAATTAAAAGCAGAGGGGAACTATATACTCAACTACTCTTTTATCTTAATACAAATTACACAACTTACAACCCACCACAATAAACTTTAGTATTGCAGCAGCCTTAGATCTTATCTGCAATGCCTCTAATAAGTAGCTTTAACCTTATCTCCCTAATATTACATATACTATTGGGCCTGCGTAACCCTCTTAATCTCCTTGATAACCTTAAGCCGTAGGGAGTACCATTAAAGCTCGCTCTGCCGGCTAGCCCGCTATTTAGTACCCCATTTGGAATCTAGTGCTGCTACGGAAGGATTACCTCCAAGCCCCTTAGTCCACTCGCGCTAAAGGGCCCGTATGGACTTTACCGCGCGGCATATACGATACACGGGCGGCTGCTTAGGCTGGAGCTTAAGCTCGAGCTCAAACTCGGGCCCTTGCTGCGGCTGCTGCTGTAGCTGCGGCTGCGGCTGTAGCTGCGGCGGCGCCGGTGAAGGGGAGGCTACGGCGCTTGCCTAGGCCGACGCATACTGGCTTAATCCCGCGATAGATAGAGGCGCCGGTAGATATGCCGTTGGTAGACGTGCCGTTGGTAGACGTGCTGTTGGTAGCTGTGCTGAAGGGACCTTAAGCCGAAAGGTAAGGCTACTAGACGTAAGCAATTAAAGCTGCGAAGACTGCGCCCACTAGGACTTGGCTATACGGTCAATTAACGCCTGCAGCTTGCGTGATCTCTGGTCGTTCTTATATGCTCTCTAGTCGTTCCGGGCGTCTATAGTCTTTAGGCAGTCCGCAATAGCTAGCACGGCCTAGTAGAGTATTAATAGCTAGCTAGGGCCTTCTTCCTCCTGCTATAGGCAGGTTTCGATCTTCTGCGTAAAGGGTAGATAGGCCTCGTGCTAGAAGACGGGGTGGTTCTATATAGGGCTGCTTGGGAACATCTTGCAAAGGACTACTAAGTCCTGTAGGATGACCTCTCGGAGGTAGAATAGGAGGTTCGTGGCGCCTATAGCCGCAAGGTCGTTAATCTAGCCGACCTAAGGGCCGAACCGACCCTTCTAGATGTCTAGCTCTGGCCAGATTGTCGACAGTAGTACGTTAGGGGGGGCGACGCTTGCCCTACGAATCTCAAAGCAGCCTATCTGTGGCGTATAGCCGGCCATTGTCCGCATAAACTCCCGCGGTAGCGAGTTTAAGTAGCAGCTAACTATCTGCTCCTAGTTCCATCTGCTAGCGTATCTAATCTAGTTCTTGCTGACCCCTTTTAGCTCTGCCGTTTTAGCGCCAGCGCTTTGTCCAATATGGGTTTTCTTCTGCGAGAAGATGCTAATGTACTAGAACGCTTTAGCAACCTACTCCCGCTATAAGTTATATAAGAAGGCCGCCTTACGGTCCCTAGCGCTGCTCTTAATTAGGTGGATATTGTACCACGCTAACCGCTTGTTAAAGTCTGGGAATGGCTTATCGCTAAGGTCCCAGTAATATATGAGGTAGAAAGCTAGCCCGCTAAGTATATAGATAAGCAGCTTCTTATTATATAGAGCCCTAATAGTCTTAAGGCGGCCGTGCTGGTTCTACTTGCTAGCGTATATGGTAAATATTAGGGGCATATAGCGCGTAGGGCCTTCGCCCTTAAACTTAAAGGTAAATAGGTTTGAGATCTTGGCGGAGCACCTATCGCCGCTATAGGTAAGTATATAGTGGCCTAGCAGGATATCCACAAGCGTGTAGAGGTAGCATTCTGGCGAGGAGTCTCCACGGGCCTATAGCTGGCGGTAGACGTTCTTAAACTCGTCCTCTATATATCCGTCAAGTAGTGTATCTCTACCCTTGTCCGCAAACTGGTCCTTTTCCCGCTGCGCGTCCCTTTGTTGTAGAATCTTTAGGTACTCCCTAATGTTATCCTCCTGTGGGGACTGGTGACTGTTTATCCCTATAGCCTTCTGCGCCCGGTAGAGGTCCGTTAGGGCCATAACGTAGCCGCGAACTAAGCGCTAGGAGAGCCGCGTCTTGTTCTAGGGTACGTCGTCGCTGACCTTACGGCTTTTTGCTTTTAGTGGCCGGCCTACAACCTCCTTAACAAGGAAAAGGAGTAGCTTTTCTTCTGTAATAGTATCGCCGTTATAGTACTGCTTCTTCTTGCAAAAGGCCTAGAAAAACACGCGTTAGCTATAAGTATACTACTCCGCAAAGCACTTAGCTACCTACCTTAAACTCCTTCTACTTTGGCTTATAATTTAGAGACGTGTTTTTAGGCCTCTTGGTACGCGTAAGGGCGAGGATACTCTACGCGTTAGCGCGTAGTTTGGTATTATTTGTAACGTTAATCTCTACATAACTAATTGACGCCATTTTTAAGATAGGACGCTGCTAGAGAAGTGGCGCCCTAGGGGGGGTTCCTAATTTTTAAATATACGCAGATATAGACTGGGGAAAAGAGGTAGAGAAAGCATACCTACCTTCCGCTTAGTAACTAGATGAGCGACCTTACCACATAGGGTAAATATATAGCGCACGGCTAGACCAATAGGCTAATAGTACACGCGCATTAGCGACTTAATTAGCGGGGGTAAAGACATTCGCGGAATATTAATAGGGGTTATATGTATTATGTATAGCTTAGTAACTCATCGGGCGCTTAGCCAAGCTATTAACACCATTATTTACACTTTTAGGCTTAACCTCCACCTTTTTAGAAGATAGCTTCTTAATAGGTGCTTTTCTAGGCTTCTTATTAGCCTGCTTAGCCTTTACTTTTAACTGTCTATCTATTACTTACTACTCTTTCTTTGCCTATCTCTGTGCCTTTAATTTAGCTTCCCTTTTTAGCCTTTCCTCCTTTGCAATCTCTCTATTAATCTTCCGCTATTTAAGGTCTCTTTCTTTCTACTATTTATTAAACTATTACTTAACCTTCCTAGCCTCTTTTTAGAGCTATTCTTAAGCCTCTTCCCTCTCTTTTTATGCAAAATAATCACGTGCCTGCTAGATCTTATTAGGATTAAAGATTAAGGCCTTACTTAGCTAATTATTGCGCATTTTCTTAAAAAGACCTTTACCACAGGTACGCTGTCCCTTCTCCTTAATAAGAGAACCCCTAAAGTTATTATTTTTGTGTTTAAGAAGCTTATTTTATACAGTTAACGCCTCTACCGTATTAACTAATTTGCGAGTCTTTTTACTTATACTTTGGTCCACTATACTCTTAATTAGCTTCCGTATAACCCTAACTTTAAAGCTTAAAAGGACTAATAATCTAGAAGAGTGTTTATCTTCTTCCAGAGGTTACTAGGTTATTGCTTTAACCATATAGTTATACTCTCTCGGCTAAAGACCGGTCTTCTTAAAGGCGCTTAGAATGTTCTTTTTTAAGAAGGCCTTTATAAAAGCTGCCTAGAAAATAGTAAAGAAGTCTCTCTTTGTAAACGACCTTAAGCTAGTATACTGTTAAAGCTATAGGTCTGCTTCTTCTAAGTAAAATTGCGTAAGTAGTCTAAAGAGACTAATGTTAAGTGGTTAGAGGCGGTAAGTTAAATATAACGGAAAGAATGCTAGGATAATCCTATATAGACTATACCAGTCTATAAAGCGTATATTTAAATGGCTATTGTGCCTATCCAATATTAGGAGGCGGTAGTCTCTCCCTTACCTATAACGGCTTATATAAATGCCTCTAAACTAAAGCTTGTGGATTGCTATCTAATGAAGATACTAAGCTAAGGAGAAGAAAAGAAGGGGGTTGCAAGGACCATAGTAAATATATATAAAGGGGCAGCCGCCAAGGCGCTAGCGGTAAGCGAGCCAACCGTAGGTTGGCAGAATATGGCAGCAGCATAGCAGAATTTGGCAGATGACGTGCTCTAGCACCGTTATATTGCCTAGCCTTCCCTTTTATAAATTGGTCAAAAATGTTAGTAAGCCACTTAAATCCTAGGTTCTTATTAGTCCACCCTATTATAGTTAATGCAAAGTATATATTATAATCTATAGGGTTTACCTTAGTAACCTATATATCTTATATATCTCCTAAGACAGCCTAGTAGATTAATGTTGGGGGAATCTAGGAGCCATTTATACAGATTGAGGCGACCAGGGTAATCTACTTACAATTGCCATCCTAGCTTATAGCGACAATATTGCCTTTCTAGAAAGCTTCTTTTAAATAGACTCTTCGCATTTTATAAAGTACTCCTATTAGGAAACCTTTCTTATCTATATTATATGAGTTTTGCGGAGATATATTATATTCTCGTATTTTGGCGTATAACTACTAATAATTAGCTATAACCTTATAAGCTAGGAACCTCATACTTGTTTAAACCATGTATGGTAGACCTCTGGAGAGTCTGCCTTTCTTTTAGCTAAATTAATGCTCTATAGGAAGCTATGGTTAAGGCGATTTAAATAAGCTTTTATAAAGCGCTAAGTCCAGCACTTTCTAGGCCTAGTTTTACAGATATCTATAGCAAGCAATTAGACAACTGGTATAGTAGGAGGAATCCCTTTATTAGAGAGTCTATTAATATAGTTTACTAGCTTATTCTACTGGGCTTTTGATAACAAAGAGTAGTATATAGCTGTAATATTCTTATGGGACGTTATAACACCTCTATGCCTCCTAGAGAGGGTAGATCGATTATATCCGAATTCATCTATAACGGCAGTATAATTAACATCTTTTTGGCCATAAATTGATGCCAATGCCTTGTCAATCGGCTTTATATTAATAGAGATATCAAGTATTAAAATTCAATGTATATGGTAAGAGGCACCGTGCATTTGCTAAGACCGTGTATTTAGTAATACGCACGGTTAAGCAAGCCAATAGCGATTTTCTATCCCGGGGATGGAAAATCCTGATTAGTTGGCTCTATAAGCAATATTAGTAGGATGCCTAGAAAGTAGCAGGTGACGCGCTCTAGCACCATTACACATAAAGCCCATTCTCTTTAAAAGATATAAGAATATGCGTTATTATTATCCACATTACCCCAAAGCAAGTCCATTATTATTGGATACAGCTCCGTATTTCTTAATTAGGCTATTAGGTATTTAGCCAGGCTAAAAATATATTAGAAACATCTAACGCAGCTTTATCCCCGCCTTTATATAATTCAGCCGCTTTATAATTATACTTTTCTAGAAAAAGTTTTTTTTATTTAACTCTATTATTATGGCGAATAGCAATATTAATCCCTTGTAAAGCTATTACTATTCTCTCGAATCTCAGATAGGCTATAGATTTATACTTAGCGGAATATAACACTATGGCTATTACCCAACTAAAGCCAAATGGCCGTTCCCTATTAGTCGTGCCCTTAGAGAAATGGAAAATCATCTATTTAGATCTTTAAATCTTAGTGCCGGGGCTATAGTACTAGACGCGGGATACGGAATAGGGCACGTCGCAATATACATGGTAAAAAAGGGGCTGCGTGTTATCGGGATTGATATTATTAATTACTATCTTACTAAGGCAAAAAGGAATATTAAGGTAGCAAATTGTGAAGAGCAAATCTCTATCCAAAAAATGGACTATTATTGTCTAGACCGGCTTCCGAGCAATTTATTTGATGGAGTTTATACAATGGAGACTTTGGTATATGTAATAGACCCTAAGCTAGTCTTACGCCGGTTTTATTAAGTACTTAAACCCAGTGGGTCCGTTGCGTTGTATAAATATAATTTCGAATTTAGTAATGCACCTAAATATCTTATAGACGCTATAAATAAAATTAATACCTTTGCGTCTATGCTAGCAAATAAGGGTTTTAACCAAGGAGCCCTACCGCGAATGTTAGAGGATGCAGGTTTTCAAAATATTAAAGTATAAGACTTGTCGCATAATATTAAGCCAATGTTTCGTTTATTCTTTACTATCACTTACCTACCTTTTCTAATAAACCCGGTCATAACGCCAAAATTAAATAGGTAGGGTAGGTGCATCAGCTTCCTATTAGTCTAGATAATGCAGCTGCTTCTAGCCTAGAAGAGCCCGCTTTGCCTATCCTTTATAATAAGCTTCCTATTTTGCTCTATATAAAGTGATCTTCTATTCTACTGTGGCGTCCTATTCTCTATTTTAGTACTATATAATGACTTCCTCTTTACTCTCCCTACCGCAGGAGCTTTTTAACTATATTGTTAATTACCTATCTAGGAAATATGCGAGTACACTTCTAGCGACCTCTAAATCCACTTATGTAAAAGGTACATGCGCTTTTAATAAGAGTTGCTTTCATATTATACCAGCCGAACTTTTATGCAAAGGACTATATAACACTAAGAAGATCTTAAATAATACACATGCCAGGTATATCCGTACTATTTACTTTAAAGCGTGTAAACGTCGATTTGGAGATAATCTTATAGAAATTAATAACCGTATTGTCTTAATCCTTGTAGAGGCGCTCCAAGTTTCACTGAAATTTAAAACTATTATATATTATCAAAACCCGAACTTATTAAGTAAGGGGGTTACTAATGCCATAATACTAGGCATTCTTGCGGGTAGAGTAGAAAAAACCTTAACTTAGTAAAATAGGTCCATAAAAGTCCGGCTTGAAAATTTAAATTTATATAATTTAAATTTTCTAGATGAATACCCAAAATTCCTTAAATATGTATTTTGTATAAAGCTTAGACTTAACTCTGAGGAGAGCAGAGGACGTGCTCTATCTTAACGAATTTAAAGGCCTCTATCTCTTACATTAAATCTTAAAGAATTGTTTATTAGCGTGGATAACGATAGGCTACTCTACCAAAGCACCGTCCTGCATATTATAGCAAGCCTTAATTTAATAACAGAATTGGAAAGCCTAATTATTAAGGGGTTCTTTGCTTCCTCTAAAACAGTTAAATAAATTCTATAACCTTTTTAAACTTCTCTAAAGAAGTTAATTTTAGAAAGAGTACATTTTGAGGATAATTCCTTAGTGGAATTTATTGGTTATATTCGGGATCACTTCTCCTTAGATTACATACATTTTAGTAATCTTAGTTAGGAAGAGCATTTCAAATTAATTTACAAAGCTCAGCTCTACGAAGGCAGTATAAAGGCTAGGTTAAATATTTTAAGGTCTAATATTGTTAGGAATAAGGCAAGCGGTCGTCACGTAACGCCGCGGCACTAGCGTGGCGAGGAGTCTTAAGCTCCTCGCCCTTCCTCATTCCAAACAATTAAGCTTATTAACCAACATCACTATAACCTACTCAAGTAGTCGTTATTGGTGAGTCACCCTATATGACCAACACTGATCAGTGGTTGAATATATAGTCAACTATAGAGCAGCTAGGTTTTCGAACAGAAGAGACAGTCTTATATAGGGGTGCTATATACGCTTATATGGAATGGATCCCGGCGATACTATACTACCTTAGACTTGCGGAAAACTAGTAACAAAAGTGTTACTAAGTACTAGGAGATACCAAGTTGCGTCTATTACATAGAACAACCACGTTTACAAAGATTTGGTTGAGTACTTTAGGTCAGAAGTGTCACTAAACCTAGGGTCCTAAGTCAACGTCCAAAACGCATTAAAACAACCATCTTAATACCTTCGGTGTACCTTCGCAGACTATAGGATCACGATCACTACCTAACTATACGTTAAACAACCTTTATTTCCCTTAATTTTTATCAAAACGCGTTAAATAATCTTTAATAATAGCTATTATGGCGTTAACCTACCTGAAGAAGTATAAGGACGACATTAACCTAAAGATATAGAAAACCGCCATAATTAATCCTAAAGATGTTAATTAACAAGACTTAAACGGATTCTTATTACACCGTATAGTATACTATAAAGACAGCGAATATAATGACACTATGCTATGGTACTGTATAAAGGAGGACTTTATTAGATGGATAAAGGAAATATAGGCTCCTACAAACAAGGATATTGTATAGGACTTCCGTAACTTCCTATAGGAGAATAGAGTGTTTATACCTATAGATAGGGATGCTATTGGAGATAACATTTAGGAGCAAGTTATTAATATAAAAGAAGAGCACGAATGGACTCTATAAGAGATTAAGCACTAACTACGCACTATAAGGAAGCTTAATTTATAATAGAACCTAAGCAATACACTGTTAGAGACGCTTCTACCTCCGTCTTTAACTCCCCTATATTAACCAATTCAACCCGCAACTTTAACTACTGCCCTTTAGCAAGTATAAGATCCCCCTACTTTGTGATCTAACAGCCTTTGGACCCTACTGACTAGACCTACGTCCCCACTATAGCCTATAATGCAACTCCTACCTCCTCCATCTCAATCTCAAATCGGAGGCAGTTTAAAATTACTTATAGAGCTTGCAAAGCTCTATTTAGATTAAAAGAAGAAGTTTAGTAGGGAATTATATAATATTCTTAATTTAAAACTACGCATCTTCTATAACTATTGCTAGAAGGTAGAAATAGAGTCTAATAAATACTACAACGCTTATTCCGTTATGCTTAAGGGCCGAGCTAGTACCTTCTATTATAATCGTTTAGTAGGAAAAGGATACAATTTTAACCGCATAATATATAAGTTAAGATGCTACTTTGAAATAGAAGAGAATAAGCAGCAGTATATATTAGAATAGAGAGAGACTACCTTCCTAAGGATTATTGCTACAAACCTAGGTGTCCCTTGGCTTGATTGTCTTTAAAAGCTCTTTAATTAACTTTAGACGATTTAGCGTGGTTTATTTAAATTATATTAAGAGGATTTCAGCCTATGTAATTAAGTTATTAGCGCATGCTAAGGCGTTAAAGAATGCAACCTTACTCTCTTTAATCCTGCAAATACTTATAAAGGAGTGTGTGCTTAATTAAGATCTTCTATTGGCACCGCTCTACGCTCTTAAGAAGTACAGCAATTTAATGCCCAACTCTAACCTACTTTGATCGACCCGCCTAACTAATATAATTACAACTGGACTGATTAAACATATGGTGGCCGTAGTAGGCAATATGGTAGAGGGTATAATTAACAACTATAAAGCAAAGGTAGAGGTCCTTATGGAGGTTTATTCCGAAGTGATTGCTAGAAGAAGTGCTACGTTTATAAAAAACCAAATTGCTAGTTAACTAGGCATTCTCTTAATAAGCGAAAGGAGGCATATAATAAGTTTCGCCAGAGTGTAAGAAATGTTGGAAATTATAAAGTTACTGCGGCCTACTTCCAAAGCTTCCTGGTTCAATATAAAGGCGTAAAGGATCTTAAGGGTAAGGCTAATAAGGCTAAATAGCTTCTTATAGATATAGAAATTAAGGACTACTCTCCTAACCAATACTTCACTAAGTATGGTAAGGTAGATAGTATATAAACTGTTACTGTTCTTAATAACCAATCCACGCTCTATGCTATCACGAAGTTAGATATCTTTAATAAGCTAAAGAAGAGTTCCACATTCTCCTTTAATAATAGATACTCGGCGAACGTCTTCTATAGTATTATACTAGATACTAGAGCCGCAGGAGTATCTATAGTAGGAGAACCTTAAGTTTAAGCTCTTTAGCAGCTTAATAGCTCTATTTAGATTAACTAATTAATGGCAGGCCAATATATAATTCGTTTTGGCAAGGGTACTATAATCTCTCTTAGCACAATTAAGGTTAAAACCCCCTTAGGGTATATCACTTTCCACGTTATTCCCGCGAATACCCCATTTCTATTTTACATTGGAGATATAGATAAATTAGGCGTTAAACTTAATAACCTTAAGAATATGCTTATTTAGGGAGATAATTGGGTGCCTATTATGCGCAAATAGGGTTACCCCTAGTTGCTCCTTTATTAACTAGAAAAGAGCGTTGCTTAAAGCCACTTAACTAAGTTAGAGCTATATTAACTATACTATCGTTTTAGCCACCTATCCGTTCACCGATTGCTTAGGGTTCTTTAGCGAGTAGGCCATGAAGTTAAGGTTAAGGCAATTAAGCATTTTATAAAGTACTACTATTACTGCTAAATAAACCAGAAGTCCCCTAGCTAATTTAAGTTTACCCTTAAAGATAACTACGACTTTAACTTCTATATTATTATTAACGTTATGTATCTTAGCGGCAAGCTAGTACTCTAAGTTATTGACCTCTTAACCTTCTTCCAAGCCGTACGTTTCCTAAAGGATATGTTAGCTAGGAATGTATAGGATACTCTTTAATTATACTAGATTAATGTCTACCTAGGACCCCCTAATTAAGTTATTTATAATGTAGGAAGGAACTTCTTATCTATAGAGTTTCGGCAATAGGTGAAGGCAATAGAAATTAAGGTCAAGGAAGTCCCTATTAAGGTATACAATAGTATTAGAAAAGTAGAACGATATTATACGCCATTATAATAAGCATATAAGATTATTTCTTCGGAACTAGAGGGCGCTAGTAAAGAGCTTATCTTATAGATAGCTGTTAAGGCTGTTAATAATTCCACTAGCCTAGATAGGCTTGTACCTATATTACTAGTCTTTAGCGCCTACCCTTAAATAACTAACAATTCTTTACTATCCCTATCTGTTATATAACGAGCGGAGGCTATTCGCAAAGCAATAAAAGAGGTGCGACGTCTCTATGCTACGCGCTAGGTCAACAACGTACTAGGAATAAGAAATGGCCTAAATACCTTAACTATGCTTAATCTGCCACTCCAATCTAAGGTACGCGTATAGCGTAAAAAGGGAGAATAGTTAGGCCTATATAAACTTATTGCAATTAATAGTTAGACTTGCACTCTTTAGATACCCTATAGACCCACTTAATTCCGCTTAACTATTATTAAGCCCTACTACAGAAATGACAGTTCTAAGCCTTTATAGGATGCCCTAGAGGATACCCTAAAGGAGAACTATAATTAACGTACTCTAGAAGGCGACTATAATCCTAATGCAATTATAGCAGATATGCTGCAACTATAACGCGGTAGAGGTCGCCTAAAGGGATTACGAAATTGCTAACACCTTATTAATTTTAAAGAGCAATTTATTACCGCCATTAAGAATAGAGTTGAGTTATTAATGGCCTTTATAACAGCTAAGGAGAAGGCTGACTTTAAGCTCGCAAAATAGCTCTAAAAGGAAGGTTGTATTATAACCCCTAGAGCTCCTTTCTAAGCATCTAATAAGCAAGAGATTAATAGCCTTATTATAAGAGGAGTCTTTAAATTTAAGAAGTATGACCCTACTAAGTTTAATAAAGTTCGCATCTTTAAGTTAAGAATGGTTAATGAGATTAAGGGCAAAGCCACTAACGCCCTATTTAAGAAATTAAGGCTTGTTATCTAAGGTTACAACAATAATGGTAAGGAGGTAATTCTTATGTAATCTCCTACAATTTAACAAGCTAGTTAGCGAGTTATTATTGCGCTAGCTCCCTCCTTAATAAAGAATAGAATAGCGGTTTATTTATAAGATATTACTTAGGCCTACACCTAATTAGAGACGCACCTTTAGCGCTTAATATTGGCATACCTTCTAGAGCAAATTCGCCACTAATATCCCGAAGATACGATTATGGTTGTGCTTAAGCCATTATATAGAATCGCAGAGGTAGGAACTCATTAGTGGGCTACCTATAGTAAGCACTATAAAGAGAAGCTTCTAATAACTACTTCTATATTTAATCCCTGCTTCCTTATTATAACTATAGGAACCCCATTCAGAATCATTAGCATGTAAACTAATAATATAATTATCTTAGGAGACAACTAATTCTTAGCCCTTAAAGAAGATAAGCTAGTAAGGGCAAATCTTATAGCAAGGCTAAAGGAAAAGCTTAATTTAATAACACTATTACTCTTTAATAAATGCATCCTCTCCCTAAATAAGGATTCTATTGCTTTACGCCAAAAGGGTTAAGGCAAGAAGATTAACATTATTAATATTAATTCTCTAAAGCAAGGATACGTAGAGCAACGCGCTCGCAGAGCTTATATTGCTTCTATCTGTCAACCTAAGGGTTCCTTTGATCTCTCTGTTGCCGCTTAACACCAGGAACTAACTAAGGATAATGTTCTTGCCCTAAATAAGCGCCTTTCCTGGCAAATAAACTATCTTAATTAGGGACTACTCTACGTGCCTATTAACCTTCCCACCGCTAAGCTCTTTGTATTTGTTAATAGGTCGTTTATAAATAACAAAGATTTTAGCTCCCAGCTAGGATATAAGATTATTATCACAAATAAATCTACTAGAGAGAATGACTTTATAATCTACAGTAATCTTATCCATTAGAGCTTAACTAAGAGTAAGCGCGTCACTTAAAGCGTTCTAGCGTTAGAGATATATGGAATAGTTAGCGGAGTTAATATAGCAATTGCAATTAGAACTACCCTAAAGATAATTATAGATTAACTCGCACTTCCTATTATCCCTATAATCGTATACACCAACTTATATTCCCTCTACGAGTGTTTAGTTAAGCTTAGTACCACAAAGGAGAAGCGCCTTATAATTAATATTATAGCACTTCAGCAATCTTACGAACGGCAAGAACTCTTTAAAATTTAATAGATTAATGGCTAAGACAACCCAGCAGATGTAATAATAAAGGCAAACCCAAACAAGGCTCTAAAAACGTTTATTAATACAAACACTCTATATATACGGGTTAAAGGTTGGGTTAAAAGAGAGTAGAAGTATAATAATCTGCAGACCCTAATTCCAACTAGCTAATTAGGATTTTCTATCCCCAGGATAGAAAATCGCTATTGGCTCGCTTATAACTAGCGCCTTAGCGGCCCTAACACGATATATACCTATAACTCTAAGCAAGAAAAGCACCACATGCTAAAATACAAATTTTAGGACAGTGAGACTTATATTACAATGGCAATAGTAAGTAAGGAGGATTGATATTTGTTACACTAGCCAAGCAGTATTTGTATATAGATAGCAACCACAAAAGAAGAGTTGCTAGTGTTGGGAATAAGGCAAGCGGTTATTACGTAACGCCGCGGCACTAGCGTGGCGAGAAGTCTTAAGCTCCTCGCCCTTCCTCATTCCAAACAATCAAGCTTATTAACCAACATTACTGTAACCTACTCGAGTAGTCGTTATTGGTGAGTCACCCTGTGTAACCAACAAATATACTTAGTTAATTAGCTTACTAATTCTCTATAGATTTATCTTTTAATCTTAACTCACTCGTGTGAATTTTTATGCGTCTGTATTAGTGTATTAGATAAGGATATTTGCTAGCAATAATGGCACTCTACTACTATAGCGGTGTAGCGGAGGCTGAGTATAGGCCTACTTTAGGGAGTAGTAAAGCGACTCCTAGCTTACCGATTTTGCATGCTCTTTACTACCTATAGTACTTTTAGCTGCCCGCTTATCTGCATACCAATTAGTCGTAGATATTTCCCTAATGGACTATTTAAATGCCCATCCCCTTATATTTAGGCCGTGTAAAGAGATTCTTACTAAGGCTTTAGAATTCCTTTATACGCCCCCACCTAAAGTTGATATTTGCTATGTTTTTCCCTATGGTTTTACTAAGGGCCGCTAATTCCTGGAGCGCGCTCCTAGTAGAGATTCGCAATAGAATTTATAAAGAACTTTATAGATTTAAAAATAGTGTTTATATTATATAAGATCTAAATGCTCTATTTAAAATCAAGTCCTATAAACCGATTTTGCTAGAACTAGCACGGACCAATAGCTAAATATACTATAAGGTTGTTAGCTACCTCCTTAAAAACAATATACTCCACCTTAACGTCTATGCTATAGTCGCTCGGGACTTTCTCTAATCTCTTTTGGAGCAATATTGGAAATATATTAAATTAATTATATTAGAGCCGCTGTTAACCTGCGACAGCAGCTATTTATTTAATAAAATGCTCTGCGATTGTCTTGCTAACGAAATGGCTCTTAATACTTTTACAATTAAAGTAGGTTACGATGGCTACGTGTCTTAGCTGTAGGAGAGCTACGACTATAATATATATATTATTAGCACTGTCGTACAAGCATTAATAGAAGGAAAGATTAAGAAAGTACGACTTGTATACCTAATATAGTATAACTATAGGCTTGATATTGAAAAGCTTATTTATATTAAAAGTATGCGGGATTCTGGAATTGATCTGTAGCTATAGTGCGAGCTGGAGTACTCCTAGCGAGACGGAAAGCTACCCTATATCGCTACTACGCAGGAGCTTGATGTATATATTAAAGAGTAGGGGAAATTACAACGCTATAATTTCGCCGCCGTGCTCGGAAGCGCCAAGGATAATGAAAACGGAATAGTGGTAGAAATTACAAAGGAGGCCGAGAAAAGAAAGTGTAAGGTAGAGGATATAAATAGGTATTAGGCAAAGCGCAGGATTGCTTACTTATAGTAGCTAAATAGGCCAGATAGGGAGTTAAATAAAAGGGAGGAGTTAATCTTTTAGTAATATATAGTAAAGAAGCTTCTTAACAATTTTATATACACAAGGCCCTAATAAAAGTTTTTATTTAGTTACGTTAATCACATTATTAAAGACTATATATTAGAAATTAAACGGCCTCCTATATATTATAAACCATATAGCAAAACTTAAGTTAAATTGCAAAGCCCTTTAACTCCTAAAAGAAATAAAGAATGTTTTTGTTCCTTTTTAGATTTCCTTATATTATCTATACATTAAGGAAAGAGGAAGAGAATAAAATGGAAAAGGAAATATCCTACCCCACTATTACAGCCCAAAAGCCGCTTAAACGTGGTGTATAACGCGATGTCTAATACCGCGCTTTATAACCTGCCTATTTATATATGTTGTGCCAGCAGCAACTAGCTGCTAGATAATAGTGTTAAAGTTATAGAGGCCCTACTAATCCAGGCTATTGTAGACGAGTGCGCTATTAACACTACAGGTTGCACTGTTACCAGTAAATGGAGTAGCTGAAATAGAAGTAGCGGAGACCACTAGAGTAAGTTAGACGGTGCCAACAGGCACTAAAGGCGCGGCAGAAAAAGGCGCTACGGAAGGAGCGGCGGAGGATGCCATAGAAGAGGGTGCAGCGGAAGGCGTAGCAAAGCTTGGTGGGTACCCAGTTATAATGCCTAGGTTTAAGGTTTGTATTAATAACGCCACTGGGTTTAGAGCAGTGCTAATAACAAAAGCACTACTAGCAGCGCTATAGATCGAAGTAAATGGTCCACCTACTAAAATTATCTCCACGTTAGAACCTAGATTGGGGTAGAAGTATGTAAAGGTCTCTAGGGTTTTGTATGTTGATTAAGGTATTCCTAAGTTAGCAACTACTATATCTGGCAGTTTGTTATAGAGCGAACTGTTACTTACACCTCCTATTACTGTAATAGGTGCGCAGTTTATGTATATCTCTTAATTGCCGATCTTGTTAAACCATGTCTAAGCAAGCGTGAATTGACCATTTAGAATGTCTGCTAGTATAGTAAAGTTGTACGGTAACGGGCCTAATGTAAGACTAGGACACGCTCCTTTAATTAATTTAATAACCTTAAAGGTAGAGCTAGCAGTAGGCTCCTTGTTAAGGCTAATGCTAATTTAATAGCTCCCTTTACTATAAACAGCGCTCCCAAGAAAAGTTAGAGGTTGTAAATATCCAACTTTTATATTATTTATTTGTGAAATGGTGTAGACACCTAGACGCTGCTTGTAAGGATAATCGCTACCGCTGGTATTAAGAGGAGAGTTGTTTATAATATTATTACTATAAGGAACTGGAGATCCTATAATTATATAGCTTGCTATCTAGGTTATAAGAAGGCTGGTAATAAAGCCTACTAAAAAGAAAGTAGCGCTATGCATTTTTGTAGTTATAATTAGACCTGCTAAAATTATCTTTAGACAAGTGGGTTTTTGCTTTAAACTTTTGGTAACTCTTATAAGGAGGAAGTTCAAGTGTTATAGAAAGGGAGAGAAGCTTAAATCTATTAGTTTTTATATATAGGGTTAACTAATATTGTAAATCCTATAGTTATTGATAAATAAAGAGAGTATTTAACTATAGGAGGAATAGTAGATCCAAATCTTATTCTTAGAAAGAGTTAAAGCTGTAATAAATGCGGTAATAAATTAATCCTTAAGATTATACCGTATAGAGAAGTTATAGAGGTATTAAAAAGCTTTGTTTAAGGTTGGAGGTGTGATAAGGGTAGGTATAGGGTTTTAGGAGCAATAAAGTCTAAGAGTTAGGTTTTGGTCAAGGTATATTAACTATAGGGGGTAATATAAACGGTTAGAGCGCTTTATAACTGCCTTCTATCTATAACCTAGAGCGGGGAGTGCCGCCTACTAGTATACCTTTGCATTATTAACTTCTCTAATTGTAATATTAGTAGTGCTACTCTTTTCTCTCTAGCGGCTTTTCCTATAATTTAATAAGTTTAATAGAATATATGCCTATCTAAAAACCAGTATAGCAAGGCAATTTGTTTTAATAGAGGTATTAATAGTAGATTCTAAACCCCTTAAGCAGAAATTTTCAGAAACTATTAAGTAAGGTTAGGGAGCAAGCTTTATTATAACTTAAAACTTCTATAGAATATTAAGCGCTTAGATAAATAGAGTCCTGTCCTTTTATAGCGTTTTATACAGTCTAGTATCTATTGTTAGTTACCATAGGTATTAAAAGAATAATTTACTTGCTATTGTATATTTATTTAAGATTTAAGATAAATAGATGTTTTAAAAGTGCTAGGAAGGATTATGGGAGTCTTTAAGAGCTATAGAAAAGGGTGGTTACTACTTAAGGATATGCTAAGACAATAATGTCCTTTAGGATGCCCCTACTAAACCTAAAATAGAATTTAGTTTATCTCGCTATGCCCATAACTTACTTTGCTTGACCTTTCTTTTAAAGCTGGTGGCTGCAAAGCCTACTCTAATGGAGCCACTACCTTTAAAGGGGTTGCGCAGGACATTTACCTACGAAAACTCTATAAGGTTGTCCTGCGTGAAATATATATTTAAAGCCACTATCTTCTCTTATTCCTTTAGAAATATATAACTTTGAGAGTCCTTAATATCTAGAGGGTAGAACTAAGCTAGGGGATATAGATAGACTATTTCGCGAACTACGAATATCTTAACCTAAAGGAACTCGCCTTGGTTAAGTACCTAGAAGATAGACGCCTAGTAAAAGATATTAGAGTTAAGAGCAAGAAACGGCCTAAGGGAAGTTATAACTTAAAGGTCCAGAATATAGATGCTCGCTATAGGATATAAATATATGCGAAAGATATATAGCTATATTTAAGCAGCCCTAACGCAATATATTAGTTTACGGAAGTAAAAGCAAGTACACTAAATATGTTTTACCATTTTTAAGCCATATAGCTTTTGCTTTTATGTATAACACATTTAATAGAGAATTTGTTTATTTGGTCTACTATATTATAATAGTCTTATCTACATATAACCACACCCCTTTTATCGCTTTTTACGTGTTAAATATATTAGAAGCATTAAGGCCTGGTTTATATCCTATATTTCGCTTAAGTAAGCATTCGGCCATCGCAATATATAGTGTCTCGCTGTCGTTATCGCGTTAGGTTGTCTTACCCTGTGGTTTTTAACTACTAGCCCCTAAGAGTAGTCTTTACCTAATTTCTCCCTACCTGGCGGCGACTAGGAGGGTTTTTAAATAGGTTTTATATTAAATGCTCCCCTACCTTTGCTAGCGCTTCTCTCGACCCCCCTCCATATAATAACAAAATATTTATGCTGCTAATTTTATATTAGTGTTGCTGCAGTGTTATTTATACGTAACTGGCATAGCTTAGGAAGTCAAAAAGAGGCTACTATAGAGCTATGGGGGCTGTTAAAGCTTGCCTTTAAGATAGCAACCTTCTCCAGCTCCTCTTTTTAAGCGGTATCTTTGTAATTGCTTATATTAAGAGCTCTCCCTATTATTTTAGATAAGTATTCCAACGTTATATATCTCTTATATGCACTTCTTATATCCGCCTTGGCGCGCCTAAGTAAAAGTCAATATAGTCTGAAGGTTAGTATATAGAGTTGTCTACTTTAGTAAGCTTATTATTATAGGTTTATTTCTGTCTAGAAGATGCCTGGTAATAGTGTAATGAAACACCCACACCCCTTGGCGAATATGTTGAAAGGACTGGGCCAGATATATTAGGACGCTTATTAGTATATCCCCTTCTTTACGCTAATAGTTTTATAGTATTAAATCTATTGCTATAGAACTAGGTCTATGTTGTTAGTTCTTTAAGTAAGGCTACTTATATCCATTAAATGTTTTACTATTGCTAAATTTTCTATATAAGTGGCCCTAACTGTAACTATAAATGGGATTGGAACCCTACAGGGTATTAATTTCCTAGTTTGACCCAATTTGTAATCCCTGGACATAATATATACTGGCTTAGGAGTTATAAATGCCAAGTTAGCGGTTATCTACTATTACCCTCTCAATCTTTAATCCTAGCTTTAATATCAACTTTAAGAAATAGCTAGCTTATAGGATGAATTCAAATTGACTAAAAACGTATAAGAAATATCTTTATAATTAGCTCTACCTAAGAACTAATAGGTTTATTGCATAACATTGTAGTTTGTTACTATTAGCATAGAGCCACCTAGTGGTTAGATAGATTCTTTTTAGTTTATAATAGAAATAACTTATAAAGGCTAAGAGGTAGAATGGCATTTCTCCGCTAGTTAGTGGTAGGCCTTTAATCTATAATCAATATCGAATATTGAAGCTTTTTACGTATTAGGTGTTGTTGACCTAAATTGGACTTTTTTACCACCGTCTTACTATTGTCTTAATGCTTACCCTTATATATATCGATCTATTAGACGTTAGTTTTATTTTAGTCTTAGCCTAATTTTAACCTAGTTTTACTACTCTCTAGGGATCCCTGTAAAGGGTACTACCTTATATATATATAGTCTCTTTTCTTTATAAATCAATGGATAGAGTACTTATTCTTGATTTGCTAATCGTTAGGTGCTAAATACGGTCCTAGTTTCTAGGTAGATAACTTACTAACCTGCTTTAGCCACACTCTTATTAAGGGTATACTTTTTGAGATTGTAGAATAGATAACGTAGAGTAAATAGGCAACTGGTGTGATGGTGCTAGAGTGTATTACCTACTACATTGCCGTTTCCTAGGCAATTTGCTATAACTTGCCGTTTTCTAGGCAATCTGCTAAATTCTACTAAATTCTACCAAGTCGCTATTGGCTCGCTTACTACTAGTGCCTTAATAACCCCTTTATATCTTGCTAGTCTCTACCAGTCTTCTTCTTCTCCTTAGCTTAGTATTCTTGTATAGTAGCAATCTATAAGCTTTGGTTTAAAAGCATTTGTACAAGCCTATTATAACTAGTAGGCGTTAGACCTAACTCTCTTAGGTATGGCGTTATGGTGGTAATGCACTACGCTACTTAGTGTTAAGCTTAGCGCGGTTACTAAGTTAACTAAACCATGCCAAAACTCGCAACCACTACCGTTTAACTTTGTGATGCGGGCCTTCCTATTATATAACACACGCCTATATCTACATCGCAGCCTTCTCTAAAAAAGCACTAGCATATTATACCGCCTTTAAGCTTTGTAGGCGCGCCTTTAACGCCTCTACCAACTAATAAGAAAGCCTCTGCGCAAGCTCCCTAAGTTATTGCGCTTTTTAAGGATATCCAAGCTGGAAGACACATTAAGTATTACCTATAGACGGAATTTCAGCTTGCTTAAGGAGAATATAATGAGATAGAGCGTCAGCTAAGCTAAGATAAGTTACTATTTAGATACGTCTAAGACAAGATACGGTGCGTATGCTTAAGGAATGATAGAAATAGCAACTAACAATAGGGATTAGACAGATATGATTACAATAGGGAGAGCTATTAACTTGTAGTTTGTATGCCAACTGGCATTTACAAGCCCTTTATTAATAGTATTAAGGACGCGATTTGAAGTCAGTTAAAGGTAATTCGCAGTAGATCAGATAGGGCGGCCCTCTTTTTATAAAAGGTACGGCTAGCCTAATTAACTAAAATCTCTTTTCTAGTCGATAGCGCTCTATCTAGTATAAAGTCGAAATATAAGCCAGATGCCTCTTTCTGGTATAATAATGCATAATACCTAGGAGTTATAATCGAAGTAGCGTATTCGTAGAAAAGGAATAGGCTGGGCCGGTTTGCTAATAACTATCTTCTGGACTTAGATGCTAGCGTACAGGTTGTTATTAGCCTAGATATTAAATATGGCAAAAAAGGTTCGCGTAAGGCGACGTTATTAGTATAGTGGGCTCGTCTAGCCTATACTACTGATAGGGATAAGTTATAAGTGGTTTAAGAAATTGTGGATAAGGTATACTCTATCTTAAGACAGCTTTTGTCTACGGTTTTTAATATTTATAGGCGTTTTGTGATAATTAAGGAAACCCTATAGATTATCTAGGTCTATAACTTTGGCTATCTAACTTCTCTTGCAAAACGCTTATAAATAATAAAATTAGTTCTGAAGATTAAGAGATATCCTTATTTATATAATAGCTTTGTCAGTTCCTTGCTGTTACAGAGGGAAAGATCTAAGGGCAAAAAGCGCTTATTAGAGACTGTCTTCCTGGAGTTAAGAAGCATAAAAGATTAGAAACACCCCTAGAGTGAATAGCTTCTGATAATAAAGCGTAGTATGTTAAGCAAGAGAAGAGAGCCGCGAAGTATATAGTAGAGGATAATCCTAATTATAAGGATATATAAATCTAAAGCTCCTTAGAAAGCATTGGGATACGTTTACCATATATACTTATTCCCTAATTTGTTATAACATCCAGTGAGGTTAGAATACTATTTTAATATTCTTAACTGTGGAGCCTAGAGTCGTTCTATTATTTTCCCTTTATAGATAATTGAATAAATATTATTTAGTGTAAAAGAGAAAGATAGGGGAGGCTCGGATAAAAAAGGGCCTATAAAGGCAAAAGAGGGAATCGCGAACCTATATAAGCACGAAAACGCTCTAAACTATGGAGTAATAGATATACTAGCAGCTTTTTATAGCAAGCGCAACCCAGGCCCGCTTGGGACCTTAGATAAGGCATGCTTACTAGTATACGCGGCTTAAATATAAAACCATATTTTGTAAACTGCAAGTATCTTGACCTAAAGGAACTCGCCTTAGTTAAGTGCCTAGAAGGTAGACACCTAGTAAAAGATATTAGAGTTAAGAGCGAGAAACTGCCTAAGGGGTGTATAGTATACGCACTAGGGAAGTTGCAACTTAAAGACCACTGTAAATAAAGCGCGTTTATTTATAGTATTTATATTCAAAAATATGTTATTAGATTTAACTCTTAACCTAAGATTTTATATATATTTCCTATTAAGTGTGGCAAGTAAGTAAGCAAGCTGGGCCTTATCTAGTAAATCCCCTTAGCTATGTCCTTTCTGTTACTATCCTCCTGATACTTATCCCTACCTTTATTACCGTCCTCTTCCTTTATATCACACCTCCTATTGTCCTGTATTTTACGTTTTATGTGTTTTAGGGATTCTTTTCCACCTTCTATCTTCTTAACTTTGCTCAAGTATGTGAGAACTTGGTATTGTATCCTATAGTAAATAAATATCCCAAAGATATATGTGTTACCGTAGAATTGGCTATAGATGCCCATTATATCCTAGACCTACAGAGCCATTAGGTTATATAAAAAGATAATTTATTTAGTAGCTTTTTACCTTAATTCCCTTAAGTTCATTGTCTTTATATAAGTTAAAGGGAGCCTAGTGTATATCCTGATAATTAATGGGTTTACGCCCCTTTCTCTAAAACTATAGGTTATTTTAAACCATTTTTATAGCAATACTAAGACCTGTTGTTCTTGTGCGATAAGAAAGATATAAAGTAATTATAGGTAGATAATAATGCAAGAAAAGTCTGAATTTATAGGATAGGAGTAGGTCCTTAACAACCTCTTTATATAGAACTGGGAGAGATATTTTTATAGAAGGTAGGGGTTACTATAAGCGTCAGGTTACTAGATTTCCGAAGATGCATATAGTGAAGAGCGTGATAGGACTGTCTATATGGTCGCCCACCCTAGATCGTTAATGATAGTTCTTAATCTAGGCTCTTTTCTTGCTTTAATTGACATTGCTTTCACTATTTGCTTTTACTGTATAATAGCAATTCTCTCCTTTATATCTTAATACGAAGCAGATTTTTAGCTGTATAGGCTATACACGTCTCTAACTTAAATCCGTATCACTACTTAGCCACTGGAGCGTAAGTGCACTATTTAGAATGTATATCTTATTAATTGAGGCTCTAGAGCCTCTATATATACACTAGTTAGGCGGGCAATAGGCACCTTTAATCTAGCTTTAATCTAGTTAATCAAATTGTGTATAGGAACGACAATTATAATCGGCGCTTAGTCGACACCTGTTAGTTATTTACTGGCATAAGTAGATTCTGGTTTACCCCTAAAAGCTTATAGAATTGGGGCTTGAGGCAGGGAGCTGTATATAATAAGCTATAATAGCTACTAAGGAGATGCTTCTTTGGATTCGTTATACGGCATATCTAGAAATTGGTAATTAGGCTCTCTTACCCATCCACCTCTATGATTAAAATCGTTACGACTTAAGCACTTTGGCTTTTAGAAGTTACGTATTTCTTTAGTAGATAACACACTACCACTGTAAATTCCACCTTGATGCTTTCTAGGTGCGTAAATAACTGGCTATATAGGGATATAGTAAAGTTCCTAAATAATAAAAAGTCAGTAATAATTATTACCAATAATTTCACATAACTTTTGTATCTATATGGTAAGCTCTGGCGACATTCTATATATTTCGAGCTTATAAAAAGAACTTATATTCCATTTGCACTTTTCCTTGTAATTATGCCATTTTCCCCAGCTAAGCTATTCCATGGTTGAGGCAGTCTCTATATAAAAAAACTTAATTTCTTCTAGTAAATTGATGCTAGACTCTATGGATTAAACGGCTCTACAATCTATAGTACCCTTAAGTAAATTAGTAGTGTGCGTTCTACTCTACTTAAATAATTTTTACTTAGTAGTATAAAGTCTAAGCATAACCTTACGTATAGATTCTTTAATAAGCATTTTAAATTCTTCTAGAGTATCTAGATTAATGTGCTTAGTATAAGCGGTGGCGTAATATATTATTGTCTGGTCCATAATTGAACTTAAGGGAAGATTAGCAATTAAAGGATATTGAAAATAAGGGTAAAGAACCGCGTGGCTTAATTTATGAACTTTAATTAGGATGGCGCTTGTTTCATCTAAGGAATAAGCTCTTTATTAAAGGGTCGCATGTATTTCCCTTGTATGGCTATAGTGATAATCTATAATCACTTCTATTAAAGCTTGCTAATCGATTCTAGAATATAGCGAGCGTTCTAAGCTAGGCGTCTTTACCCTAGCAGTTGTATATTTTAACCAAGTTTGCACTATTCTTGCATCTACCTTGCTGATATTTAGAAGGCGGTGTCCTCAGCAAAGACCCCAGCCGTTTTGGTATATGTTATAACCGAAAATTCCCCCGTAATAAGATCCGCTTAGACTATAAAGCTAAGGATTATAGAAAGTTACTATTTTATAAAGATCTAGTCTAACTCTTTTTTCTATTATACTACCCCTAGTACCGCCAGATTGGCCGTAATGCTAAATACTGCTTTTAACCCATTCCTATAAATTCTGTGCTGTAAATAGATTGCTATATCCAAGCGGCGGAGCTCTATGCGGATTTTAAGGTAAAGAGTGGTTTTTCTCTCTCCGCTAGTTTCTAGGGACTATAATATTACTAGTAATAATCTTCTGTACCTCGGAATCTAAATAGTTATAGAGCATAACTTTAAATCCTACGTTTATCCTTATAACTCCGTCGATTCCAAGATCCTTTATAAGGTTATATAGTTGATAAGCTCTAAGCGTTTTATTATATACGTAATTATACCCAGGGTTAATAGGTATATAGAGTCCTAGGACTACTATCTAGGAGTTAAGGGATCCTATAGTAGTAAGTAAGGCTAATTGGCCATTAAAGTAGATTACTTTTAGCGGTTTTTTTGTAACTATAGTGTGAAGTACCGCAGTACTAACAGAGCCATAGATGCTGATAGATATTTTACTATACTTTTGTTATTAAAGAAACCTTTTCGCTTTAGCTTAGTGATTTAAGTAGGGGTAAAATAACTCTAAAATATATTAACTTACGCGTTTAAGGTAAAAAAAGTTGGTTTTTTAGGTGTACTAGACTATATTTTCGCATAATACAGTTGAGTATTTAGCGGCACAGTTGCAGTGACAATAGAGTGACCGTTTAGTGCAAATGTATTGGGCCATTGCTTTAAGAGAGAGTGGACGGAGTTAAATATAAATAATATAGTAGTCTCGCAATCTTTGACAAAGTATAAATAGTGGGTAGGCTGTATCTATTTGTCCTCTCTTTTATATTCTTTGGTATCCAAGCGCCGAAAGCTATAAATACTATAAAAAAATAAAGTCAGTAATAGAATTCCCAGTAAAACTCGCCAAATGCATCTTTGCTATAGCTGGCATTTACATCAAGCCTAATTTCTCTTATAGTGCAAAGACGGATTTAGTGTGCTTTAGGGAGACTTTAAGCCGGAATCGGCCATAAAGGAAAAAGTACCTAATAATGATCTTGATTAAATGATTTGAATTATAATAAGGGAATCATTGGTCTCACTAGGCCTTAAGAACGAAAATAGATGGGTATAAGGGTAGTTATAAGTTCCCACAGGTAACACGTTTAAAGATAAGGTAGGCTGGCGGTAATAGCTACTGCTGCTAGATTATATATAAGTGGTATAATAAGCAATAAATAGTAAATTATCTAACGGATAGGGACTAGGATAATAGTAACTCTTAATTAGTATCTGGTAGGGTGTGGGCATACATAGCAGATTTTATATGTGTTAGGGGAGCGAGTGGTATTAGTTTAATACTTTAGGATAGAATCCCCCTTCTACTAAATACCTGCTTTATATCGGTTCTTTGCCTGCCTTATATATCCTTGTCCTAGCTATTTATTACTTATTTCTGCTCTTTATAGGATCCCAAGGCGGCTTACGCGTTGTTTTAGGTTTAATACTTGATTGGGTTATAGGATTCTGAGACTTATCCAATATCTTAGGTTAACTGCTTAATTGGCTTGCCTTAGTAAATATATTACTATAGGTTCTTGGGCGTATATAATGTTAAAGCATTAGCATATTCTATTTGGTGTCTGGTAATGCAATGCATACCGCTAATTAAGTTGGCCAAGTAGGTTGACTGGAAATTCTATTACTAATAACGCACCTATCTATAGCAGCCCTTTTGTTTTATAAGTTTGGTAAGCTATCCAATTCTTATTTCTATATTATAACCCGCGTGCTGCCCTACTAATATAATTAATATATTCCTATATCACCACAAGCCCACTAACACGTTATAATCGTATAGGGGGGTCTTATATACTCTTTTATTAAAGCCAGTTAATAGGCATTGTGTTGCTAATAGAGATGTTTACTAACAATACCTAAAGCAAGGCTCAGCTTGCAGCCTAGTAGGCATAAATTAAAGATATTACGCTAAGGAAATATAGCGCCCTAATACAAGAGGGTATCTGGGTAATATCTTAAGTGGGGTTAACCGCGTGGCCTAATTACAAAGATGGGGCTTTATCCGCCATAAGGTACTTAAAAGAATTTAGTTAAGAAAACGATTCTAGTTCTATAGGGGAATAGATAGATAAAAGGTCACTAAAAGGGAACAAGGCGCTACCAGCATTAAAAAGTGGCGTTAATTTATAGACGTCCTTTCTATACCTATAGTGGCGTTAAAACGGGAAACTTGGTGTCTACAGACTACTAGATTGCTATAAGTATTCACCCTATACTTGTTTACTGCTTTCCTCCTCTATATCTTAATCTAACCGCTCTGCATTTATCCCTACTGCAATTGTTAGATTTAGCGAGCCGATATTTATTAAATACTTCTATTATATTTCCCTTACTTTTCTCTTTTACCTAGTTCTGATTTCCCTCCATTCGGCTTTTACTTTTATTGTTTATTTTGGCTGATTGGATAATAGTTCTAGGTGAAATAGCTCTTCGGTTTTATATCCTCTAGGGCCTCTAGCTAATCTAAAAAAAATGCCTAATAGGCGATTTAGTATTATTTATAGTTATCTAATAAGGGAAAATTACTTTTTAGTCTATAAGCTATGTATCTTGTCTTGTCTTCTTAAAGCCTGCTAAAATTTCCTTTACGCTGTTGTCCACTAGCCCTAAACCTAACCGCGAGGCCTTTATAAGTGTAGCTAATACTTCTTATTGCTATAATGCCAGGGCTATCTAGTATGAGAATGCTAGTAGTAAAGCACTAAGGCCGAGTACTGCGCTATGAATTTGGCAAGTCCGCTCTACTCGCAAGTTCGCAAGTTTGCAAGGTTACTATTGTTATTAATAGTTCTCTTTTAATATCACTATATATAATCGCCGCTAAGACTTAATGTTAAACGCTGTAGGTAAAGCCCTAATTATACTAGTAAGCGTATTAATGGCCTTAGCTTGGACCTCTAGCTACTTATTACAAATTATATTATTAACATGTTTAATAAGGTCCCGCCGCTAATTGTCCAACATAAGGAATAGGTTGCAGTAGTTAAAAATATCTATAAACTATAGAATAAGAGACCAATAATGCTAAGATTCTGCCTTGGCTCCCACGTGGATTAAAACAGAGATAAATGGTCTAACTTTATCTATGCGGAAAGAGGCATTGGAAAGCTTGTTAAGGATTTCTTTTATTAGGAGTTTGGTCTCTTCGTCAATGGCGACTATAGAGAGAATAAGCTCGATAAGCCTCTTATACGGGAAATTAAGCAGCTGAGTATAACTGTGAGATAACAGATAGGTATCCTACTATACTAAAAGGGTGCGTATAGCCCGGATATAAGAATCTTGGTCGTCTTTCTGCTATATATTAAGTTAGTAAAGGACCTTAGTGTTTATTATAGATTCCTTATCTATTAACTAATACTGTCGGATACTAACTAAAGAATATTTCATCTATGTGTTAATGAGATGGTTAACGTCCTTATATAACTCGCTAATTGTTGTTATGTGGGCTAACGCTATGCCTATTGCTAAATGGACAGCATTATATAGATGATTAAGATGCTCTATAAAGCCCTATAAAATCTCCTGCTTTGCTAGGGAGCGTGGACCTATATAGTGAATAATTGAGCCTAGTAGACTGATTTAAAGGGAATCCTGAGAGGCTCTATTAGATTCCACGTTAATGTAAAATGTAGGTTTAATAAATGGCTAAAATCGTCTTGGGTTGTTGTCCTTTATTATACGCTTTAAAAACTTCTCCTAATTCTTATTGGCTAACCGCTCTTGTATAACCATTCTGGCCTTGGGTAAGGCGGATTCCCAAAACGTTTTCTGTATACGTGGGGCCAAAACCGTAGGAAGAAGGAATAACGTAGTTATGGCTTCTACAGCGACCCTGTAGTAGTTTTTGTTATTGTACGCTTCGAAAACACTCTCTATAAATTTTTAAATATCTGCAAACTTGGACTTAGTTAAGAAAAGCCGACATATGTAATAAATTAACATGTAATGCGACTCTTGGAATTTATAATCTGGTTCTATCTTTATAAACCCTAATTGCTTTAATAACCATTCTTGATCTAATCGCTGCGTAATGCTGGAGAGTACCTTCTTCTTAAGGTCGTTATATGTGATTTCTATGGTAATAAGCCGTGCTATCTGCGGAGATTTACTCTGCACTATTCTTTAAGGGTTCTTATCTATATAGATAGAAGTCCCAGACCCTAAATCTAGCTTATAACTGGAGTTGGTCCTGTTAGGATCTAAAATAACGCCTTAAAGATAATTCTCGTATTTGTGTTTAGTGAAGATTTCGTATATAACCTATTAAAAGATGTAATGAAGGTCTAGGTAAGAATCTATAAAGGCTTTTATAATTATATTAATAAACGCTTTAGAAGCAATTAAACTATAGGTAACTTTAAGGTTTCCTATAATCTTTATAATTAGACACCGTTTTGTTTAGTGAGATTCCTTAGTTAATTTAATAAGATCCTCTAATAACTTTCTTTTTTTGTTTACTATAAAGTTATTTCTTGTTTAAATCTTGGCCTTGACTTTCTCTAGGATAATAACCTCTCTAAAGTTATACTGGTAAATAACCGCGCATTCCTAAGGTCTAATAATTTTTATAATTGCCTATTCTCTATCTTTTAAAAGATTCTGTATAGAATTGTTTGCAATTTAAGTAGCTTTGATGCAAGCTTTTATAATAGGTGGAATATATTCCCAATACTAGGAAATTTCGCCCTGTATATTTTTGGATAACAGACAGGCCATTGCGCCTTTAATACTTATAGGATTTTTCTCCTCCACTGCTCGTGTAAATGCGTCTAGAAGTGGTAGAATAACAAATAGTGTGGTTTTTGGAAATTCGCCTACTATTTAATTAAGTATATCCCCTGCGCTCTGGCGAACTTCCTTATAAGCAGACAAGCTTAAATTAATAAGGTTAGAAAGTAGTAGCTTAGTTAGCTTTGGTTCTTTTAGGGGCCTAAAGTATATATTATAGTACAACCTCTGAAAATGATATAACTGTACCTGTTTAATAAGTAGTGGCCTTGGATATTCCTTTTAGAGCCCTTTAAACTTAAATAGAGTAAGCCAAGCTTTGAGAATCTTATACCTTTAGTACATTTCGTTATTATAGGAACCCATTTTAGTGAACTATAACTTAAATGCATTATATAACGCCTTAAGGCATTATAGATTATCCTACTGCTCTGCAACTAGGAACTAGTGGATTTTGTAAATAACTCTACCTATCTTATGGTGTAGCTTGTGGACTAACTGGTAATTCTCTTTTCCTTAATCTAAGGGGTAACCTGATATATTCTAGAAGGCTAGCTCCTTATTCTTAGTACTATCTTCCTTACTATCTGTATTAATTCCGTCCCTCTGGCGTAGGGCGTTACAGCTTATAGTAGGATTGCTGTTATTAACCCTAGGGTTAAAAAGACTTGAGATCCCTAATATTACCAATTAAAGAAGGTAAATGCATTAAGATACTTTATCAGACCACTCTTTTCTAGTACTATCTTGTTTAATAAATAGCGTGGGTCTAATTAAATTAACTAAAGAATTAATTGCCATATTGCACTGCGAGCTGAACAGTTTGGTTATAAAGTTGATTTCCTTGTTACTCGGCTTATACTATGTGACATTAAATTTCTTTAAGTCAGCAGTTTTACCCTATACTTATATTATAAGTTTATTCTCAAGCTCGCCCTTCTTATATATTGAGTAATCGATGATATATATAGCTGTTAAAGTATATAGGAGACGTTTAGTGATACCAGAGGTAACTATCTTAGGGCTCCCTTTATATTTTAGCTATATGTACTTAATAATAGCGAACAATTCTTTTTTCTAAGCAAGTATAGAGTCTCTAACTTCGTTTAAGGAGTAACCGAGTAGATGCATATTCTATACTAATGTGTAATCCCCTAGTAGTATCTCTGTATTTTCCGTTGTGCCGGCTCCTGCCATTGTGCCAGCTCCGTGAATGTTAATTTCTCTGCAAATACTAGCAATAAGAAGGGGTAGTAATTACTTTAGAGACTTTCTAGGGTTAACCTTTATAAATGCGTTGTATAAATAACCTACAGTAGATTTTATTTGCTAAAAACTAGTACTGGCTATAAATCCGGCGATTTTATCTAGCGCTATATTAAATAAATCCAGCTATAATGTTGTAAGAAACACAGTAGATGCTCTTTTAAGCATATATAGTACCTTTTCTTCTGGGTAATCGCTGTCGCTATATAAACTGTTAGGCCTCTCTAACTTCTTTAAAAGGGCGAAGACTTGGTTAAATAGTGATATAACAAATCTTAAGACTTTTATAGTGGATAACCTTAGGATTACTTCTTCCTAATAGTCGTCTAACTCCTTGTAGTTAATACTAATGTCGCCCTCTTCTAACTAGAGGATCTAACTAGCTATCTACTACTTAGCTAGGTGTAAGTCGTGTTCCGCTAGGGTATTTATGTTATCTTTCTATACTTGCCTATTATGGCCCGCTATCTTCTCCTTTATTAAGTCGTGGAACGGTACTACGTAGGATATAACTTCTATGCAGGATAATATGTGTAAAGTCTTCTCTAGATTATTAGCATTAATACCCAGAAGGATAAGCCTAAGGAGTGTTATAATATAACACCTATAGCCTTTCGCCTTTACTATAATGTTGAACAGCACACTTAACGCTTGGATTAAGGGTATTGTTCTATAGACTTTAACTAAATCCTGTATGGCCGGATATATCCGCTAAAGGGCTCTAGGTAGGATTAAGTCATAGTTAAGAAAGGCTAGGGCTTAAAGAGTTGATATAGAAAGCTCTATAGTATTAGGTGTCTCAGCGAAAATTCCTATAAACATGGCCTCCCGTAAGTATAGTACGAATTGACGTTTAAGAGCGTTGTTAAGTCTCCTTTTATCTAGTACCTCTATTTTACTACTTCGCTCTTGATTTTAGCGTAAGACGAATATATCAGCTAAATGGAAGGCGAGTTGCAATAAGGTAAGAGTCCAGTTACTAGAGTTTAATAGATGGAAGTATATCTTAATGGTTTGTAGGAGGATCTTTAGGTTTAATAAAACCGAGACCGAATAGACCAAATAGGTGGAAGATAAGGACATTATAATTAATTAAGCGACATTCTAAGCAGCAGGAGGGTTTTTAGTGTTGGATTTAAGTTACGCCCTTACTCTCCTAAAATATTCTCTAACTTATTAGTAAGCAGAATTTGAGTTTTTATTAGGTATATTAAAAAGCCGTAAAATAGCAGTAAAAATAAGTGCAAATTGTTAATTGGTAAAGACACTATATTTTAAGAACAGGATATGTTTTATAAGTAAAGAGTCTCTAGTAAGCCTGGAAAATAGATTAACAAAATTCTTATTAGTAAACTGTAAGCAAGCAACCTAGGACCAAATATTAAAGAGAGTTGGTAGGTAGTATTAGTGTTGCTTTTTAGCAGTCCGCTTTATAGGGACTATTAGGAACAATAGATTAAGCAACGTAATTACCGCGTATACATGCTTTAGGTTAATAGTACTAAAGTAAAGTAGCAACTCCTTAAATATAGTAGGAATCTGTTCCGGATTAAAGTAAAGACAAGCGGACTTATAAACTTGGATTAAAGAGCAGGTACAACGGTATATATTTTTAGGATAAATGGTTCTGGATTTATTAGGTAGGAACTTGGCTTTAAGCTCTTTAATAATACGTCTCTAGTCGAGTATTAGGACTTTTCTATACCAAAGGCCGTATTTCCGTCTATAAGTAGTATTAGCGAATAAAGTATTAAATAAGGAAAAACGATTAAGAAAGCTATTACTTTACTAAAATAACAAATATTAATTTAAAGTGTGTTGCGTATTTAATATCCAACCCTTATACTAACACTAATTCGAAATAGAGTTTTACGAGCTTTAGATAAGTGTCGCGAGGAAGTTTAAATCTTAGGAATAGTAAATATGAAATACGCGTTAGTAAAGAGTTTGCAAGATAATACTATTATGTAGCCACCGCGGTATAGAGTTTCCCTATATAATTTCCTAGAGCTCTTACTCCATCCGCTTTATCCTTAGTTTAATAGGGAAGATTCTTAAAATAGTTAAATCTACGTTGTCGACCCATTTGGGCAAAAAGAGAGATAGAGATTGTTTTGATAGTAAACGTAAATGCGCAAAAATGGGTTTTCTGATAGAATATCAAGCTAAATAAAGGCAAAATTTGGGTTTAGGACGCTGCTAGCTTGATATTATAGATCTTAAACAGGCGCTATATAAGGCGTATAGTGCAGTGTCTGCTTAGAATTTAGAGTAAGGCGTAGATAAATGCCTAATGCTTTTTAGTTGTAAGGGCTTAGCTATAACACATCTATATTGTTCTCTATAGGGCCTATGAATTTATACTAACAAAGCCTATACTAGTGCCATACTTCTTATTCAAACTTCTATTTTAAGCCTTGAAATTTACTTAGGAGGTATAAAACAAGCTATATTAATTATTTATACCTTTACTGTTACAGACTATAATGCAAATAAGGTCTTTAATGGCGAGGCGTATATTACGGTGTATATTAGCTAAGCTGGTTTGGAGTGCATATATATGGTATAACAAAGGTGTGTTAATGCCTTATTAATGCTAGTACTGCAGATGATGAAGACCAGTAAATACCTATTTTAGAGAAATTAAGGCCTAAATTAAAGGTGAGCGTGCCGCAGATATATATATAGAGGTTGCGAGCCAGTATAAGGGAAGTCCCTATAGGGCGAACATTGCCTCGCATCTAGCCATGCTCTAGACACTTATAGAATATAGGGCCACTGTTTGTGTTATAGGTAGTAAAGATTAGCCGCATATATGTCGTTTAGAGGATGCCGCGTGCGAAGTGCAATTAGGGCTTCGGTAAGTATATTGCAGTTTAAAGAAATATATTAAATACAATTATGCTAAAGTCTATAGAAGGAATATGTAGCCCGCCCTAGCATCTATATAATCCACTATTGATCCGTCTTGTTGCTGTAGCTAAAGAATGTTAAACGTATTTCTCAATACCTAGAACCTATGGCTATCCTTCTTATAACTATATTTGCACCAACCTAGTGTCCCTTAAAATGCGGTATTGAAAACGGTGTCTTTGTCTAGGAAGAATCCTAAATATAAACAGTAGAAGCATAGGATAGATTCTAAGATATAAAGGAATTTAGGAGAGGAAAGCTAGTTTGTTTTAAATTAAAGCTAAGGGAGTCTCCCAACGATCTAAGGGTTCACACGCTTTGTATAGGGTATTCGCGAGGAATACTTATATATAATTCTTAAGCATGACTAAGTAGCGTTGCTCTCTTTTGCTTCGTGGTTATTAGGAAGCACCTTAGGCCAATAGGTAATAGGGGTGGGATATAATTTTAAGCGTGGACTTTAATTAATTAGGGCGGGTTATTTTCAAATATAAGGCATACCTACTCTAGGTACTTTAGGGAATCTCCCAGATTTTTAATATATAATATTATAAAAGGTTAGTTAGCCTAACCAATAATAGACTAAGGTAAAGCAGGATTAAGCAACTTAAATAAATTAGTAAGAGCGAGAAAATAAAGAGTGTATAAGGAAAATCGGTTGCACTATTAGTAGGAGAGAGGCGGTAGGTAGGGCCCTCCTGTATATAATGCATTAATTGGATTGATACTACTAGAAACCTTACGCCTAGAGCTTAGATAGTGACGAACTGGGCGTCTAATATCTATACCCCTTTAGAGGTTAGTCTACCTCCTAAGTTAACACATCTAATTAGGGCAAAGGTTTGGCACTTGTATTTACTATATAGCTAAGACATTCTAAATAGATATAAGCCACTCACAATTGCTCTAGTGAGAATAGGTAAAGTTAGTTACAAATTATTAGGGCAGCTTATTCGCTACAGGGGCACTACTTTTAGATTTTCTGGCTATATAGACTAGGTTTTCTATAATAGCGTAAGCCTAATTTAGGGGGGCAAAGATTTCACTACCTATTTGGAGTCTAATACTAAATAATACTAAAACAAACAATCTATGGCTGCGATAATACTTTAGAGAAAGGCAGTATTTATATATTTATAGTATCCTCTAAGCCTTTCTCTTTAATATGCTGACTTTAGTCACTAAGGCACTGCCTATATATAGTCTACAATTTCGTTAGAAGCGTGGGTGTATTATAGTAAATTAGACTTACCTTAAGCTCTAGTACTACCATAATATTTTCTTCTAGTGTAATATACCTGTCTAAACTTAAGATAAAATTGTAGAGTAATTCCTCTTGTTCTTTATTTTTATAAAGAGTGCTAAGCAAGATTTAGTGGTTAAGAGTAAAATAGATAATTGTTCTTAGGCCTATCTTTCTAATAAGTTGCGCTTTTGAGTTGCCATTCCGAGTTTTGTAGAAGGGCATATATAAACAAATATATTTAAGAAGGCTATACTAAGCGTTAGGTCCTAGGGAAGCGTCAAACCCTAAAATAACCAATAGCAGAGGATATATTATCTTTGAATATTAATAAATACCGTTTCTGAGCTATAGCACCACGAATTCTTAGCATAAATAGGAGTTGGTTAGTAAGGCTATAAACTCTATATACCTAAATAGTAGAATGGCTTTGTAGTAGCCAAAGCGAGGGCGGTATATAGATAAGTTTAGGCTCTATACCTAATATATTACTAAGGTTTAGCAAATTAAGGGTTGTTCCTAAATAGTCCTAGAGTAAATACAACCGCTAGCACGCCTGTATTCTAAGATAAAAGGCAGTAAACGAGTTGACTGCTGCCCATGGGGATACAAAATATATAGAGGAGGAGGAGGGAGGCATTTAATATTATCAGAATAGGTCTTTAAGCTATTGTTAATGCTTTTAAGCACTCTAGCCAAATTATAATGCGATGCGTCATTTAAGTCTATTAGTTAAGACTACTAGACCATTAGGTAAAAATTATAAAGGCTTAGGACTTTATATATAGGACACCCCTAATCTATAGGGGTGGTCTTTGAAATCCCCCAAGTCTTATTAGAAAAAGATAAGACACTCTAAAACGCGCTTTAAAGTGGCGCGAGACTACTAAAGAGTTGAAAAACCTAATGGAGGAAGATAGGCCTGCAATCGTTAATACCTTATAAATAGGCGGCTGTTTCGACAGACGTACCATATTTATTTTAAGAATATTATATTTTAATGGGAATTAAATACCTTAGACACTATTACTAACAATCTAAAAGATAATAATAGAAATTTCAAGAATAAGAATAATAAAGTTTATCTATATTGCAAACCTTATCTCTATAGCAAACCTTACATCTATAGCAAACCTTGTATCTGTAGCAACCTATAGCTAACTTTGTCTCTTTTTATAGATACTAAAGCACCTAATTGTATAATATGCGGGAAGTATAAATATAAAGGCTAGCAGTATGATTTGCATAGTATATATAAGTTTCAAGCTTAACCTACACAGTATTTAGTGCATAATAAGCAAATTGGAGTGTTGCGTGCTTATTGGGCTAAGGCGACTATAAGAACGAAACTTAATAAGGCGATTATAGGAGGTATCTAAAATACCAACTCTTAAGCTGCTTACTTACTCACTTTTGGCACTATGCTACTAACGTAATGTAATTTCTCCTCTATAATCCTATACTGCATCGTAGTCTAACAAAAAGATTAGTATAGGTATAAAAAAACCCACAGCACAGCTTATATTAAATAGATAGATAGCATATGCCACAGCCTGCGATAAGGCCTGGGAAATGACCATTCCTTAGTAAAATAATCCCGTAATAGAAATACTGATTACTCCTATAACAACCCCAAAGGAATAACATAAAAGAGTAGAAAAAGCTACCGCGCGAGGCCAGCGTTTAAGAGTAGAAAGAGATTTATATGTTAAAAGCCATAAGAATATACACGGAATAATAGCAAGGTAGTAAAGGTGAACATAGTAAAGGAGAACCGGTGTATAGACTTTTAACGAAATAATAATAGGAGTAATACGCGTAGCTATAGTAAGCAATTAATAAGACCTTAAGGCGACAAGATATGGGCAATAAATGCTATATAGAAAGGCCTAAGGCAAATGTGCATATATACTTAAATCGGGCGAAACCAGCTCTATATATCTGGGTTATGTCACGAAATTCAGATAGAGGGGTTCATTGATACAATGGGTTGATTGATTGATGATCTTGACTTAATTGTTAATTGATGTCGATGTCTTGACCTAGGGCCCCTAGGGCTCTGAAGAGATTTACAATGCACGTGCCCTGTACACGTGACTCGTGCACGTGTCCCACGCCTTAGAGAATACAGATTATCTAACACACCCCCTTAGCTTTAAGCTCTTTGAGGTCAAAGCTAGCCACCTTCTCGTGTCCGTTAATAAGTTAATTAAACCGTAATCTTATCTAAATCCTTCCGTCTTACTCTAATACTGTCCCTTAGGTCCTTTAGTTGCTTCTCCTTATCTAGCTACTCCTTAATATCCACCATCCTAATTATATTAACGAAGCTTTAAAACCTCTGCTTAGGCAGGGCCTTTGTAAGTCTATTAGCGATTATCTCCTTCGTTACTGTTTATTGAAATTATACTTGTCTTATTACATATTCCTAACATAGCCAGTGTTAATAGATATTAACGTGTTAGAGCTTTATAATTAGCTTTGCCGTATCTTCTATAATTAGTTAGAGTGTTTACGTGTTATCACATTTAATAATTAAGGGCTCGTTTAGGCGTAACATTATTGCTTTAAACAGCCTGCTGATAAAGATAGCTTCCTTTACTGTCTATAATAGGGCTAACAATTCGGCTTCTGTGCTTAACGTTATTACCATACCCTACTTGTTTGCTCTCTAGGCGATTGGCCCCCTAAATAGCTTTATAATGTATCCTTGCGAGCTCTTTCTGTTAATGGAGTTGTCCGCGAATAATGCATTGCTGGTATAGATAAATGATTGCGCTTTACCTCTACCGTCTCTTCTATCGTCTTGTCCTTTGTTGCGTATTCCTTTATCTTTTCCTTTACCGTTTATTCCTTTCTTGTCTCCTCTATAGTAGATTGCTCTGCTCCTCGTGCTATATAGGTACTGGATTACTCTATCTACTGCTTAATAGTGCTCTTGGCTTAGGTTCTAATTAAACCTTACTAGCTATAATACTGTAAAAGCAATATCCGGACGTGTTGTAGTGGCTATATAAAGTATTAAACCTATTTTTCTCTAATATAGCATCGTAGAAGCTGCTTCTCTTGGTAGGGATATAGGACGGACTAGTAGGTCTATATTAGGGGACGGAAGCGTTAGACGGATTAATTAGTAATTAGTAGAGAGGAGTTCCGATTCTGCTATAGGAGTGTCTAGAAGATGCCCTCTAAGATCTATTTTATACTAGTTAGCTATCTTCTTAATATAGGCTTCCTAGGATAGCCATAGGAGCCTCTAGCTATAATTATGTAGTACGTGGATTCCTAGGAACTATTTTAGCTCGCTAAGGATACTTATTTGGTATTCCTTATATAGCTCCTTAATTGCTTCTTAAGCTTTCTTTTTATCTGTCTTTTGGTAGCAGAAGACAATATCGTTAATATAGAAGAAGACAACTATTCTACCTTTTAGCATAATATATGGCTCCTAAGGTACCTCTTTAAAGCCTAATTTGTTTAACAAGCTCGTGAGATTCTTCTGCCATAATAGTAGTAATTGTTGTAGTCCATATAAGGCTTTTCTTAAGCATAGTACTTTGTCTTTCTTTTCTTTATTAAACCCTAGTGGTAGCTTTATATAGACAACCTCGTCGAGATTATAATAGACAAACGTATTAACTGTATCTATCTGTATTGTCTCTAGGTCGAATTTTATGGTAATTGCTATAAGGGTTCAGAAGGTTGTACTAGCTAATATAGTAGCTTTTATAGGTAGGTCTCCTGGGGCCTGTTGATTTCCGCATACTATTAAGCGTGCCTTACATTTCTAGAGAAATCCGTGCTTGTCTATCTTGTAGATAAACACCTATATTAAGCTAAGAATCTGCTGTCCCTTTATATACTTCTTTTCTGTTTCTTAAAACAACCTTATTTAATAATAAGATTGGAGATGGGCTTATTAAGCCTCTTAGAACTAATCTTAAAGAGGATGCGTATTAAGGTCCCAGATTAACTAAGGTGGCGGAGGTAGGTTCTTTTTATATAATCTAATATCGCGTGTTCTACCTAATTTCAGCTTACTGTCGTTAAGTTAACTGTTAAGGTTGAACTTCCTTCCTGCTAAGAAGGCGCCGTAATAGGCTAACGTGATCCTTTTAGTAACAAAGTCTTCAAACCTATTATCACTAGCTTCCTTAAACGAGTCTTTAACTAAGTTATTAGACACCCCCTAAGTATTAAACGCATCTCCTGCTTAATAAGTGATATCCTAATCAGTACCTTATACACCTAACTTTATAGGATACTCGACGTGAAAGGCATATGGAGATTCTTTATCTTCTTCTGTTAGAGGTAGTATATAGTATATATCTTTAAGAGCTTTTACAAGCTTGAGATCTGCTAACTTATTAAAGGTTTGAACTGGCTCATTAACGTTATTATTGTCTTTCTCTTAAATTAACAGTTTAAATATTTCTTTATCGTCTTCTAGAAGGACCTTATTCTTAGTTAGGGTATTAGGGAGTTAAATCTTCTTAATTAGCGTATCTAATTTAGCGTGTAGGTCCTTTAAGATGTCTATTTACTTGCCATTAAAGAACGTCTTTTTATCAAAGATGACGTCCCTAGTAGAGATAATAATACCTTTATATAGGATCCAGATCCTGTAGATATTAGTAGAGTTATAGCCAATAAGGTAGCTGATGTAAGCTTATAAATCTAGCTTGCTTAGCCTTTTCTTCTTTAGCTAGGCATCTAACGTTATTACATACGCCCTATAGCCGTAGGCTTTTAGGTGCGCTAGTTACGGCTTTCTTAACCTATTAGCTAGGAAGGTATAGAACCTCTTATATAGTGATTTCCAATCATTGCTTTCCCGTGGCGTTTAATCTTAAAGGTAGACTATATAGTTAACTATCTCGTTCCATAGGTTGTGTAGTAGATTGGTAGCAATTCTTATTACTTATACTCTCTTAATAATTACACCCCCTAAGCGTTCGGTGGTACCGTTCTAAGCTTAAGTATATAGCGCTGAAGGCTTAAAGGTAATCCCTTAGGTCTATAGCCATTTAAGGGTTCTCCTTCTCCCTAGCTTATTATCTGATCTAATAGTGTTAACTTTAAGGTTATACCTTAGACGAATCCATTGGATAAAATCTTTAAGCACTTATAGTGTCTCCTTTTCTTTGCTATGCGTTATTATAAAATACGGGAAGGTTCTTCCTAAGAAAGTATTATAGATAAATATAACTTGTATAAATCCGGTATACGCTTCCTTAAGGTTAGTCTAGTTAATATAGAGGTTAAAATAAGGTTTATTAATATTCTGTTTTAAGAACCTTTGTAAAACCTAACACTTAATTTTGGTAAGACTATAGTGTTAATATTCTATTATTTTAGGGCCTTAAAGCTTAACTCCTAGGGCGTTAATACCTAAATAATAAAGGCTTATAGGTCCTGGATAACCTAGACGCAGATACTATAGTTATATATTACCTTTCGCATCTAGGCGAATGTCTCTTAACGATACTCTGCGCTTCCGTTGGCGGCGTAGCAGTTGGCTTATATTAAACGTTAATAGACTTCCTGGTTAGACGTATTTAATAGTCTATTGTCCATAACGTTCTTCTATTTAATATAGGATTGTATCGTCCTTCCAAACTAGAAGATTGTTATTTTCTTTATTATCCTAGAAGTACCCTCGCTTTTGAAGTAGATAGAACGACACTAGATTTGTATTGAAGTCCGTATAGAAGGCAACGTCCTTAAGACATAGGATTCCCTTACTCTTGTCTGGTTTTGTAACTTAAATAGTAATATTGCCATAACCTAGTATAGGCACTTCTGAGCTGCTAGCGGTAACGTATTTATGTCTTAGAGCTTTTCTAAAGTTGTAAAAACAAAAGAGATTATTAAAGATATATAGAGTAGTTCCTAAGTCAAGAATAGTTAATAGCTTTAGTAGATGGATTTAACCTATATAATATAATTCTAGGAATATTATATTAGCTTCTCCCTTAATCTTGATTTTTTAGCTTTTATTCTATTGTTATTAAGCCTTATCTTCCTGTTCTTTAAGTCTAATCTTTATAACTTGGTCTATAAGATTTTTATTCTTTTCTACCTTCTTTAATACCCTTTTGATGTAAGTATCTCTAATTATAACTCCTTTAGGTCTCTTGTCTTTAAATAAATACTAATAGTTTTAAAGGGAATGTCCTCGTTTCTCGTATGCTAAGTACACAGGTAGTAGCTTTTTATGGGATGTCTCCTTGTCTACTAGTGACCTGGCTCTCTTTAAGCGTCTAGTATATACTAAGGTTCCTTTCCCTAGACCTTTAGTAGTATTAGAGTAATCTATTATAGCTTGCTCTATAAAGTCTGCATTAAAGGTACTCCCTCTTATAGTAGTATTGGCTTTCTTTAAAGGTATTCTAAGTCCTTCTTGCAGCTCCTTTACTACTCTGTAGTATTTAGAAGATCTTGACTTCTAAGGGTTATTTAACTTAGTAGTGTACTTCACACAGTAGGTGTTGCTAAACGGTTAAATAACTTCTACTAAATCTTGTAGCCAGATTTTATTGGATATTTAAGGGATCTTATACTTCTTTTCTAGTACTATTGTATGTTCCCATTGATCTAACCACTAATTTAATTTTAATAAGTGTTTGAACCCCTTAAGGGCTTCTATATACTGGTGTTATACCTTCTTCCTAATAAACAATGAGGTAGGTTCTATGTTCTCCTTTAATTAGGATAGCCATTCTTTAACTATTAAGGAAGGGTTAAGTAATAGCTTCTTTTGGATTGATACTGTAGACGTGATTTGGGTGCGTATCTGTTGCAGATGCTCTTCCTATTTTAGGAAGTACCTTATGTCCTGGTTATAGTATCGTCTGCTGTTCTTATACGCTTTCTGTTGATTCGTCGAGAGCTGTGTATATATAGTTGCATTCTCATTGAAGTCTGTGACCTTTAGAAGAGGTAGTTTTTCAAGTAGACCTTCTTAAGGTGCTTCTGTAGCTGGGTCAATGTGGGCCCAAATTTGCTGATCTACAAGGGCTTATAGTTGCCAGATCCATTGCTCCCAGTCTTTTGGTTTATTGAGGATGATCATGGTCGACGAACTCGACGTCGGTGGAGTCATTTTGACTAATAGGTAGAGGGGAATTGAGATGGAATTCGTTGTTAGGATCGTCCTTGTCATCAGGGTCGTCCTGTGACGATTAAGGTAGGATTTCTCGTGGAATCTCTTGGAATCTTGTGGAATCTCGTGGAAGGTTCGTGTCAGAATCGTCCTGCGACACTTGAGGTAGGATTTCTGTTAGAGTCTGCGTCCTGACGATGAGGTGTCAGAGTCTGACGATGAGGTAGAATTTCTTTAAACGATTGAGTAATAGCTGAATAGCTTCTTGAGTCGGCGGACCGGGCTTATAACTGTCACGAAATTCAGATAGAGGGGTTTATTGATGCAATGGGTTGATTGATTGATGATCTTGACTTGATCGTTAATTGATGTCGATGTCTTGACCTAGGGCCCCTAGGGCTTTGAAGAGATTTATAATGCGCGTGCCCCGTGCACGTGACTCGTGCACGTGTCCCACGCCTTAGAGAATACAGATTATCTGACAGGTTATCCCCTTACCACGTTTTTTAATTTAGACATATCTGAGGACTATTAAGATATGCTGTCTTGGAAATCTAAGTCAGCTTGTAATTATAGTAATTACCTCTTTCCTTTTCTCCAAACCGAGTGCTATATTAATGAAACTGTGTTAGACGCTGTGTCCATTATTAAGGCGTTAAAAGTCCCTGTGCTCTTTCTCTTAAACCGGCATTTAGGGATTAAACGATCAATTTAGTGGGAAATAAGGCTTGTATAACTCTGAGGATATTGTAACTGCTTTTTATTAATAAGCTAGGATCCTATTATAGGCAATCACAACCACCGAAGGCTTTATAAGTATTACGGTGGTGTCCTGCTAAGGAGGAGGGAAAGTAAAGGGCGTATTCTAAAGGGTTTAATGATTGCTTAGAGTCCGCTATACTTAATATGGCCGGCTTTATAACTATCCCTGCATAAAGCCGTCCTAACTTTACTTCCCTTTATTCCCCTTTAGTCCATTTACTGCAATACCTAAGGTAACAGTAAAAATAAACAACTTATTAAGGGCTTATAACTTCTAAGGAAGTGACGTTGAGTATATCTTATTTCTTAAACGTTAGTTAACGTATGCCCTTTTACTATTATCTTCGCAATTGCATCTGTAATCGCAGTAGGATGCCCTTTCTCTGTTAAGTTAATCCTACCAGCCTCTACCTTACTACGAATCTATCCGTCTTTATGCTTAAAATCCTAGTTATTAATCTAGCTTATAGCCTTGCGATCTAAAGTTCGTTAAATATGCCTATACTTATTATCGGAATATATGGACAGAGGTTATGTGGTCATTCGTGTCTCTGATTAGTCATCCTTATGATAACTCATCAGCCCCCTACTTAGGCACCGCGATCCTTACGATCCTCTGCTTTCGACACCTATTAAACACCAGACAAATCTACGATTAATAGGCTATACAAGTGCACTTGGGTGATACCGACATTGATCAATGTCGGTATCACCCAAGTGCACTTATATGGCCTATTAATCGTAGATTTGTCTGGTGTTTAATAGGTGTCGAAAGCAGAGGATCGTAAGGATCGCGGTGCCTAAGTAGGGGGCTAATGAGTTACCGTAAGGGTGACTAATTAGAGACACGCGACTACGTGATATACATTCCAACACTTATAAATAACCGCGACTAGAATAAAGCTCCGATGCTCTAGCTGCTTAAGCAGCTATTATAGAAGGGATGGTATAGGAGTTAGCTCCTAATTCTAATACAGAACCTATTAAATAAAAATGGTTTAGAACCCTTAATCGTTTTATTAATAATTTTGCCACCGTGGATAAATGGGACACGGCAAGACAAAATATAGGGCTTTACTCTTCTATAGAAAACGATATCGTGATATCTATGCTTATTGATAATTACGATAAAGCTAGAGTGTCTTTCCTGCTTAACCGCTAGAAAGAAGCTGCGATAGATTCGCTTTATACCAATAAGGATATCCGCAATGGCAATACCTACCAAAAACCTGTAGAGCGCCGCCCACAAAATCTAGTAGAATTTATGGAAGCTTACTATACTTCTATAAAGGAGATCGAAAAGCTTAGAGACTTGCTCGCTTTATCTATAGAGCTCTATTATCTTATTACGAAAATCCTTTACTTTAAGAACCTTATCTATGGGACGTTCTGCCATTTAATAGAACTTAATGGGACTAAGAGAAAGGATGTTAATTCCTAGATAGTAAAACAGTTTAGCTATTTAAATAAATATCTATATCGCATTCGTTATGCTTACGGCTAGGTAGTTAAGATAATTTCTAAGCTCTAAAAAGAAACAAAATCAAACATAGGCGTAGGCTGGGGTAATAGGATCTCGGAAGGATTATTCCTAGGTACTACCTACTTTTATTTTAAATAAGGCACTGCTAACGTCGCTAGCTGGCATAACGTTATCTCAATACGTTTAACTTTACGGAAACGTTAAAAGGAGTTCTATGCTTTTAAAGGATTGGCTAATAGATAAGAGCTATATAAAGTAATGCAAAGCACTAGAATGGCGCCCTTTTGATATTCCTTGCATTATAAGAGCTATAATTATTAGGAATCTAGAGCCGAGTTTTACTTCCAATTTCAGCTTATAAAAAATATGCATACTTTTAAAATATAATTTTGACGTTGCTTTAAGTAACTATAATCGATTCTTCTAAGATGACTAGTGGTGCGTTATAAACTATAAGCTTTCCTTTCTCCTGTGGAAATGAGTCGTATATAAGCTAAATTAGGGTTGTCTATTCTTAGTTAAATCTGTAGAGGCCAGCGGTGTTAATATATATATATTGGACCCCCATCCTCCTTAAGCGGACGGAAGTTGTTCCGGCGTTGCCAGGTCAACAAATCTTAGGGGTTAAGTAGCGGGAAATAGGTATATGTATCTATTATAGCAGATTTAGCAAGGGGATGAGTAAGATATAAAGCTAATACCTAATGGTGAGTTTCTAAGAAGATATCCCTATAGATATACTTAACTGACCTGCTTTTATTATAGATAGGATCCCTCCCTAAGACCCTAACAATGCTAGTAATACCGAATAGTATCTAAAACCGCCGTGCTACCCCGTTCCACCTTCTAAAGAAAACATTACACAAGTTTAATTGGGTTTATTGGGTTTTAAGAGCACTAGGTTAGGTGGGCAATCCCCTAATAGCCTAGGTATAGAAGGGTTGACTACTAGTAAGGAGGCACGGCAAGGAGATAATAATGGAGCTACGGCGAACTCTATAAATAAAGCAGCAATCGCACTTTCTCAGTTTTATAATAGTACTTTAGGCTTGTTAAATGTCCGGTCAACTGGGGTATATGTGTGACGGTGCTAGAGCGCGTCACCTACCATATTTAACCAATTAGGATTTTTTATGCCTGGCATGTAAAATCGCTATTGGCCCGCTTACTACTAGCGCCTTGGCGGCCCTCGCGATATGCCTACCTACTACCCCTAAATGATTCTTCTTCTTCTTCTCCTTAGCTTAGTATTCTTGTATAGTAGCAATCTACAAGCTTTGGTTTAGAAGCATTTATACAAGCCCGTTATATTATACTAAGCTCTCTATATACTGCCTAGGAAGGCCTTAATAATATCCCACCCTAAAAAAAGACCTTTATCTGCAACGATGCGTTAACGCGTTATACTTAGACATTAAAAAACTCACATTACTATGCCTAAGAAGGCCCTAATAATATCCTACTTTATAGGTCAGACTGTACTTGACCTATACCCCTAAAAGAACCCTAGAATTGAAACCAAATCATATAATTCCGATAAACTTTAGGAAGCTAATAATGGTACCTAAAGCGAGCTTATCTAAAAGACCTATTTCTACCTAAGAGGAACACGAGATCTAGTTAGGATTAGAAATTGAAGATAATAACAACGTTATAGGTATATATAAGCAGATTTGTGCCCTTACTGCTAATTAAAAGGACGATCGTCTTTAAGCCTAAAGTATATAAGAGACTTTAAAGGAGATCCTGGAAAGCCTTACTGCCTTATAAAATAGCCCAGCCTCCCCTTTATAAAGCCTTAGTTAACCTATTTGCTTAACCAAATATAATACACCAGAGAGTACGGATACGATAATAAAGCAATTAAAGTCCGTCAAGCTCCCTAACCCCCTACTATTATTAGACGGTATAGACCTGACCTTTAAGAACTAGAGAATTTAGGTACAAGGAAAGCTTTATATTAACCACAACTATTTCCCCTCTAAAGAAGCTAAAATGCTCTACCTCTTTAGTCAAACTATTGGGGACGCCTAGCGACACCTTTAGGCTAATTTAAGGACGAGTTATCTATTCAGTTTACATCTATTAATAAGATGATATAGTATCTAGCTGCTATCTATGTTAATCTAAATAAAGTATGGGATGCCTATTATAACTATAATCGCCTAATAATAAAATTGAACTAATCCTTTACTAAGTTCTAGACTTAATTCTTATACCTAGTAGGCGAAGGCTAGGTTCCCCCTAAGAACTATTATTTGGACCTATATGATAAGCTAACGGTCTAACTATAAAAGAAGATTACGGTAGCCTTGGATAACCTACTAACCTACTAAAGACTTGCAGCCTAATATTTGTTGCTAGATTTAGAGCTAAAATAAATTAATACTTATTCTAATTGACTAAAGCGGCCCTATAGTGACCGTAACCTATCCGCTACACTAACGGGAGCTAGTGTTGGAAGACAAACCACGACCGCCCTTACACTAAAAGCGGTTATAACTACCTACTCGCGAACCTTACCTAACCCGCTACATACCATACCTTTAACCAATGCTTGTTATAACACCCTAATTAACCCTACCACGGTCACGTGCTTTAATTGCGGAAAGGATAGTTACTTTACTATATTCTGCCTAGAGCTAAAGGATATAGGTAATATTAAGGAGATAAAGGAAGAAGAAACGTCCAATAAGTTAGAAAAAAAAGAACCCTAGGGAAAGACTCCCCCCTAGGGTATCCTATTAATCTTAAAGAGATTGATCTAAGTCAGCTAATAAATAGAAAACACTTTATAGTTCCATATACAGTATCTTAAAATGGATATAGAGTTAATACAACTGCCCTTATTAACACTAGAGTAAATGGCTTTGCCTTTATAAACACTGCTTATATAAATGATGTTGCTAAGTTCTTAAATATAAATGCTACCTGACTAGAAAAGCCTATTTAAGTAAAAGGCTATAACGGTTAAGCCGATATGCTGGTTACCTACGTTTTGAAGCTATATATCGCTATTAATAGACGACGCCAGTTTGGTATCCCCTTCTATATCCTAGACCTAGGGTCACATAATATAATTCTTAGCCGAAAATAGATGTCCTACTTTAATATCTGGCTAAACGTTTAACAAAGATAGTTTATCTAGCTAGAGAATAGACTAAAGTTACCCTCCTTTGTTAGGGAAATCCGCACTAACTGTAAGACGTTAGCCGCGAAGGCTGATCCCACCTACTAGTAAGATATTAGGAACCGCAACCTAGCCTTCGCCTAAGAAAATGCCCACCGCGAGGCTGGTAGGAACTCCGTACTAACGAGGATACTCCCCTAAAGGACTACAGTTAAGGAGGACTCTACTTACGGAAGTAGAATAAATACTAATATAGACGACTTCCAAATTGCGGAGATCCGGCTAATGGGGAAGAGGACGTACTAATAGGACATAAAGGACAACCTTTGGAAGATGCAATAAGAGCTAAAAGGAGTAAGGATAATACTAATACCCTAGAAGCCCCTGAGGTCATGGATAACCCTACTATTATATAACACCCCTATAGTAGACATCGCGGCAATTAGTGCTATAGGTTTCCACTTTAATATATATTAGAAGGACAATGAAGTCTTTACTACTAGTTTATATAAAATCGACTGGATTATTATTAAGAGGGAAGAAATGCTAGTAGAGAAAACTAATAAGGAACTAGTTAAGCGCCTCCTCCCTAATTACCTCTTAAACTATAGAGACGCGTTTTTAAAAGTAGCTTTAGATATACTGCCCCCCCACTAAACCTATAATTATAAGATTTAGTTAGAGACTAATAACTCCCTAAGCTATAGCCCCCTTTACTAGCAAACTATGGAGGAACTAAAGGCAATAAAGCAGTACCTAATTGACAACCTTTATAAAGGGTTTATTGAGCTAAGCTAGGCTCCCTTTGCTTTCTTTATTTTATTTATAAAGAAACCTAATAAAAGCCTCTATTTCTGTATTGACTATTAGAAGCTAAACGCTATTACTTAAAAGGATTGGTACCCTCTCCCTTTAATTAATGAAACCCTTATACGTTTAAGCTGGGCTAAAATCTTTACCAAGCTTAATGTCCGCCAAGCTTTTTACTAAATTAGGATGGACCCTGCATTGGAAGACCTAATAATGTTCTATACCTATTATAGGTCTTACAAATATAAAGTCCTTCCTTTTGGACTAATAAATGGGCCAGCCACTTATTAACGGTATATAAATAATGTTCTTTTTAACTACCTTAACAAATTCTATACGGTATACCTAAACAACATTCTTATATACTTAGACAATGAACTTAAGCACTAAGTTCACGTTAAGAAGGTCCTAGAGAGACTACAAAATACAGGCCTATAAATTAATATTAAAAAATGTAAATTTAGAGTAAAACGCACAAAGTACCTTGGGTTTATTATTAGTATAAAAGGAATTAAAGTTAACCCAGAGAAGGTTAAGGCAATCTGTAACTAGAAACCCCTTTACACTATAAAAGGAATCCAGTCCTTTCTCGGCTTTTATAATTTCTACTATTAGTTTATCCATAACTATAGAGTTATAGCCAAGCCTCTTATATAACTAACTAAGAACAACACGTCTTTTATCTTTAATGATAACTATATAAAAGCCTTTAAGGAGTTAAAGGACCGACTTATCTCCTTCCTAATCCTTTATCACTATGACCTAGACCTTAAATCAATGCTAGAAATGGACGCCTCTAATAAGGTAGTAGTGGGAGTCCTTTTATAGCTACACCTAGACGGCAAATGGTACCCTATTACGTTCTTTTTAAAAACAATGGCCCTAGCTAAGTGCAACTATAAAGTGCATAATAAGGAAATGTTGGCTATTATATAATTATTGTCCCAGTGGCGCGCAGAGCTTAGAAGCACAGACTCTTAAATTAAGGTTTATACTAATTACAAAGCCCTTAAGTATTTTATAATAACAAAACAACTTACCAGTTAATAGGCCCAGTGGGCCAAAATACTCTTCTAATTCTTCTTTACGATTATGTACTGCCCTAGTAGGCAAAATGCTAAGGCTAACGCCCTAATTTGGAGAGAACAGGACGTGGGGCCATAAGACGAGCTAAAGGCTTAGCACCAGATACGCGCCCTCCTCTATACTAAACAACTCGATCCGCGTATCCTTAAGGAACTAAGCTCTAAATAGAATAAGGTAGTACCTATAGAAGAAAAGACCCTAGATAAACTAATAGGACTAATTAATCGCATCCTAACCATAAACCGCATAGCCAAATCCCTAAAAGCCCTCCATAATTAAGCTATAGGGGGTAACTCTAGTTTAGAAATAGAAGACGGACTGCTCCTATACTAAAAACAGCTTATAGTTCCAGATATTAACAACCTATAAACAGAGCTAATCCATAAAGCCTACTATTAAGTCTCTATAGCGTACCCTGGTTAAGACAAGACCTACTAACTACTATCGCCTTATTACTATTGGCGAGGACTCCTGTCCGATATAGAACGATTTATTAGAAATTGTTATACTTATAAACGCGCGAATACCCCCAGGGACCGAACTCCTAGATAGCTGCAACTACTGCCAGTCCCTAAACGCCCTTAGCAATATATTATAATAGACTTTAAATCATTCCTAAAGGACAAACACGGCTACAATATGGCCTTTATAGTAGTCAACCAACTAAGTAAGTAAGCCATTTCCCTCCCTTGCTTTAAGACTACGACCGTAAAGGACATGGCCTATATATATATAGACAATATCTATCGGATCCATAGCGCTCCTAAGTTAATTATCTCTAACTATGGACTTTAGTTTATATTAGACTTCTAGAACGAATTCTGCCGTATCCTTAGGATTAAGGTTAAGCTCTCTACCGTATTCCACCCTTAGACTAACAGCTAAACCGAGATTATAAACCAGTACCTTAACCAGCGACTTCGCCCCTTTATTAACTACTACTAGAACAACTGGTCGGAACTACTACCTATAATAGACTACGCACAGCTCACGCTCCCTCATAATAGTATAGGAATGTCGCCATTTGAGTTACTCTATAGATATAGGCCACGAATATTCTTTAATTGGGATAGACCTATAGGACATATAATAGCCCGCGAACGCCTTAGCTATAAAGAGGCCCAGATATTTGCTAAGAGAATATATAGGGCCTGGGAGACTGCCCAAGCAATTATAAAAAGGGCATAAGAGAAGAAAGAGTCCGACGTGAGCCAATATTGCCGCGAGGTAGACTTCCACATAGGAGATAAGGTATAGGTATTAACAAAGAACTAGAAAACCTAGAGGCTAAGCCGCAAGCTAGACCACTAAATGGCTGGCCCCTATAAAATCCCTAAGAAGGTAGGGCACTCTTTTAAGGTTAAGCTACTAGAGTTAATGAAGATCCACCCTATCTTCTCTTTAGACTGACTGCGGAAGGCTGCGGACAACCTATTGCCTGGATAGTATAACGACCCCCTACCACCAATTCAGATTGCAGAGGACGAAGAATGGGAAGTTAAAGAGATCTTAGTAGTGAAGAAGGACCGTAGTACCTTAAAATACCATGCGAGCTAGGTAGGTTATAACGAAGATCTAAAATGGTACTTTATATCCAATTTTAAGTACTCTTCCTATAAGCTATAAGATTTCCACCTAGCCCACCTAGACCTCCCTAGACCACCACGCAAGTTAAATAGCTGGGTTAAATGCTAGGAAGAGGGGTTAGATAACTATAATAATTTAGACAATAATAAAGAACTTGGACAAAGCCTAAGGGCAGGCTTTTTTAGAAGGGGGGGGTGATATAATAGTGCTAGAGCGCGTTACCTACTATATTTAACTAATTAGGATTTTTCATGCCCAGTATATAAAATCGCTATTGGCCCGCTTACTACTAGCGCCTTGGCGGCCCTTATAATATACCTACCTACTGCCCCTAAACGATTCTTCTTCTTCTTCTCCTTAGCTTAGTATTCTTGTATAGTAGCAATCTACAAGCTTCGGTTTAGAAGCATTTATACAAGCCCATTACAATATACGGAGGGGGATTATAATGCAAATGGTACGTAAAATTAAACTGGTTGCCTTTAAAATCTAGTAGTTAACTCTAATTTAGCTAGTGTTTTAAGCCCCCTTAGCGGCCCAATTAACCCTACTACCTTCTTTAACAACACACCGCTTGACGCTTCTGTTTTATGGCTATAGAAAGATATACCAATAGATATACCGATAGATGCTTTTACCCTCTAGGTAGATATACCGTTGGACATTTCCACCCTCTTCTAGGGCGGCTTGTACTTATTAAATCAATAAACCAGGATATCTGAATCTAGCTTAACCCACAATTTGCCCTATATGGTAATAACTTTCCTAATAGTTATTTGCTGCCCTTCCATTGTCGCCCCCGGACCATAAAGAGGACAAATTCTAGAAGGGCGGTTTATCTAGTCCATATAGTAAATCCTTAGGCCAACAAATCTGAAGATCTTAAAATCGTTAGGTAATTTCTAAGAATAATTAGTACAAGTCCAGGCTTCTTTATTTATTTTGGGCATACTAGTTTTCCTTTAAGGGTTTAAATCTTCTCTTTTAAATGCGGATAAATGCATTTATATATTCCATTACTCTTTTTATCCCATTCCGTTGAATTTTCTACATTTGTTGTAACTAGCCACTCCGCAAATTCTTATATTAGCTTAATAACTTTATCTAGAAGCTGGGTTGGTTTGACTAGTATTGCCATAAAGATAGAGTACAGTGGGTTACGGTACCTGTGACTTAATTCCTACAGCATAGGAGGCGGTGAGGCTTTAGGCCGTAATTGTATAAAGAGCGTAGATTTTTTAGCTCCAGGGCGGCTGATAGTGGGGTAGGATTAAGGGGCAGAAGTTATAATAGAATTTTTATTTTTATTTTTTTTTACCGTAAAGGCGGTTAGGAGGTTCTTTAGTGGCCTAAAGGGAGAACCCTCTAAGGCTTCTTATTTAAAGTCCACCTCTTATCGCTCCATCTTATTTAAAGAAACAATAAGTAGCGCCATAAATTCCGGTAAGAAAGCTACAGGCAATTGTAGTTTTGCGTATAAGACATGCAAGCCACCCAACCACTATATCTGCAACGGGCCGCTAATACATATGCGCGACGCCTATTTATATTAAATCTACACGCGCTTATCTAATCCTTAAGGGATCTGCTCTGCAGTGCCCTCTTCCTGCCTTTAATGATGCGTTTGTGGCCCTATCACTTTTGAAATTGACCGTAATTAGCGTGCTTAGCCACCTATAGCAGCCTTTATTACCGCACCATCCTTGGTTAAATATGTATACAGCTATAGCTAGCCGTTCACTAACCCAACGCATAAATAGACCACTAAAAAATATCCAGAGTTAATACCCAGCGCTGAAAGTAATTAAAGGTAAGTAGCTATATAGCCCGTACCTTTCTACACCTGCTAACGCCTATAGACATCCTATGCTGTTTTACTTTCGACTATGTACACCCCTATTGCCTATTTAATCCGCAGCCTTTTTACTCCCTATTAGTCGCAGCTTATCCATTCCTAATTGGGAACAGGCTTCTTAAATAAATATAGGTAATATCCCTACAAACAAAGAAGAATTAGTAAGAAGAATACACTTTTAATAGGACTTGTATATTTAGCCTTTATATAGTATATCTCGACACCGCCTAGAACGCCATGTGGAGCTCTTTTACGTAATATAAATAAGCTTTCCATTAAAGGAGTTATCTATAATACTATTTACCAACTATTAGCCGCTATATCAATACCTTGACTTCTTTCCACCTGTTAGAACTACAGCTTTATTATATTAGATTAACAGGCCTAATAGTCTAATTTACAGGCTCTTTCTCCGGCCTGTATCTTTACGAGCGACCAGGAGGTATAGAATAAGTATCTTAGATATCTATACTCTCTTACTTAATATATCACCAGTTATACCTACAAAAGGCAGCTGGCTTTCTATATAGTCTAGGGCAACTTTTACTAATATTTGTTACCCTGTAGTACTAATATCACATATATATACCTGCTAAACGGCGCACCGCCTAGAATACTATGCGGAGAACTATTCTATTTGCCTACTTCTTATTACAATATAAAAGGCCGTTACTCTATGTAGAAGTATCTTAGTGCTAGGCCTCGCAATCTATTAATACCTTAAGGTAAGCGACCTATTTAATATCTCTCCCTCTAGGCGTGCTGACACGTTGTTTTCTACGATATAGAGTGGCTCCTTGCCTATTATTTCGTCCAACTTTCGTTAGTTAGCTAAATTTAGCCTAACTATAGGAACTGAAAGGATAAAAGCTAAAATTCGCCGCGAGTTATCTGCTTTATTACTCCCTTTATAAGAGGACCTAACTAAGGCAAAGGAAGAGCTTCGCACTAAAGTAGTAGATAATTCTAAATGCAAGAAGGGAACAATCTTTTTAATATTTAATAACCCCAACTTTAAGGCGTTGTGCGCGTCATCACTCCCTAACTATATAAGGGAAATGGTATTTGCTAAGTTACTTAAGGACCCTCCTTACCTATTTAGTATTTATACTGTCTAAGGAATGGTACCAGTCTTAAATGCTATTTTGTTAATATATCTTTCCAAAGTTCCTAAAAGCATAACAGAAATTCCGGAACCTATTTAGGCGTTTTTAGAGCTCTCTGTATTAAGAATGGGAAGATATAATTGGTATACTAATAGGTAGGAGTTTGACGCTAATGGTGGTATACGAAATTGGATAGTTAAGGGATCCATTAAGTATGCCATTGAAAATGGTACCCTTTAACTAGAAATGGTAAAGAGAACAGGGCGTTTTCTATTTAGGTAGTGCTGTTTTGATATTCAAATATATTTTGTATATTATTACTTGTTTATCATTGCCCTACCCCTCTTATATAAACGAAGCTCTTGAAAGTTATTTTATATAATTTTTAGGTAATGGAATTAAATCTATTACGCTATAAACTTACCGGCCCTTTCCTTGCCAATATTAACTACATCCCCTAACTGGATAGTGGGAAGTTGGGTTTAACTAAAGATTAAGAGATAATACTAGCTAGGGTTGCTGTTTCTTATTTAGAGTTTAAGATATTTAATAAACATGTTTCCGTAATTTTTAGTTAGGAGGAAAGTAAAAATTTTATAGTTAGTGATTTTCTTATCCCTAAAATATATGGGTTTAGGCTCGACGGAGCAAAAGGCGCTATAGGTAAGTATTCCTACGCAAATTATAATAGCTGTCTTTGTTTAACAAATCAAAAGATAAATGGTGTAAGAGAAATCCCTAAGAGTAAAGACATCTTAGTTTACCGGGAAAGTTTAGAGTACTATCCGTGCTTGCGGGCCTATGGCATAGTGGGTAGATATATGGCCTTTGTTCTTATATATACTCTTGCACCACTCCTAAAGAGGATTACTTATTACCCCCTAATTCTGCTGTCCTTATCTCCTGCCGCTTTGTAGACGAACCTAGAAGGTAGCAGAAGTGGATCCTTAAACAAATATATATTAGAAGCTTATGTGCAAATATTACCCTATATCTTTAGTGCCGCTAAGGATTTAGATACCCAATTTTATATATAGAGTGCCGCGTACCCTTTGTCGCCTGAATATTAAGCTAAGGCACACTACGATTAGCACTGTAATAAGGTGTTAGTGATGCTATCTAGCGCTTCTAATCCAGGCCTAAAGCCTTTTAGAAAAGCGACTAGTAATTTTTAACCTTTACCAATTACCAGCGACCCTATATTCTATTAGCATCTGGAGTATGGCTAGAAGTAAGGCGGTATTTGCTAGCTTTCTATAGCATTTTGCATTCCCTAAATATATATTAGTAATACCCTGTCCACGATCTAGGCTTAATGCCTCTTCGTTATACCATATGCGTATAGGCATGTTAGGCTGATCTTTGCTAGCTAAGTACACTGTAATTAGCGGCCCCCTTACTATTTATATCCGCCTAATTGCTAGTCCTCTTTATGTGTAGCGTCTGGTTGACACATAAATTACAGACTGCATAGTTAGGGTTCCATTAACTATTATATAAATAGAATACCAAAGGCATCTAATTTTAATTCATTAACGCTTAATATAAGCTTTACAGGCAAGCAACTACCTTTTACTATCTATAATATATTATTAATACCTTTATTTAGTAGGCATACTTGAGTCCTATAGCCTATATTCGGTATATCTGCTACTATTGTATAATATAGACAAAGTAGTCTAGTATTAGGAATATTGCATTTTTAAAGAAGGAAAGAGAGTATCTAAAGAAGACAAAAATCTTCCAATTTAATTCGAAGAATAGACACTGCAGATATTGGCGAGAGTAAAGGTAAGCTATTATCTATATATTTGCTGAGCAAAGTTACTAACGCGCTATAGTTAACTGAGGTAATCGCTGTTTATTACGTGCAATCTCCTAGGCGCCAGTTAGAGAAGCATAGTACTTTAGTTCTAGCGGAGTTCGAAACTAAAAAGGGGAATAAAAGGTGCTGGTACTGGTCCAGCTCTTTAAAATATATAGATGGTGGTTAGCTAGCTTTAGACGAACTAAAAGATTTTTAGAAGTAAGATATGCAGGTAATTCCAAAACAGGTTATTGGTGCGACTGTTATGGGTTTAGTAGTGGGTTTTACGGCCTTAGAACTTATAAAATACAATCTCCTATAGCTATAGTAAATGGCCTTAAATTACTATGCGATGTTATATATCACTTTTGGATAGTTTGAGACTTATTATAAAATAATTAATTATTTACATTGTCCTTCTCTGCTCCCTAATATATAAGACACCTCCCTTAAATATTTTACTAAATAAGGACCTGCCGTTTAAACTTAAATATGCTTTATATATTGTCATACAATTTACTTATTTATCATTGCCCTACCACTCTTATATAAGTGAAGCTCTTGATAATCCTTTCTATAAAATAATGGTATAATTGCCACTACTAAAGTTCTTGCATCTTACCTCAAATCTAAAAGATTATATTGTTAACTAAGCATTCCTATGACTGAGTAATGACAACATATAACGCCTAAGGAGGGAAGGCTAATAAGCTACCCTTTTATCTATTATTGTTACCCTAGTACCCCGCAGTTGCTAGCTCCTAAGCTGGCACCTGCGCTAGGGCTTACTGCCTCTAGGATACGCATTTACCGGTCTTTGTTGCCCGACGCACTAATAGCCCGCATGCATGTATGCTTGAATTTGGGGTAAGCCCTCCGCCTTATTTAATGCACTAGTTTATATCCGTGGGGGCTAGGTCTAGCAAGTATAATCTTCGCTATAATATATAGGGTTGCGGAGGTTCTCGTATTCTCCTTAGTATAAGACTCGCATCCTAGCATAATAGCAGGCCGTTACCTTTTATATTACCTTTTACGTCTTGGTTTCTAAACAAGATAGCTTATCCCTATAACTTTATTTATCCCTATACTAGATAGTGAGCTAGATAATAGGTAAGCCTCCTACCTCCCTTTTATAGCTAGGCTTACTAATTTATAGACCTGGCTTGCTTTCCCGGAGACCTTGTATATATTAGACAGAGAGAAACATATACCTTCTTAGCCTAAGTTATTGTCAGACACTGCGCGACCTAAAGATACGTAATAGAGAGAGAAAGACGCCTAGGGAATAGTATTAGGAACATTCTAAGATTTTAGATAAGGATTGGGAATCGGTTGCCTCTAAACTAAATAAACTAAAGAATAATTTTACGGTATAGGAATGTAAGGAGTAATAGGAGGTCCTCTAAGAGGAGTTTAATAGGACCAAAGATATACGGATTGTAGTAAAGAAGGTTAGGGAGCAGCAAGAAAGGGAAGAAATGGTAAAAACGGCATTAAATAAGGAAATAGAGGAATCTAAGCCATTACTCTAGAGGTTAAAAGGAGACGAGAAACCGAAAAGTGCAAATAGGTGTACTAAGAGACAGCGTTAGTGAGTATATGGATAGAGAGTTTGTATGGTTGCTTGCCTAGACAAGTTTTTGTGAAACTAAATTGTCAATTATAAGTAGTAGATGGTAGACTTAAATCTAAAGGAGATTCTGTTGGGGATAGACAAGAAACGGACTAAGCTAAGAAGATAGATCTTGACAGCAATTTCTGCAATTTTATAGTAATCCACGCACTTTTGCATCGGATTTAAAATTTAAGCTATAGAGGTAATAATATGCTGTATATCTCTACCCGCCAACTCGTTATTAAGATTAGAGATATTTGGAAGGGCCCTGTTATTGCTCTTTAAGTTTAGCAGCGGATCCTCCTGCGTTTTGCTATAGTGTTTTGTAGCCCCCCTAAATACGCATTGGTTGTAACGTCTGCTTTTTATCTATTACTAAATAGAGTCTATCTGCAACCTATTCCCTCTAAAGAATCCTCCTTTTAATTCTACTGCTTTTAATAGCTGCTACTTTCTCTGATTGAAAATCTAGGCCTTAAAGATATATATAGGTAAGTAAACCATGCAATCCTTATCTTGGCGCTTATTGATGCTGACACGTATTTGCATTTATTTAGTTAAGACTTAAGACACTCCCTGCATAACTTGCCTAATAATGACTTAAGTATTAGGCTACCTGCTTTAACGCTAATTACTAAGAAGACTAAGGGAGCTTAAGTTAAGGGCAAATCTTTTAGAGAAAGGTAAGCTAAGGGTGACAATAATACTTAAGTAATATAGACTAACGGAAATAACTAAAAGAAAACTATAGAATATGGGCCCTTAAACACTTTAGTAAATAGCGACCCCTAGCTAAGGCCTATATATTGCTATAGATCTTTCTTATTACTAAACTCTTTAAGAATATAATTACCAATCTTTATATGCGCTATATCTTCGCCTTGCGGCTTGTTAATTATAACTTCCGCCGTAAGATTGACTAATTGTCACTACTAGAAGATATATGCTGGCGCCGCTTAGAAATAATAACGAGTGATAACCCTGACTGGGCTGACCCTTACTTTGGCAATATTGAGTACCTTAAGGAGGAAAGAAAGTAACTAGTAGATAGAAAAATCTCACTAGACGCGTATACCTAACTTAAATTTAATGCAAAGAATTGGGATTTATTGCTAAAGTGTAGAGCCTATAGGGATTAATATAAGCCAATTAAGATGAAAAATGTTAATCCTATTTTGCGTGAAGGGAATATCTGCTGGACAGGCTATAGTGACCAACTTTGGATAATAGTACCAACTGAACGAAGGTATGCAATGGAAGCTTTTAGTAAAACTTTAGAAATGGCGCTATAAAGGAATACCTATATTACTTAACCCCAATGCGAATCTATTAAGATATTTTAGACCCCAGAATGGCAAGGGTTTAAAGTGGAAGAAGTATAGGATGGTAACAGTATTAAAGTCAGTTAGTTAGTGAAGAAAATAGCGGATTTAAAGCTGTACTGGGGGAAGGATAAATAGCTAGAGTATAGTAGAGCGTCTTAGGAAGAAGCTACGGAAGGTGGTTTTTTGCTTTATAAAGTTTTTATAATATATAATAAATTAACTTTTCTAATAATTGGTCCGTATAGTAAAAGCCTTAAGGTAATAATAGGGAAGCCTTTATGTCCGCTAGCCCCAGCTCCTTTTACTTTTATAATATAGCGGATTTGATCTAAGCGTATACAATGCTCTTACTATGGTAATTAGGCTTGTGTAAAGCTTTACATATACTACAGCGTTATTGGTAATAGCAATATAAGTTAGCTAGAATAAAGGAGACATAGGTAATAGGCACTAGATGCTTACTTTTTAATTAGTCCATTCTAGCCCTCGTTTCTTCTTCTACTACTCTTATTATTAAGAGAAATATTGTCTTGGACTTTAGGAGATAACCTTATAACTACTATACGCTTCTTGCTTATAACACTCTAGGTCCTACCTATATTCCAACCTTTTACTTTAGGCCATTATTGCAATGGAGATACTAGAGCAACTTGCAGCTCTAGCTCGGCCGCTCTTAGACGGCTTTGATATTGTAAAATACTTAAAGTTACTAAATATCGCAATTGTTGCCTCTAGAGCATTCCATTCTTTGCCAGTATTTAAATTTAAGAGGTTGTTTTATGAACAATTTCCTAAGGATATACTTGCCAGTTATTATAATCTCTATCACAACGCTGTTGGAGATGAAGGGAAAATGTGTTTTACTGCCAAGATTAACAGTAATAGAATTATTAGTGTTATGAGCATAACTCTACTTTTAAACTTGAAATTAAGGGGATACTATCTACTAGATAGTAACTATTACTTTAGCACCTAATAACAATCGTGCGCTATTTACAGTAGCTTAGATATTGAAAAGAAGGGAGAGATATATATAAATGAAAAACGAGACCAAAGCGATAAGGGTATAAGTATATATAAAGAGGCCACTAAGCAGGCTAAGGAAAGGTATAGCTTTATATTTCTTATATTTTGCTCTTCTTACTATCTTAGCAGATTCTTCTCTAGTAAATTAAAACTCGACACTATAGCAATAGATCCAGATTATTGGCGATAGGGGCTTAGTAGACGCTTTTTAGGACTCGCTAAGCGTATTGCAATATATAAAAATGTCCCACTCGGCGTGAATGCTATAGATGGTAGGGAATCTTTCTATATAAATCTCGATTTTAAGTAAGAGGAAAAACTTGAGATACCGCTATATGAAAACTGCTACGCAATTTCTACTTACCTTTGCGCCTTTTATCTATCGGGCCAAACCAATCTTGGGAGGCAGGATAATAAGCTATAGTAGTTGGCAAAAGACTCCTATTTCAAAATTGGAGGAATATTTAGGTAGGGTGGAGTATTTAATCTAGTAGTAGGGACAGAGTAATTATATCTTATAGGTAAACGGATGGCATATACTTCTACTTCCTTCTAAAAAATATCTCTTTACGTTATTCCTAATATTGGGCTTATATACAAACACCTAGAAAACTATAAACTTATTAATTAATATTAACTACCCATAGCTAGCACGGTTAGTAAAATGCAGGAAAATGACTTACTTAGAAGCCCTTTCTCTATACCTTGAGTTTCTATAAGCTCCTTCTCCGCACCTTAGGTTTATGCAGTGAGGTTTCTTAATAATTATAACAATCTACTCTTATACCTACTGCTAGCGCGATGATTATGGTTTGATACTAGAACGGTAATTCGTGTACTAAGTTTAATTAGCTTATAAACCCCTTTATTAGTCCCTTAAATTTCTAAAAAGGGAAGAAAAGGCAAAACTAGAGGATATATAGCATATTATTGCCTTATTAGCTTAAATTTAACTTTTCCTAGCTCGCTTATAAATTACTATAAAATTGTAGTTAAGATCTACTTAGTCTAGTCCGTTTCTCGTCCGTTTTTAACAGAATTACTATCTGCTACTTAGAATTAATAATTTAGTTTCGCAAAACCCTGTCTAGGTAGCTAAGGTATTAGTAGATAAAAGCTACTATTTTAAGCTATAGTTGCTTTCTGTCACAGTGCTATAATGCTAATAGGCTGAATAACTACATTGTGGTATAAAGAGGAGAAGGAGGTAAAAGGGGGTATCGTATATAAATAGTAGGGGCAGCCGCCAAGGCGCTAGTGGTGGGCCAGCCAACAGTAGGAAACAGTACGAGATAGTACGCGTTAGGACTGTGCCGTGACAGTACTCTCCTCCCTAGAAGGTTTGGTCCCTAAACTGAATAAGTAACCTATTTTTGCTGCAAAGATGTTACTTCTACTTACTACCCTTAACCGAGCTAATAGCAATTTTCCATACCGGGTATAGAAAATCTTAATTAGTTAGCTTAACGAATAAAATTGGTAGAACTCTATACCGCCACCACATGGCGCTTCTTGGCAAAAAACCAACCAATCAGACAACTTTAACCAGCGGTTGAAGTTCTATAAGATCTTAACCACCACAAATTACCTTTATGGTTGGCCATGGCTTTGGCGTGGCTCTCTCTTATCTTATACCTAGTCTGGGGGTCCTAGCTTCTTAGGGTGTTGTTTATAGAACCTTAGTAGTACGCGCTCGCACCCTTTTAGGGATTTCTCGGGTTCCCAGGTTTTCTTATTATAGTATTTCCATTTAATACAGTATGTTAAGCCATGCTCGTCTATTTGTTTATTATATATATTAAGAATCTTTTTAAATTCCCACTTATCTGTAATATTGCCGTTGTTATCCCTTTCGGCTATCCTGCCTGTGATATTACAACGTTCCTCTTTATTAATATGTGCTTAACTAGAGATCTCTTTAGGGAACTAGAGGCGGACTTTTAAAGTATAGAAAGACTTATTAACACGGATATAGTCCGGGAGGTCAACTATAACTACTCCTCTATAGGTAGCTAGGACGGGCTAGGGTCTGTCCTAGTTATTATCCCACTTTCTCTTAGGCTGGTTGGTCTTTATGTTTTTAAGGCTAACTATAACCATATTATCCTTTTTAAATATTATACCTTCGTCTTGTTTTATATTAGCGTTGTTTTTATATTGTTGCTAGGAGATACGAGCTAGGGCTTTAAGCTAGGTTAAGATGCGCTTAAAGCGGTTAGTAATAGTATTAGCTTATAGGTACTCCTTCTTTGTATATATAGATAGGGCTAATAGCTGGGGGCCTACTAGTTTGACGCCTAGATGTAGGTTATAGCTATAGTTGGTAAAGAATGGTAAGATTTCTGTGGTCTTATTAACCTAGTTATTTATGGCAAACTTAGTAAAGGGGAGCCAATCTACCCAGTTATCTTGGGTAAAGCTTATAAAGGCGCGTAGGTACTTATTTATTGCTACATTAACAATCTTGGTTTAACTATCCGTTTTAGGGTACCATGCGGAGCTAGGGCTTAGGGTTACCTTTAAGCGCTAGTTTAGGCGACGCTAGAAGTTAGAAACGAATAAAGAGCCTCTATTAGAAACAATAGTATTTAGAGCGCTATATAACTTATAGACAGTGTGGATAAATGCTTTAATAAGCTCCTTAGTATCTAGGCTAGTAATAGAAATAAAGTGTCTTATCTTTATTAGGCGGTTAACAACGACAAAGATATATCTATATATTTTGCCGTTATAAAGGCACTTAGGTAGGTTAACAACGTAGTTAATAGAGATATCGGTCTATAGGCGGACTGGTAGTTCTAGTGGTTTTAGGAAACCGGGCGGTACTAAACATAGGGTCTTTGTGCGGAAATAAAGAGCGCAGTCTTTTACAAAGGTAGCCATGAACTGTAAAATACCTGGCTACTAATACGTTTAATTAAGGAAGTCTAGTGTCTTAATACGGCCTAGGTAACCCGTAGGGCCCAAACTATATATGCGGTGTATAACTTCTAGTTGGAGTTTATATAAATTAGGGACAAATACTTAATTCCTATAGTAGATTAGGCCGTTAACAATTAAATATTTGGATTTGTTATAGCGGAGTAGCTTCCTAATCTGCTTAGGCTAATAGCGTACTTTACGGTCTTCCTATTCGCGTAGTATAGCTAACATATTCCTAGCGAGTTCGTTCTCTTTATAGGCATTCTTAATAAGCTCCTTAAGGGGTTTTTTCTTAGGCTCTAGGTCTATTACTGTAATAAAGTCTTTAATGCTCTAGTCTTGGGATTCGCTCAGTAGTTCTTCTAGGATAGTAGGGTCGACTTTCTTTGGTAGTAAGATAACGCGGTCTTAGTGTTATAGATGTTTATTATTAGCATTAGTAGGTGCAACGCCTAGGAGGCGGCTAAGAGCGTCCGGGATTATAGCTTTAGTGCCGGGCCTATAGGTAATAACAAAGTTAAATTAGGAAAGGAACTCAGCCTAGCGGACTTAGCGCTAGTTTAGTTATTTTATTGTTATAAAGGTCTAGAGGTTTTTATAGTCCATAATAATTTTAAACAGCTACTCAGTTCCTTATAGTTTGGGACACTATTCTTCTAGTGCCTTAACAATTGCCAGGAGCTCCTTATTATATATTTTATAGTTACATTTAGGGGCTAAGTACTTAGCAGAGAAGAATGCGACTAGCTTAAGCTTGTTACTTTTATTAGCTTAATAGAGCACTCCACCTAAAGCCTAGTTTAAGGCGTCTGTCTCTACCACAGTCTTCTTTATATAGTTGTAATACGCTAGGACCGGTGCTTTAGTAAACGCTATTTTTAGGATCAGGAATGCCTGTGCTTAATTAGGGCCCTATAACCAGCTAATGCTCTTTTTCAGTAGCCTAGTCATGGGCTTAACTACCTTAGAATAGCCTTAAATAAATTATTAGTAGAAGTTCGCGAAGCTAAGAAATTGCTATAGTTCCTTAACTAATATTAGGTCCTTCTATTCCTATAAGGCCTGCACCTTCTTAGGGTCTATGGTCATACTATTAATTAAGATAATTAAGCTAAGGTATTTTATTTTGGTAGCATAAAACTTAAACTTATTAATGTTAATTTAGAGTCCAGCATTACTAAATCTCTAGATAATTTTATTTGCGTGTTTTATATGCTTAGCGCGTGTTTTTAAGAAGATAAGGATATTATTAAGATACACAGTATAGTAGTTATTAAGGGCGTTATATAAAACATGGTTAATATAGTTTTAGAATATAGTGGGCGCGTTATAGAGACTAAATAGTATAACTAGCATCTTATAGAGTCCAAACCGGGTAATAAATGCTATAAGCCACTTATGGCCTTCTATAATCCGGATCCGGTTAAACATAGCAATTATATTAAGCTTAGTAAAGTACTTAGCACTATAAAGTGCGTTAAGTATTTTATGGACTAGTAGCAGTAGGTATTGGTTCTTAATAGTAACTATATTTAAGCCTTAATAGTTATAGCAGATTTATACACTGCCGCCAGGTTTCGCTGCAAGGAGGAGTAGTATAGCGGCTAGTAAGGTTAATTTATAGATAAAACCCTTATCTAGTATCTCGTTAATCCACTTCTTTACACAGCTAAGTTTAGCGGGTAAGAGTGGTCTATTTTTATAATACGGGGCCTGCTTTCCTGGTATAATCTCAATTTTATAGTCCTATGGTTAGTAAGGGGGCAGCTTATCTACGTTCTTAGGGAGGAAGTATTTAATATATTTATAAAACTCTTTTAGTAAGCGTTATAAAATATCCTTATAGGTTAATCCTAGTTTGCCTTTTAGGAATTTCTTAATATTAGTGTTAACTATCTTCCGGCGTAGAAACTTAGACTTGGTTTTTAGGTTTATCTTAAGGAAGTTATAGAAATAAGGGGGTAGCACTTTACGGGCTTTCTCTATTATATAGTTACCTTCTATTAGCCAGCGGAAAGATCTTTCTAACAGGTTTAGTACTTCTATTAGGCCTATAGGTAGCTCTTTAAGCAGCTGTTAGTATTTTTCTTATTTAACCAGTTCTACTAGCTCTGCTATATGGATCCTTATTACCTTTACGCCTTTTTATTTATAGAACTGGGTAAAATTAATGGCATAAGTGCATTTAATATTATCTAGGTTAGGGTGTGTCTGGTTCTCCAGTGCTAAGGCTAGGCTAGCACGGCTTAGTTAGCCTAAGGGGGCGGAAATAAGGTGGCGGCCTTATACAGTACGCGCGGGAGACAGGTGTGAGGTTAGGCGTTATAGGGGGGAGGTCTTAATTACTCTAGTTTTAGTCTTAGCTGTAACGCCCTTAGCTATTATACATGCGGTCATATATACGTACGGTAAATAACTTAAAGTTAGGTGTCTTATTGGCTGACCTAGGTTAAGCGGGTGTATATAGGGGACTTATAGTTCTAGCAGTATTTATTTTTTTGGGAATAGGGTAGTAGTCCAGTCTTCTAGAATCTCTGTTTTATTTACTGCGTATATTGGCTTACTAGTATTAGGCACCTCTTCTACTATTAGCTAATAGTATCTAAATATTGGCCGTATAATACGTCCGCGTGGTGCTACTTAATTACAGTTAGGAATATACTATAGGAGACAGTTATAGGCATAGTAATTAGAGTTAAACTTAAGCTCTAGAGTAGGGAAGTCTAGTTTTAGGTTATACTTTTTAAGCTAGGGCATTCTAAGAATTACTAGTATTAAAAGTAATAACTTTATAACATAAAAGAATATAGATTCTGTATAGTGGCTAATTATTATTCTTGCTATAAAGTAGTAGGTAATAAAGCTAGATAGGAGTCTATTAGTAAAGCGGAGTGGTTTTAAGACTAGGAGTCTTTTTATTATAATATTATACTTTTTTATAAGCGAGTCTTTGTCTGTAAATGCTAGTGCTATACTACTACTGTTAACGAGGCTTACTGTTTTAATAAAAACTTGTGGGAGTAGGTTATATAGTAAGGAGAGGTAGGTCTAAATAAGGATAGCATTTCTATTATTGTTTACTATTTTAAGGTTAAGTAGCAGCTAACTTAGAATAAGATCTAACTAATCTAGTAGCATAGATCTAATCCTTTTATCCTCCTCCCTATATAGTTCTAACCCTTAGAGGCGACTTAGTCCAAGGGTTGGTCTTTTAATAACTAGATTATAGGGCTTGGCTAGTGGCTATAGTCTTAGCTAGTATATCCTAACGTATTAGTCTCCAACGGTGTATATATACTAGGGGGTACTTTGCCAAGGACATAGCCGGTCTTATAGTTAGTAGTAGCATGGAGTACTTGTCCGTAGTTTATATACGGGACTATTGGCTAGGGCTATATTAGGGAAGGGAATTATAGGGGTAGGTTTCTATATCCAAACCTATATCCCTATCTATGGTTGTTGTTTTAGTTACTAATCCCTCTACTAAAGAATCCACCGCGGCTAGGAAGGGGTTGGCGTAATAGCATTAGAAGGGGATTTAGGTTTATTTTAGGGTTATAAGCATCTTTCCAGTGGCCAGATTAACTATATACTAGGTAGAGTCTGTTATCCATATAATATCTTTAGACGTTGTTAGGGAGGTTACTACTACCACTACCAAATTTAACGGCGTTAAGGTCTATTAGGTTATTCTATAGTACTAGTACTAAGGTGTTGTTATTAGGTAGTATAGGTTAATAGCCGCCAGTAGTACTTAGCTTAGCGGTATTTAGCTTAGTATAGTGGGCGTAGTTCTATAGGTTATAAGTAAACACGTCCATTTGCTTACTCTAGCCCTTATAGTTAGCATCATTAATTTTACGGCTAAGGGTAAGGGCTAAGTCCTTTATCTTAGATGAAATATTCTTCCTAAGTAGATCCACCTTTTATTCCTTAGTCTTATTTACTTTTATTATTAACTTATTAAGCTCTGCTTTCCAGGACTAGTAATTACGCTTACCTTAGTTTAAGGTGTTTAATTTATTTTTAGCCGCTTGGGTTATATCTATAGTCTTATAGTGCTTCTTTATGTACGCAAACATAGACTCTTAGTTAGAGAAGGCCTATTTGCTTAAGTTATTTGGGTGTATATGTAGCATATTAAGGCCATGTTTAATATAGTTATAAGCCTTATCTATTAGCATGTCTGACATATAGAGGACTTCGTCTATTAGGGTTTTAAAGCACTTTGCATCTCTATAGAAAACGCCTTGGATCTTTATTTCCCATATTTTAAATTTTTCTTGCTTTTTAGTTGGCGATCCCTTGCCATTAAATAGGGTAGGGT